>Ga0207414_1000426_pt1 | contig 19280 bp, 20 predicted proteins | sample PonA231FremontCA_2_FD_187269 | JGI IMG/M metagenome (GOLD analysis project Ga0207414, IMG submission 187269) | Marine sediment microbial community from Fremont, CA, USA - Pond A23 Sediment 1 (SPAdes) | ecosystem: Environmental > Aquatic > Marine > Unclassified | place: USA: Fremont, California...
AGTTCTTTAAAGGTAATTTGAGTTGATTAAAAGTATTAATCGACTCATTTTAAGCCCAATTATGAACTGGTGAGTTCACATTTACTTCATTATCCCCGAAATCTATAGTGTCTTTAGTCATAATATCGATATGGTAACCATCTATAAAAGTTGGTTCAGTTATAACTTCACCCTCTTCATTATAAGTACCTTGTGTTTCTATAATTTTACCTACATAAACTACACTTTGAGTATCATTTATATAGTTAGTTTCTTCATCTATAACCTGTTTTGTTTGAAGGTCTAGTATAGCCTGTTCTTTGGTACTGTATTTAAGTCTGTATATATTCATAATTATTTATTTATTTTTTCTATATTAAAGTCGTATAATCTAAATTCTGGTGTTGTTCCTGTATAAGCGGTAAATAGACCTTTATTAACTTCTAATTCAGGAACGGGTTGATTAAAAACAAACTCTTCATCATTAACTTTTAAAACCAAACCATTTTCATTTTTATAGATAAAACTTATATTATATATTTCATTCACATTTAATCCAATAGGAGTATCTATACTAAAATCTATACCACTTTCTTGTGTTCTTACTTTTATAAAAAACCTCCCAGCCCTTTTACATAGTGTTATCATATTTTGGAATGAGAATAAGTCTTTATTAAAAAATGAAAAAATTATAGAACCAAGTCTACCATAAATATCATTGGCACTTTCATTTAACATTTCAAATCTCATATTTACTTTAAAATCATCACCCTTTTCAACTAAGTTTTCATTAAAATCCTTAGTAACTATATTATCTAAATTTCTAGTTACTATACTTCCATTTGTTGGTATATAAGAAGTTGGATATTCGCCTTCTTCAACTTGTATCCCACTTATCCAAAAAGAAGTATTATGTGTAGGTGTATTTAAATACAATGCAGGTCCACCAATTATGGTTCTAGAAGTAAACACTGTCTTTTTAGCGATTATTTTGTATATCCCATTTTTAATGTGTTTATATGAAACATAAATTGGGTTAATACCAATGATATTAAAATTACCAGTTGTACTACTACCTGGGTTTGGTTCTTGCCCATTTTCAAACCTCATATAAAAACTTAAATACACAGTTGTGTTTTCTATAGGTGTTGGTAAGACTATATAAAAATATCTAATACCTGTATTATTTGCTTCAAAATATATTGCGGTATTATTAAAATCACTACCTAAACCCCAATCATAGTTTACAAAAGTTGCACTTCTTGAATTAGAATAAGGCAATGATTCTGTTGGTTGTGAATCTGGGAATAAGTTAGTCCTTTGAGGTTCAATAAGTATTGATGAACTACCTGTGCTATAATCAATACGTGGTACATTTTCGTTAACCACTTCTATAAATCCATTTTCATTAACTCTAGTTGCAGTTGTGTTTCTAGTAAAATTAAAATCTTCACCTCTAAAACTATAAAGTTTATTTTCTTTATATGCGTTTGGTGTTAAAATTAAAGAAGAATCCTGTGGTTTAATAGTTTTTAAGAAGGAAGTCAATTCAGGTTTTTCTTCAAACGTACCACCATCTAAATTTACATCATTTTCAAACTTATCTATGTTATTTAAAATAGAATAATAAGAAAACCCTTGTCCTTTAAATTGTAATCCATTATACCCAACACCTTTAAATCTTTCTGTTTCCTTTAAATTAATCTTCATCTTTTAATATCACTATTTCATTTGTTTTAGGTATATATAGATTATACAGGGTTTCATTTGAAAAAGTTTTTACAATCGTATCACCCATTGCCCCTTTATCGCCCTTTTCACCCATTGCCCCTTTATCGCCCTTTTCACCAGTTTCACCTTTTAGACCTCTCAAACCTCTATCGCCTGTATCGCCTTTATCACCTCTATCGCCTTTTTCACCTTTCAATCCTGTATCGCCTTTCAATCCTGTATCCCCTTTTTCACCTTTCAGTGTATTCAAAAAAGTATTCACAGTACCTGTATTACCTTCACCTAACCACAGATGATAAGTAGATAAACCATCCTTTCTTTGTAATTGTCTTAAAGCAGAACCTGTGTTATTGCTTATATAAAATTCAAACGTACCATTATCTGTAAGTAGGTAATACAAAGTATCTTGTTTAAATGTTTGTGGTAGTTCTAATACCTTTTCATGTCTTACTATTTCCATATTTTACCAATCTCTTTTTTTCCATGTATTATTATATACTTGGTTTCCTTTTTCAATTTCTCTATCATTTACGGGGATACTCCAGCTACCAACCCTAACTATTCCATTTTTAGTTCGCTTATCATTACTATTCCATTCAGCTATCTCAATAATATTGTTATTCAAAAAATCAAATAATTCTTTCTTGTAGCTATTAAAATACTTTTCCTGTGCTTTGACCATATAATCTATTTCTAGACGAGTTAAACCTTCACTAAATTCATCACCACCTTTAAATATTCCTTTGTTGGAAATTGAATAAGCACCTGTGGTTAAATAAAAAGCGGTTGAAATATGTATAAGCATACTTTTAATATAATCTTCATAGGCTTCTAAATAAAATCCCTCTAAAGTATTATCTTCAAAATCCTTAACTATTCTATCATACAATAATTTTCCTAGAAAAGGTTTTATAACTGTTATTTGTGCCTGTTTAATTGCAGGAATTAATTTGGCTACATCTACATTACCCCCTATTGGGCTATCCTTTTTAATATCTTCTTCTGTTATTAATAGTACACTCATTATTCTTCTATATTATTTTCATCTTCTTTCTCACTCTCTATATTTTCATCTTCCTTTTTCAGGTCTTCAAAATCATCAAATTTCAACCTAACCCCTTCGCCTAAAATAGTTTCTAGTGCCTTTATAATTGTATTTCGAATTGGGTTTATTTGGTTTCTATAAAGTAGGTTTAAAGCTTGTTCCATTTCTTCGGCATTACTAGCAAAACCAGTAGTACTTTGTTCACCAAATAAACTTGGACTAGTAACCTTATTAGCTAGAAAAATTTTGTGCTGTGCTTCTTCTGCCAGGTATTCAAATTGTCTATAAGCATCTTGAATTTCTATTGTATCAATTTCTACCTTTTCTTCTGGTGATTTATTAAAAGCTACAACGGGGTCACCTGCATTTATAGAACCTGTAAGTTTTCTTTTAATAGTTAATTGTTGTTCACGTTCGGATTCTACATCTAGTATTTCCCCCTGGTATATGTTTATAACTCGACCTGCACTAAAATTATTCTTTATATAGTTTAGTTGAAAGTTAGATACTTCTTCTTCTACTTGTGCGTATTGCATACAACTAAACCAATCTGGAAGGCTATAAATATCTTGGTTAGATTTTCTTTTCAGTAAATAGATTTCCTTTTCTTGACCATTACCATATCCAAAAGCAGGGATTATTTTTTTAGGAAAAATTCCACGTTGGAAATCAAAACAATAAATATATTTATCTACATCATCGGTTATATCACCACTTTCAGGTGTGTGAATTGCAACCTTTCTAGCTGCTTCACCATAAATACCTGCCACTTTACCAGACCCACTTTTAGCATAATCAATAAACAAAGGGGCATTACCTTGTAATTTATACTGGAAAATGATTTCCCTTAAATCTTCTTCATCTAAAATCCTATCTAAATCTTCCTGTGTTATACCTTCTTCTGCTATTAAACCATTTCCCATCACATAATTAGTATAAGAATCAATCACTGCGGATAGTGTAGGACTACCATTATATCTTTCTTCTATTTTATAAAAAAAGTCATTATTTCTTCCATTAAAAACTTCCGTAGAACCATAAATTAATAGTTCCTGTGGGTTTACTTTTTCATAATTATTTAGATTTAAACTTTCTATTACTGTTTTCATTCATTTCTTAATATTTTAAAATACTTCTGTTATCAATTTCAACATCTGTACCTGTCACTATTTGCCCTCTATACATCAAATCATCATTTTTAAAAAATTCAATTTCATATGATTTATTAACTATAAAGGGATAATCTATATATACTTTAGTTATACCCTTTCCAAAGTCCACACAAGGGGCTTGTATCACCTCTCGTTGGTCTTTAATTGTATCATAAAGGTTTAGGGTTATTTCACTATGAAATTCCCTTAGATAGACGTATATAAAGTAATATTCTATATTATCTATTGTTTCTTTTTGTGTTGTGTCTAGTATAACCATCTATATATATAAACTCTATCAAAAAAAGGGAAACTGTGATAGCTTCCCTTTTATATTTTAATAGTTATTCAAAAATTATGCTACTGCACCTTTTAAACTAGTAATAGCTGTATCACTTAAGAAATGTGATGGTTCAGGTTCACCCGCTGTACCTGCTAGAATGAATTGGTTATTACCACCCATTTCGCCTGCTACATCGGTTGTATTTTGGAATCTTACACCATTGGTTAAACCTACACAAAGTACATCCCCAGAATGACCTTCTAAGAAGACTATCACACGTCTATATACCATATTTCTTACTTGAAATAATTTTATAGGGTCTATCTTAGTAAATACTAAATTTAAAGTAGTATTTGAAGGTGCTGTACCTGTGTTTTTATCACCTTCTATTGCCTCGTTAAAGGTATTAGCATTGTTATCTAGTGAATATTTAAACGCACTTAAAGACACTGGAAGTCCAGAAATTATTAAACCATCAATTTCATCGGCTGTTTTAGTTACTTCATCTGCAAATTCTTCGGTCCAATTAACCATGTATGCATTCTTAAAACCAGCTACTGCGTTTAAATCATCTGCACCTGCAAAACCAGCCGTTATATTATTTGTTGCCATATTTATTATTTTATTTTTTATTTTAAAAAAAGTAACCCCACCCTTTATTAAATGGGTAGGGCTACCTTATATTGTTTTATTTATAGTTCTTATATGTTAAATGCTACATCGTGTGCTACAATTTCAGAACCTAATGAGAATCCAACACCCATAGTTACAACTACTTTAGTTTTAATCATACCGTTTAGGTCACCAGAAGTATCACCATCTGCAATATCAACCCTGTTCATATCGTTTGTAAGTCCAGTTAAGAAACCTAAATTTCTTCTTTCATATAAAAAGAAAGTATCACCTTCTAAAGCACCCACAGAATAGATTTTAAATCCTAAGTAGTCGTTTTCTTTATCACCTACAGTATCTCTTAAACCTTGGCTTGCAAGATTTTGTTTATACTTTAATAGGAAAGAATCTGAACCAACTATGATTACATCTTTTTTCTTAATTCTACTTGGTATTTTATCTACTGCAATATCTAAAACATCCGTAATGTTTGATTTTGTGATTGGTCCTTCATAAAAACCATTTACAGTTCCATCGGTTAAGATTTGTTCTTTTAATCCTACATATTCTGGATTTCCACCTTCAGCTTCTTTACCGTTCCAGATAAAGTTATCTACTTCTTCTGAAAGATTACCTAATACAGCATCAATTAAAGCTTGTTGTAAAGTCGTTGGTATTTCTGGTCTCGCACCAAATAAACCTTGGCTTTCCGCTTCAAAGGTGTTTACGAAAGGTTCTTTTTCTATCTCGTGGTCGATTTTATATCGCTTAACCAATACTTCTTTATTGATGTATTGTACATCTCCAGTTGATTCAAAACCAGGCTTATAATTTGTTAAACCTGCACTGTATTGCATTCTAGGTAAAAAACCTGTACCTAAGGCATTAGGAATAACTGAAATTAATCCTTGTTTAATAGTGTCCGAATCTTTGAATGACTGGATAAATAAATCACCTGCCAATTTTCCCGAATATCCTGGATTAACACCTACATTTGTTGCTAAATTTGTTTCTACATTTTTATTCATTTTTAAATTATTATTTTTCTTTTTTTACTGCTTATTTTGCGACTCAGCCATGTCGATTACTGCTTGAATTGCTTCAAATCTCGATTTAGGTTTACTATTCATTTCGATTTTAGCACCTGCTTTTTCTCTACCTTCTGAAGGTGTTTTATCTAATTTCGCTTTCAATTCAGTAACTTCTTTTTTAAGTTTTTCAGCCATTTCTACTGCTTCTTCTTCTTTCTCTTTATCACTGTATTTCGCCTTAACTTTTGCTAGAATTTCTTCATCTTCATCAATCATTTTGAAAAGTTTTTCCATTACTTGTTCTGGTGACATTTCTTCTTTTTTCTCGTCTTCCATTGTTTCAGGTTTTACTTCTTCTTCTTTTTTCTCGTCTTCTAACTTAACATCGGCTTTCTTTTCGACCTCACTGTTAAGTGTAAACAATTCTAAAAAAGCTTTCTTAATTTCGTCTTTCATACTTATTTTATTATTTTTATTTTTGGTACTCTCTTCTTTTAATTCCAGTTCTTCTACCATACTCATTACAGAATCGATAGAGAACCCACCAACCTTTCCAGTTTCTATGTATTTATCCCAAGCTTTATCACTTAATTGCATTATTACACACCAAGTACCTTTCACTAAATCTTTGAAACCTAAGGCGTTGGCTTTATCATTTTTTACATCTTCAACTATCCAAGATTGTACGACTGTAGAACCTTCTACTTTCTTATCCCTATCGTGGTTATACCAGGTGTTCTTGTGATAATCGCCTTTGAAGAAGTTTTCCGCTAACTTTCTAATTTCTTCTTCCCCAAATTCAATTTGATATTCACCCAATTCTTCGGAATACCTTTCGATAATTTGACCTGGAATAAGTACTATACCTGCTAATTGTTTCTTCTTTTCATCTTTCAATTTAACAGGTACTTCTACCTTCTTAATATCTTGAAGTTCTATGGTTTGCATTTTATTAGCAGGGCTATCTACGATTGAAATGCCGTAAACCATCCCATCTTTTTCATCGTCCCATTTAATTTTATACTTCTTCTTTGCCATCTATATATATAAACTCATTAGTTTTTAACAGTTAAATGTTAAATGAATCTTGAATTATTATTTTTATTCCTATCTAGTTCTTGTTGATTAGTTATCTTACCAGATACCACATAAGCTTCCATCGGTTCTTTTTCTTGGCTTGCTTCCCTTTCTGCATTTCTTACATTTTGAGAATCAGACACGGTATCGAATCGTGGACCTTGTGTAATTGTAGTACCTCTACCACCTCTACCATTAGCATTAGAACCATCTTCACTAGTACTTAATATATCTTGAACTGCACCAAAACCAGCCGCACTTGCAAATGCTATACCTGCAATTCTTTGTGGTAATGTAGGTTCTTTTAAAGCGGTTGTTATACCTTCGTATGTGTTATATAAAGCACCTGCCACCGCAAAGCCTTTAGCCGCTGCACTACCTTCTGCTAATGCATCTGTTATAGCACCAACCGCCCCAATAGTCATGGCTATATCGGTTTCTACTACAGCTTTTCTATCTTCTTCCTGTTCTTTATTAAACTCTTCTTTTTTCTTAGTTACACCTTCTTCATACTGTTCTTTAATTTCAGCCTTCTTAGCTTCAGTAGCTTCTAATAATTCCAGTTCCTTTTCAAAGTTTTCTCTATCCTTAGCTAGTTTTAGTTCAAATTTTTCTTGGTCACTTAAACCTTGTTCATCTTCTGGAATAAATTTGTTTTTTAAATCTTCTATCTTCTGTAATTGGTCTTCTTCTAAATCTGCAACACTTTCATCATAAGCAATTTGATTGGCTAATAAGGCTTCTTTAAGTTCCTTATCATCTGAAATGGTTCGTTCAATTAATTTTTTATTATCTTCGAACTTATTTTCTAGTTCCTTTCTGGCTAAATCACGTTCGGTTTTACCTATTTGGTTGATTTGTCTTAAGTTATCTTCTTTAAGTTTTAGTAAACTTTCTTCATTTATTAATTGTTCAGATTTAAAACCATTAATTCTTTCTTCTAAATCTTTTAGTTCATTGCTTGCCCTTATTAATTCTTCTTGTTTTTCTATTGAATTATCACCTAAGGCTATTTCTTGTTTTATTAACCCTATCTTACCTTCTATTATCCCCCTTTCTTCATTTGCCTGGTCTACAAGGGATTGTGCTAAATCTTCATTTGCCTTTATTCTTTCATCAATTGTTGCTTTTTCCGAATCCCGAATTTGTCTAAAGGTTTCTTGTTGCTTTAAATATTCGAATCTTAAACCCTCTAATGCCGCTTCTTGAAGTCTAATTTGCTTTCTTAATTCTACTAAGGCATCCGCTTGTTCAGTTGCGTTTGATATATTTACTTTACTAGCTTCTGTAGCTATTATATCAAAGGCTTTACCTGCTTCATTTACTATTCCAACCGCACCATCTTTAACATCTTTACCTGCTTTTAAAGCTTCAACACCTACTTGAATAATAGATTCTTTATTTTCTTCTAATGACTTATTTAATTCATCTATTTTTTCAGTGTCTCCACTTCCAAATATTGACTTTTCCCAAGCTAATTGTAGTGCTAAAACAGCCCCCTTAATGGTGTAGAAATTAAGTTTTAATGGTGTTAAAGCTAGTGTTATAAGCCCCATAATAACCTTTCCAAAGTTTTGGAATATTTGTGTATTATCGGATAATGAATTATATATATTTTCTGTAGCATTAAATAATTCAGTAAAAACTATTTCTAGTGTGACCATAGCTTTATCAAAAAAATCTACTACCTTTTGATTTCTAGATAATACTTCACCAAGTTTAACAAGTAAACCAATTAATAAACCTATCCCTGCGGCTTTAATGGCACTACCAATGGCTTTCATACCTTTAGAAACACCTTTAAGTGCCTTTGGTGTTTTCTTTGCTTCTTTATTTAAACCCTCGGTGGACTTCTTCGCCTTATCGGTGTTCTTCTCAACATTCTCTAAAGCTTTATCGGCTTTGTTCTTTTCAACTTTTAACGTAATTATTACTTCTTCTGCCATCCATAGGTTATTCTTTTTAAGTGTATTAAGATTTTATGATACCATTTCAAAGCATGACTACCGTTATAGAATAAGAAATAACCTGTTTTAGGCGTTTTATATTCTAAAATTTTATCTATTACTTTTGTTATCATTCATATTCTTTCTTTTAAAGGTCATCTATATATATATAAACTATATTGATAATATTTATTAAGTTAATTTATCATCATCTGGACTAGTAAATCAACAGGAAGTTATTTTACTTATTTCAGCATTGAAGTTAACTTCATATATAGTATCAAAAGCAAACTTATAGAATGTGTCAGAATTATTGACTGGATTGTTTAGATTAGAGTCTTGGTAGAGTATATCTCCCACACTTGGATTAGCAGAAGAAGAATATACAGTTACATTTGTACCAAAATCATCACATACAGTTGTTTTACTATTGCCTCTTTTGCCAGTAAAGCTATAACTAGAAGGTGTACCAGCTTGGTTAAGTGTAAATAAAGCAGTAACCCCGTTTGGTGTCTCAAATATTACTGTACCACTCCTACTACTTGTATTATTGTTTGTATTATAATTTATACTTATACTACCACTAGTCGATAGACTAGATGGATGTGTAATCCAGTTTTGTGCACTAGTAATAGTAACATTTGTATTCGTAGATACGTTTACGTTTGTACTACCTGAACCACTACTTACATTAGTAGAAGTAGGACTTACACTTACTGTCTCTGGATTTCCATCTTGACTTACATTTATAGTCTTAGATATTCCATCAGCCGTTATATTTACACTAAAACTTCTAGATAAATTACTAGTATTTGTATTGGCTGTCAAAGTAAAATTACCAGTACCTTGACTACCTTTACTAGAGGTTAACCATATAGGTAAACCAGAAATGTTCCAAGTGTCATTACCATCTACAGTTATTGTTTTATTTCCACCAGTATATGTATAACTTATATTTTTTGGATTTACATCAAATGGAGGTACATAAGCATCTTGGTTAACTGTTATAGTTTCACTCTTAGAATTCAGACCTGTACTTACAGTTACTACACCACTTCTAGCACCAAAGCTATTATTACCCCAACTCACTGTTGCAGTTCTATTACCAGTTCCAGATTGAGGTGATACACTTAACCAACTTCTATTATCTGTTGCATCTGTTACTGTATTACTGTTAATATTAATAGTTGCACTACCTGCGTTTTGTCCAGCATTAATAACATTAGGGCTTACACTTAACGTTTCTACAAAACCTTCTTGTGTTAGATTATAAGTTCTAGTTACACTACCCTGACCAGTTGTAAAGGTTATAGTACCATCCCTTTCGCTTAATAATTGATTTAAAGTTCTATTAATGGTTATGGTTGCATTTCCACTACCAGAAGTAGGTGATGTGGTTACCCAAGCCCTATTGTCACTTATAGTCCAGTTAGTATTTGAATTTAAGGCTATGCTAAAACTACCACTACTTGAAGGTCTAGTACTTGAATAACTGCTTAAAGTTAATTCTTCAATAAAACCTTCTTGTGTTATATCAATATTCCTTTGTACACTACCCTGACCTGTCACTATCTTAATTTGTCCTTCTAGTTCGACTATAGATAAGTTTTGCGGATAGTTAACCACAATTGTATCGTTACCGCTTCCACTTAATTTACTAAAGGTTAACCAACCACTTATATTTGATGTTTTAGTTATAGACCATTCTGTATTAGATGTTATAGTAAAAGTAAAAGAACCACCACCATTTGTTAGATTTACATCAGTTTTATTTACTGTTAACTCTTCTATAAAAGCTTCTTGGTTAATAGTTAAGTTTACACCTTTATCACCTGCACTAAATTCAAGTATCTGTTGTCTAGTATTAATATTTTGGTTTGCTGAATAAGACACATTTACTGTGGTGTTTCCATTACCCGAAGAAGGGGATAAACTAGTAAAACCTAAATTGTTTGAAGCCCAACTAGTATTAGTATATAATTCGATTGGAAAACTACCACTACCTTGTCCTACATTCTTACTTGTTGTATTTATAGATAGAGTTGTTTGTACATCAAAAACTTGACTTATAGAAGAAAAGCTTGATTTGTCTCCTTCTGTATCTACAGCCCTTATTCTGTATCTATAGTTTTTACCACCATCTATATCAAAATCTTGGTAATTAACACTTGGATGTTGACTAGTACCTATTTGTGTAAAATTACCAAAATCAACACTTCTGCGTACTTCATAAAAATCAATATTAAAAAATTTACTATTTGAAGCATCCCAACTTAACGTTATCACATCTCCAGAAGTTGAATAAGTTATGTTACCAGTTAAATTGGTTGGTGTGGATGGTGGTGGATTAACAAAAGCTTCCTGTGTAATAGGTATGATTTCACTTAAACCAAAAGTAGCATTTTCAATTGATATACTACCATTTCTTAGACCACCCATGTTTAAATCGATATCTAAAGTAATAGTTTGATTACCATTACCGCTAGTTTGATTTACTGTAATCCAACTATCTACTGTGTTAACTACAAAAGGTACATTACTTTGTACATCTACAGATAAAGTCGTCTCTCTAAAATTAGTTTCAAAATCACTTGGTGATACATTGATAAAAGGTACACCTTCTTCCTGTGTTACTTGTACTGTATCACTTAAACCATTTGCACTATTTGTTACTGTAACTACACCTACCCTTTCATTTATAGTTATATTTTCATCTATTTGTATCTCTATTTGCTTACTACCACTGTGTGCAGATGTTGGAATAGTTATCCAACCTTGGTTATCGGTTACCGTATAACTTACATTTGAAACTACATCAAAAAATAATGATTGTGCATTTTGTGAACCTGTTATATTAGTTTGTACTATATTTAAAACTGGTTCTGGTGCTTGGTTAACTGTAATTGTAGTACCTCCAGTTTGAAAGATAGTACCAATTTGAAAGTTTAACGTTCTAGCATTAAACCCACTATATTCTTCTATGGTCATTGTTATCACGTCGTCACCATAACCAAAATCCCTATCTACAGTTATACCATTAGGTAGGTTTTTTACTTCCCAGAATGTGTCTGAAAATACACTTATAGTTTTGCTTTCCTCTTCAAAATCTACATTATAAGTAGTTGGTGTGATAGATAGGGAACCCCCAGACAAAGAAGAATCTCTCTGACCTTGGAATACACTTATTTCATAATTCGTACTACCTAAAGTTAAAGTCAAGTCACCATTTCTACCTGTTGTTAGATATCTCTCTTCTACAAAAAATAGAATCTTATACTTGTTATTATTTTCATTAATATTTATAACCTCTATCCAATCATTTTCGGAAACTATAGATAGTTGTTTATTGGTTTGTACCTCTAAATTACCATAACCCCCACCATATCCATATAGAAAACTAGTTGAAGATATTTGGTCATTTGTTGTTTCGAAGCGATTTGAAAAGTTTGGGAATAATGTGAATTCAACTTTGTTTGATGTTAACTCCGCATTATATTCTTCTATATTATATTTATTGTTCTTATAGATTATTTGAGTATCTAAATCTAAATCTATTAAATCCTGTGTACCTAAGTTGCTTTCCAGACTAACCAGTCTATTATCATTATTTATAAGGTTATCAATCCAAGGTTTATGGTTAACATTATAAATGTTTTTCTCGATTGGTACTGAGTGCCACCCGTTAAAAGTTGTATCGGAAAAATCTAGATTATTAGATACTTGAGAAAAGAAAGCATTGTTAGAACTATCACATATTGCCGTGGTGGATATTTCAATAGTATTTATAACTGGATTTTCTTCATCTTCATCAGGCTTATTATTCAAGTCTAGTAGAAATGGTTTGTTAGTATCTTCATTTCTAGATGGGCTAACACCCGATAGACCTATATAATAAAATTGAACTACATTATCTGTTTCTATTGCTTCATAACTACCGTCTTTAAATTCACTATATAAAGCTAAATTAATTCTAGTTGCGACATCGTTTTGTGTATCACCTAACCGAACAAAATATGGGACTTCAAAATCTATATCGATTTCAGTATTTTTCTTTTCATCTAAATTAAATTCAACTTTGTTATTACCTCTGAATCTACCAGTTCGTCTCTGGAAGTTCTTCACAACACTTACATCTTCACTTACCTTAAATTTATAATCGATAGACTTGTTATTTTTATAAACTTTAGTCTCCACACTATCTACATCCGTAATATTGGTAATGTCCAATTCTTTAGAACTTGCATAATAATCGTTAATAGTTTGAAGTTTGAAGTTATTGATAGAATTAGGTCGTATAATTAATTTAAATTCTTTAATTAAATTTTTAATATATTTCGAGACCGTCATATTTGGGATATTTTCCCTTATCTTAAATTCAGGTACGGATTTTATCGGTAGGTTATTAGATATTATATTGGTTTCGGTATTAAAAGAACCACCAATATTTGTACTAATCGCATATGTATATGTACCATCTATTTCATCTTTAGGACGTATTTGTAAATAATATTTAGAAGTTATAGTAACCGCTTCTTCTTCGGCAGTTGGGATTATTACAACATTTGGTATTGTGGATGCACTTCTTTGACTACCTGTGTTTAAAGTTCTAGCTTCTTTAACTACATTGTTATTTTCATCGACCACCCTAAAATCAAATTGAGTTGGATTATTAGGACTCGATATAGCTATTCGGAATTTTATACCATATTCCACTTCTGGACCACTTGCAGTACTATTATTAACTATTTCAGTACTTCTCGTGACCCTAAAATAATCTCCTTTAACATCTGTACCTATTTCTACATCAACTGGGTTAGTTGGTCGATTATTAACTTGGAAGTTTTTAGGCAATGGTACGGTTTTATATCCAATTACATTATCATATTCTTTTTCTCTATTAAGCCACATAAACAAGCTAGAGAAGTCAGAACTATCTATAAAATCCCTGCTAAATTGGATTCCATATTTATCTTCTATAGCTTCTATAATTCTAGCTTTATTGATGGCAGGTCTAAAGTTTTCTAAATAAAGCCTGCCTGCTTCAGTTGTTATATCATTTTTAAGTCCCGTTCCATATTGTACATCCCTTCCAACTGGAAGTATCATCGGCATAACTAGATTTGGTTTTCTACTTAAATCACCTTCAGTTATAACTAAAGATGGGGATTCAAAAAGTGCCTTAATGTTTTGTTCAGAATAGCTAAAGTTATAGTTATCTAATCCTTCTAAATCCGCTAAAGTATCATCACCAAATCGTTCGCTAAGTCCCGTTATTTCAGAATAAAAAGTTATTCTATAAGAATAACTTTTACCATTCTTTTCCCTTACTTCTTCTAACTGTGTTTTACCAAATCTAAAGGGTAATGTATTATATTCTAAGGTACTAGGTATTCTTAAATTTGGATTAAACCCATTATCTACACCTATTTCATACCAGTTCTTAAATATTCTATTATTCTTTGGTGTTGCTGGAATAGAAAAAGTATTAACAAAATCACTGAATAGTGCTGTAATATCCTGTGCATCTATCAATTTACCTCTATAGTTAATAGCTTCATTGTCAAATAAATCTATTTGTTCACCTTCTATAAAATATTTAATGTTCATTTATTCGTTTATTTTTTTATCTTCCTTAAATGTGAAGCTGTAATCAATTAATTCTTCAATTTGAATTTTTTTATTAAAACTAGTATCGGTTAATTCTACAGCCCTTATAACACCATCTTTTTCTAACCATACCTCCTCACTCATTATAAGTGATTCTAAGGCACTATTCATGTATTCTGGTATAATACCTGTATTAACTTCCCATTCTCTTTCACCGACTTTGTTATATACTTTATTTGTGTGTTTGTTATCACCTATACTATCCCCATTTATATCTATTGTACTTCTTCTATAATTAGAACTATCTACCGATACACTATCTTTATACCTGCCATTCATTTGGATTTTTTCCAAAACACCAAAGCAATTCTTGAAGTATATATTAACTACATCTTGTCCACTTGTATCTATTGTGTTTTTATATAACCGTAATACATCACCATTAAAATTTAAATCAACCCAAGAACTGTTTTGCATATTTGAATTATTAGGGATTAAAACATAGTTGACATAGTTAATTTGACTTTCAGTGCTATTATAAGTTGGATTTGTTGCATTAACTTGTGTTCCATTACTATAAGTAACTTCAATATTTTGTGTTGTTTTATTTATAAAAGGGACAAAATAAGTAGTACCTTCTTTAACTAGTCGTTTGCTATTATCTAATAGATAGTTGGTAGTTATATCCTTATACCCATCGAAAATTGCATAAGTTTCTATATTATTAGCAACTTCATTAGCCCCATTAAATGTTTTAGCCGTTACAGTTGCAAAATTCATGTTAGTTTGTGTATTAAAATTAAAGTTTGATGGGTTTTGGTTTAACCAACCATAATTATCAATATCTATTTCTAAACCAGTATCAACCACTTTAGTTAAATCTATATACTGAGTTAATTGTGTCGTAGATAATCTATCCTTTTTAATAGTTGTATTATCCCCACTTCTATTAATGTTAAAACTCGCAGTACTCCAGGGGGTGTATTGCGGATTCTTAACTATTAAAGGTTTTCTTAAGTTTATATTTACTGCCATCTATTTATATTTTTCTTTTAATTCTTCCGCTAAATCTTTAGCATACCCCATACCTATTCTTTCACCTACGTTCTTTACATTTTTCATAGTTTTTTCTAATATTAATCTAGGTTTAATACCTTTATTATAGATAGAATTTTGAACCGCAAATGGGTTTAAACCTTTCGCCTTACTCCATTCAATTAAAAGTGGTGGTTTCTTATCTCTATAAGAATATGGACTGCCTACACTTTGCTTTACACCATTTACACCCTTGTCCATAAATTTGAAATAGGAATTACCAGTTATTTCAAAACCAGCTTCATCATCATATCTATCAAACTTTATAGAAGACTTCAAGTCACCAGAAAATTCAGGTGATTTACCTGCAATAGTATTTTTATATTCTATAGCCAGTCCAAGTATAGAATTATGTAGGTTCTTTCTTTCCATTAATTTCTATTCATATTTTCAGTCACGTTTAAAAATGATGGCATTTGAAATGTTATCGTAGCCATCCATCCATCCAAACCATTCTTATCTGCCAGAAAAATTGGTGTTAATGCTATATTATCCATCATTCTTATTCCATCCCTATTATCCTTTCTTAAAGTCGTTAATAGTTCGTTTAGAATAGCATACGTTGTGTTGTGGTTATCTATCACATTATCTTGACCTTCAAAGCCTATATCTTGTCTCACTTTTGAAGCATCCCTTATCGTAAACACACCAATTTCAAAACTAATTTGTGTTACTTTTTCATTTAAAAAAGTCGATTGAGTTGGATTAATATGAATTAAAGGAAATTTAGTATTCTTGAATAAATCTTTATCTTCTGTTTTAGCGTATATAACACTCTCGACTATAACATTTTGTTTTGCTACTTCTTCTATTCGTTTAATTAGTCTATAATAATTGTTGTTCATTCATACTTCTTTCTTTTAGTGTCACCTATATATATAAACCATTTATTTTCTTCTAGCCTTTTCAATTCGTTCATCTTCTACATCTTTAAATTCTTTCATGTATTCGATGTATGTTAAAAACTCGTGGAAATTTCTATTCAAAATGGCAGGTACATTTATAAATTTTTGGTCCGATGCTAACATGACATAGTTATACCATCCATATTTTTTATTAAAAACTTCCTCTCTGCTTATTATTCTTTTTCGCCTTGTTGGTTCTTCTGGTTCATCTTCTTCAATTCGCACAGGGAAGATGATACTGTATGTATTAACAATTGCCTGTGTAAAGTCAAAAAAAAAGATTGAATCCCAAGCCAAATTGATATATCTAAATCTAAAAATAATTCATCGTGCATATTTTCTTCATCGAAATTTTCAATACTGTATTTATCCCCATATTGTTGTTTAATAGGTCTAAATAAAACCGCCAAAAGTTTGTGTAAATTATCGGTATTACTTTCATATCGTTTCAAATGCAAGAACTCACGGGTGCTTAACTTATCCAAATCTGGAACTAATCCATATTCAACATTTTTAAATTTAAATCGTGCTATAAATTCGTGTTCTTCTTTATTTAAAGTTTCTAGATAAGTAGTTAATTGTGCTACTGCTTCTTTATATTCCAAATCCTGTTTAGCCTCTAACAAGCCTTCTAGCACCTTATCTTTTTTATTTGGATGTTCTTTATATAAATTGTTTAAAGCGGCTATATCTTGGTACTGTTTAACTGTCATTGGTTAGATTTTCTTTTATATATTAATATATAGAGTACCTGTCAGTTACATTTTTACGGTGTCTATACGTGATATAGTAGCGTAGACTGTCAATTTGGTGGTTCCAGTCATCTATAGCCCTATCATCATAATTCTTATCCCAACAATAATTGTTAAATTCTTCCATTAAATTCTTACTAGAAGGGTCAACTATTATTTTATAATCCTTCATGATATTAATACCCTCGACTATTTTAGTTTTCTTACAGGGTTTAATATTTATGAATGAATTTTTGATTTCCTGTATAATGTCTGGTCGTGCATTATCTGCTATAATTAATTCATTTCCAGGTACTTTTTCCTTAATAATTCTGGCTAATTGTGAAGGTGTGATTCCAGTTTTATATAGTTCTTCTTTACAATAGATAATTTTATTTTGTCTATCCATGTGTACTTTAATTAAGGCGGTTGGGTCTTTACTAAATCCAAAATCTAATCCATATTCTACAGACACACCTTCTGGGAAATTACCAACACTAACGTTATTGAATATAACACCTTCTGCAACCTCTCTATAAGCCCCTGCATAAACTCTATCCCATTTTTCCCTATTACTGTATTTTAAATCTTCTGCTTCCTGTACAAAGTCTTTGTTTAGATTATCTATGTTATCGGTGTAATCGGTGTGTATATAGGTCACATTATCTTGCGTAATGTTCATACCAGGTTCAACACCTTTCGAAAGGAAGAATCTATTATAAGTCCAGTGTGACTTTGTTGGTGGGTTAAAAACCAATATAATTTTATTTTCTACACCTTTCTTTCTAATCGAACGTGCTATATCATCAAATAGTTCTTCATTATTTAATTCTTCTGCTTCATCTAACACCCATATAGTAAGTCCTGCAATCGATTTTAAGGCAGCGGTTTGTATTTTTGCACCTGTTTTTAGACCTCTAAATAGTATTCTACTACCAGTAGTTTTATTAATTATTTCAGTTTTGGTAATTTCGAATAGTGAATCTAAATTTAACATTTCTATCTTTTCCAAAAATTCTGGAATAACAGAAAGGTGTGCAGAAGTCATAGTATACCTGGAAAAAAGTATTACTTGGTCGACTTCAAAAGTTTTAAGTAATAAATAAAGTGAGACCGAAAATGATTTACTAGAACCCCTACCCCCTGTTACAACCGTATAACGGGAAGATTCAGAAATTAATGGTCTAAATTTTGGGCTTAATTCTATCAATCATTCTACTTATTTTTTAGTCTCTAAACTTTATCAAATCCTTAATATCAAAGTCTTTGACCTGGTGTGTGTTTTCATTCACTTTCTTATCCTGCCAATGATTGTTGTGTAAATTTCCTAATACAAATTTTGTTAGATTAGAATCGGTACGTTTACTTAATCCTGCCTTAGCTAGTTTAAATTCTTGTATTTCTTTAATCATCTCTACTTTACTTTTTAGAAAAGGAAATCTTTCTAAATACTTCGAAAAATTATGCCTGTCGATTCTATACTTATGCAATAGAAATTCATTCATAAAATAATTTTCAGCATTTATATCTATCATCTTACCATTCTTACCTTCTATTTCACAAGGTAAAAACCATTCTATTAATTCATCTAGCATATCTTCAAATCTATCTTCAGTCCATTTAGTTGTAGTCATTGTCTTTTCTATATTTTTTTGTCAGGTTATCTATCATCTGGTAGACCTGTAATCCAGTTAAATTCTTTTCATTATAAGCTATTCCTAATTCACGTTTATAAAGGGCTACTATCCATCCTTTTTCTTGGTGTGGTAATAAGCCTTTAAAGTTCATAATCTTATCATATTCAGTTTTAGAAATAGAACTTTTATTTAATTCTTCCACTTCTTCCACTTCTTCTAATGAAATATATTGTGCAGTGTTAATTAATTCTACTGCATCTTTATATTCTTTTGTTCTTCTATCTATTGTATTTAATCTATTATCTTCCATCTATATATATAAACTATTTTTTATTTTTCTTCTTTTTCCATTCGTGGTTAATGACGTTGTTCACCTTAGCAATTTTTTGTGTATGCATCTTAATTCCTTTTTCTTTCACATATTCTTTTAAATTTATATCGGGGTCATAT
>Ga0207414_1000428_pt1 | contig 19244 bp, 28 predicted proteins | sample PonA231FremontCA_2_FD_187269 | JGI IMG/M metagenome (GOLD analysis project Ga0207414, IMG submission 187269) | Marine sediment microbial community from Fremont, CA, USA - Pond A23 Sediment 1 (SPAdes) | ecosystem: Environmental > Aquatic > Marine > Unclassified | place: USA: Fremont, California...
CACCTGTTCCGCCGTCTGTTCCACAGCGATTGCCAGATCGGCACCGTCGAAGTCAGGCGTGTTGGTCCACGCATGATAGAGTTGCTGTGCGGTGTTCATTCTCCATTCCCTCCAAATAGTGCCGCGTAGTATCCTTCCGGCACGGGTTTCCATCTTGCCTTTGTCGAAGGTGTCTCGGTCAGGTGCTTGACCAACTCAGGATCCGCACCCTGACGTTCGAGTTCAGCCGGTGTGACCATTTTTCCGCTGGTCGGATCGACACCTGTAACCATCTTCACGGTGGTCGCGCCCATTTTCCAGCGTCGTTGTCCGACGCCGCGCTCCATGTGCCAGCCAGGTATCGACTCGCCCTTGTTGCGCCGCGCCTCGGCCTCGGCATGAATGGCATCCTTGCGACCCTTGAGCATCGCTTCGGCTGTCTCCAGGAACTCCATCTCCTGTGCCATTTCCTTGGGTGTCAGAGTGCGCTGCTGACCGTTGAACATCCTCGTGTAGCACTTGTAAATCTCGTGCGCCACGGCGAAGCACTGCGCCGCCCCGCTGCATCTGCGGCAGTGACGACCTGGTGTTGCCATCGCATCGTCACGCTGCGCGGCTTCACCGGCATGTTCGATCTCGTGCACCTTCATCATCAAGTCCTCGGGGAACATGGTAATGGTGCGGTGAATGCCGCTCGGGTGGACGGCGCGCGGCTGGTAGATACCGAGGACCACACGGCTCACTGTGCCGCCGTTGCGGTATATCTGGCGGACCAGTGCGCCGGCGTAGATGTATATTTGCGGCGTGGTCGGCTCCACGATCTCGAAGCCGTATTTCAGATCATCGACCCGCAACGTATCGTCGGCCAGGGTAGCGAAGCTGTCCGGTGTCCCGGCAATGTGATCATTGAGACGAACCTTGCGCTCAACATCTATTTTTCCGCCGTATTTGCGAAGCGTGTCAACGTAACCCTGCACATAATACGCCATCGGCACGTCAACGACCCATCCGTTTTCGTGTGCCTCGCCGATCATCGCGTGACAATCGGCACGTTCGCCGCGCAACACCAACTCGGCGACCCATGCGGCGCATGTGCCTTCGCGGGCCGGGTCGGACGGTTGCTCTGGCGGTGCGAGTGCCATGAGACGCGGCGCCAACGCACATTTGGTCCAGATCGGCGACGATGATGGTCTGAGTTCAATCATGTTTCTTCACCGCGAATCGAAGCGCCAGCATTGGCATGGTCAATGGCCACAGGAGGGCGCAGGGTATCCAGAACCATCTTGAGATACCGGGTTCTTCGGCCAGTATCAGTGCAAATGACACGAGGCCGGAGATGTAAAGGAACTGGATCATTCATTGTGTCTCCCTGAAATGGAGCGCGACCGAAGCCGCGCCCCGTTGCATGTGCTGCGTCAGCCACCGATCGTGTCGAGTTCGGCGAACAGGTTGGCGCGCGCCGTCTCGTTGGTCTGGAACACGCCGAACGATTCTTCGACCGGCACGTTGGCGTGTTTGGAGTAGAGTTCCGTGAGTGTCGGTTCGTCCACTTCGCCGCGACTGATCATCTCGTTGATCTTTTCCAGCAGGCGATCGAGGCTGATCGGCGCGGGTGCGTCGGTCGGCAGGGCATTGGCACCGGGCATCGCGCCTGGCATACCCGACGCGGCGGGCGGCGTCTCGGGTGCGGGGACATTGCCGCCTTTCGCCTTGAACTCGGCGCGTGCTGCGGCAGCTTCGTCCGACTTACCACGGGCGCTGCGCCACAGGCCCTTGGCCGTGAAGGCCGGCGGACTGGAGTGGATCGTCTCGTCATAGGGCATGCCGTCAGCGTCAACATCGTCACGAGTCGGTTCGTCCGAGTCATTGGTTGTCGGTTCCGGCGTTGCGGCGGCGGGCGCTGCTGCTGGTGCTGTGGCGGGTTCCGGTGTGCGTTCAACAGTCTCGCCGAGATGCGCGCGCATTTCTTCCTCGCTGTCGAACTCATATGTCAGGTGGAGTTTCACTTTGTATCCTTTCAGTTGTCGGTTGCTGATCCCATGTGGACAAGATAGGGTATTATAGGATAAGCAATGATTCGTCAAGCGCAACGGAGTCGTCATGTCGATTAAATTAAGAGATTACCAGATCGACCTTAAAAACGATCTTTATTCGTCATGGTCACAGGGGAACGACAACGTTATTTTAGTCAGCCCCACTGGATCTGGTAAAACTGTCGTGATGGCGTCGATTGCCGACGATCAACCAGGACCAGGTGTGGCAATTGCTCACCGTGTCGAACTGGTCGGGCAAATATCGCTGGCAATGGCGCAGATGGGTATCGAGCATAATGTCATCGGTCCGACAAATACCGTGACGTTCTGCATCCGTCAGCAAATTAATCAGTTCGGTCGAAAATACTACAACCCGAATGCCCGTGTCACTGTCGCTGCGGTCGATACGCTCAAGGCGCGTTCCGGCAAATTGCAGCAGTGGTGCGCACAGCAGACGTGGTGGATGGTAGATGAATGCTTTGTCGCCGGAACCAATATTCAAATGGCAGACGGTTCGCTGCGTCACATTGAGCACATGAAGGTCGGAGATATTGTGACAGCGTTTGATGAGAATACGGGTGATTTCGTGTCGCGGCGAGTGACGCAGTTGTTTAAGAACCCCGCGCCGGAGAAAATGATTCGTGTTGCAGGGTCGCACCATGTGCTTTATGCAACAAGTGGGCACCCGTTCTGGACAAGACGAGGTTGGGTCAACGCAGGAGATTTGCGCAATGACGATGAAATATACACCACAACCATGCACACAGTGCGGTACTATGGTGAACGAGACGAAAGAGGGTCAGAGGTATCGGTGGCGTCGAACAGGTCTGATCTTTTGCACCCCGACGTGCGGCTACGCTCACAGAGACGCAAGACAACATCGGGTTTCAGCAAAACCGACGCCGATGAAATGCTGCATCTGCGGTGGCGATGCGATGCGGTCGAGAGAACTGATGGCAATGTATCGCAAAACTGGTCGAGCATATTGCAGCAAGCAATGCTCGGGCAAGTATCGCTCGGAACTATCATCAAAGGTCATGGCGAACACGAACCGCAAGTATGCTTCGAAACGGATGACTATGCGCAACCCGATGTCGAACCCGGACACGCGGAAAAAGGTTTCGGAGACGTTGCGCAAGATTGGTCACAAGCCGATGGTGCGAGGCGGCAACGGCAAACCGCCGACCAAGGCCGAGGTAATGCTGATTTCAATGCTCGGCATGTATGGGTTCCAGAGTCAATTCGTCGTGGCGACGGGGTGGGGGACATCGCCTGGGCCGGGTCACTACAAGATAGACTGTGCGAACCCGATGCTCAAGATAGCGATCGAGGCGGATGGGACGAGTCACGCGTCTCTGCAACGCCAAGCGTCGGATGCACGCAAGGACAGTTTTTTGCGTGGCGAAGGGTGGACAGTGTTGAGGTTCTCCAACGAGACGATCCTGGAATCCCCGGCGACGGTCATGTCTACAATATCGAAGTTGATAATTGCCACACCTACGTCGCCAATGGCGTAGTTGTCCACAACTGCCACCACGCCCTGACCGGCAACAAATGGGGACAGGCCGTCGCGCTTTTTCCCCGAGCACGTGGCGTCGGCGTGACAGCAACCCCCGTGCGTGCCGACCGTAAATCGCTGCACCGGAAACAAGGCGGCGTGTTCGATGACATGGTTATCGGCCCGACGATGCGCGACCTGATCGACCGGGGTGCCCTGTGTGACTATCGCATCTTCGCTCCGCCGCAGTCGATCGACGCATCGACCGTCAAAATCGGATCGACAGGTGATTACTCGCAACCGGGTCTGCGCGAAGCGGCGCACAAGTCGCGCATCGTCGGTGATGTGGTATCCCATTACCTCAAATTCGCACGCGGCCTCCGCGGCATCACGTTTGTCGTGGACGTGGAACAGGCTGTTGAACTCGCCGAGGCGTTCACCGAAGCGGGTGTTCCGGCAATGGCAGTGAGCGCCAAGACACCGGACGCCGTGAGGGCCGAAGCGGTCGCCAAACTGCGCGACGGTAAGGTACTGCAACTGGTCAACGTCGATCTGTTTGGCGAAGGGTTTGACGTGCCGGCTGTCGAGTGCGTGTCGATGGCGCGACCAACCATGTCCTATGGCCTATACGTGCAGCAGTTCGGTCGCGCACTGCGTCCGCTGGAAGGAAAGTCACACGGCATCGTGATCGACCACGTAGGTAACGTGAAACAGCATGGTTTGCCGGATGCGCCGCGCAACTGGACGCTTTACCAGGAGGAACGTGGCAAACGTGCCAAGCGAGACGAGACAATCACGCCGATCACGTCATGCCTGCAATGTTTCAGAGCATACGAGGCAACGCACTCAGCTTGCCCCCACTGTGGTTATAAGCCGGAACCCGAAGGTCGCGGCAGACCCGAACAGGTCGATGGTGATCTCGTGGAACTCGACCCGTCAGTGCTGGCACAGATGCGCGGCGAGGCTGATCGGATCATGGGCGATGCGCAAGTGCCGCATGGTGCGACTAGGGTCGTTGAAATGAGCGTCAAGAAACGATGGTCGGAACGCCAAGAGGCGCAGGAGGAACTGCGGCGGCGAATGGCACTGTGGGGTGGCCTGCGGCGTGACATGGGCGACACCGATTCAATGATGCAGCGCCGGTTCTTTTTCCGGTTCGGCATTGACGTGATGTCAGCACAGGCGCTCAAGGCGTCAGAGGCGAACACCCTCGCTGACAGAATAGCGGTTGACTGGTCGGACATGACGGGTTAGTAAAGGGTAATTACGGACAAGGAGCGATTCGATGATTCAAGACATCAAGCAACTGATTCGATCTGGTGGCGTGAAGCGGTGGCACCAGTATCCCGAGATGAACGGGTGCAACGAGAACCTGGCCGAACACCAGTGGACCGTCGCGATGCTGGTTCTGTTCTTCGACCCGGATGCGAGTCGTGAGGATTTGATTTTCGCACTGACACATGATGTCGGTGAACTCGAAATGGGTGATTTGTCTCGTCAAAGCAAGGCGATGCCTGGGTTCATGGAGGAAGAGGCTCTTGCGCGCAAACGGATCATCGTGGAGGATGAAGATTGCGGTGTAATTAGTCTCGCCGATCCTCTCGCTGCGTGGATCAAGATGATGCAGTTCAACCCGTCGCTGCGCCGCGAAACAGCGTGGGCCGAAATGCGCACTAAGATGTATGTCGAGGCGGAACGTCTCGGTCTGAGCGACAAGTTCTCCGAAGTGATGAATGCGTTCAGATGACCAGTGAAGCGGAACTCCAGCAGCAGGTTCGTCTCGAAGCGGCACGGCGCGGGACGCCTTTGTGGCGCAATAACAACGGTGCGTGCTTTGACGAGACGGGGCGTCTCATTCGCTACGGCCTCGGCAATGACAGCGCCAAACTGAGCAAGGTGTGGAAATCATCCGACCTGATCGGCATTTATCCCGTGATGATCACACCGGCTCATGTCGGAATGACGCTTGGAGTATTCTACGCCGCGGAAGTGAAACATCCGGGTTGGCATCTGACACCGGGTGATAAAAGAGCGCAGGCACAATCTGCGTTCGGGCAGACGGTGATCGAGCATGGCGGTATTTTCCGCTTCCTCACATCAACACAGGAGATGCCGTGATGGCGAAACTACAACCGAAACAGAGGATCAATATCATTGTCCAGTCGGCAACGCGGCTGGCAATGGAGTCGGGCCTCGTCGCAGTAACGCACGGCGCCGTGGCGAAACGCTGCACCACGCCGACCAGCAAGGAAACGGTGAAGCGATACTTCCCCGTCAAGGCCGATCTGTGGCGTGCCGCAGTCGAGGCTGACGAGACGGGGACACTGGCGGCGCAGGAGCGCGAGTTGAATGGCTGACAAGAAACGCTATGCCGCTGTGCGGCGACCGAACGGTGACACGTTCGTCATGCGCGTGTTCGGTGAAGGATCGCTGGTGTTTTCCAACATGGGCGCGATACAGTTCGACGGTGACGAGTGGCAACTGTGCGATCCGTCAGAAGCATCTGTGATCATCGGCGTGTTCGATCGGCGCGACCAGGCGGAGAGTGTTGCGGAATGATTCTCAACGTAGATGCGTGTCAGTGGTTGCGCGCCATGCCGGAAGGGTTTGCCGATTTGATCGTGACCGATCCGCCGTATCGCACAATCAGTGGTGGCAACCGCGAATCAGGAAATCAGCGACATGGGCGACCGAGCGGCATGTTGTCCAAGAATGACGGCCGCATCTTCAAGCACAATGACGCACCGGTCGAAACGTGGATGCCGCTTCTGTATCGCGCACTCAAGTCCCCCGGTCATTGTTATGTTATGACAAACCTGCTGAACCTGTGGGACTTTCATCGTGTGGCTGTCGAGTGTGGTTTCAAGGTTCACAACCTGCTGATCTGGTCCAAGAACACATGCACACCGAATCGCTGGTATATGAAGGACGCGGAGTATATCCTGTTTCTTCGGAAGGGGCCTGCGCGGTCCATCTACACGCCAGGTGCAAAGACGATCCTGCGCCACGACACGATGCGCGGAAAGACGCACGAGACGCAGAAGCCGGTCAGTCTCATGCGTGATCTGATCGTGGCGTCCAGCCTGCCGGGGGATGTCGTGCTGGATCCGTTCATGGGCACCGGATCGACGGGCGTTGCGGCGCTGAATGAGGGTCGCGAGTTCATCGGTTGCGAGATAGACGCTGGATATTACGAGGTTGCAGGGGCATGGCTAGACAGTATCGACACATGAGCGCCGCTGAACAGCGCGCCTATGACGAGGTTGACCTTGCGATACTGCAATGTCTCGATGCCGGCTGGACCTACGACCAGATTTGTCAGCGGTTTTGCATCACTGCGGGTCGGGTGGCCCGTGTGAGAAAGGAATGTGTTTGATGGTCGCATATTACAACGAGATCGACCCGGACGCAGCACAGGCGTTGCGCAATCTGATCGACATGGGTCTTATCGCACCCGGAGACGTGGATGAAAGGGATATTCGAGATGTCAAACCCCGTGACCTCACTGGTTATTCGCAATGCCACTTCTTCGCGGGAATCGGCATCTGGTCCCTCGCGCTGCGCAACGCCGGGGTGCCTGACACGGTGCAAATCTGGACCGGAAGCTGCCCGTGCCAACCTTTCAGCGCGGCAGGCGGCAGAGGCGGGCTTGCTGATGAGCGGCACTTATGGCCACACTGGCACTATCTCATCGAGCAGTGCGGCCCTGAGATCGTTCTTGGCGAACAGGTCGCGTCAAAGGACGGACTCGGTTGGTTCGATCTTGTATCGGCTGACATGGAAGGAACGGGTTACGCCATCGCAGCAGAAGATCGCTGCGGTCCGAGCGTCGGCGCACCGCATATCCGACAAAGACTCTGGTTCGGTGCGATGCGGCTGGCCGACACCGTGCGCATCGGACAACCGGGATCGCGGGTCATGGGACGATCCGGCAATTCAAAGACGGAAACGAATCGGGAAATCGGTGGAACTGTCGATGTTGGTGGGGGTTGCGGGATGGCCGACGCCTATGGCCGGAACACCGGCGCAGAACGGCAACAACCCGGCGGGGAACAACGACAGCAGTCGCAAGACCGTGGCATTGGCGGGATGGCCGACGCCGCACTTGAACAGTGCGACAGGAGCGGGGACAGACGGTCGAGCGGGTGGAATGAACATTCAGACAGCAGTGCAACTCAGTGGATGGGCGACACCGAACGTAACGTTTCAGGACGGATGCCCGGAGAAACATCTGGAGCGCAAGCGGAAAGCCGGTGTGTCGAAGAACCCTGTGATAACGGACCTGTCGATGCAAGCGCGTGCGCTCACGGGACCGGCACGCATGACAACCCGTGGCGAGATGCTGATTGGCTCTATTGCCGGGATGAAAAGTGGAGGCCAGTTGAACCCGGAACATTCCCGTTGGTTGATGGGCTTCCCCGCAGCGTGGGCAAGAGCGATCCCCGGTTGGCGCGAATGGCAGAGATGGCAGGGCTTGATTCGGCAAGCCTCAGACGCGCCAAAAGACATCGCGTCATTGCCCTCAAGTGCTACGGAAATGCCATTATCGAGCCGGTCGCGCGACAATTCGTAGAGGATTTCATGGATGCAATACAGCAAGGCCAGCCAGTGTGACGGTAAGGTGTCGTTTGACGATCCGCAGTCGGCACGCAAGGCGGCACGGCGCATAAAGGGTCGGACGCATTACAGATGTCCACACTGCAACAGGTGGCACGTCGGTCGAAAAGCAGCAGGGAAGAAATGAATGAAGAATCTCACTGTTCTAATTGGTGATTGCGCCCAAACGATGCGTGAATTGCCCGATGAGTCAGTCAATACCTGTGTGACCAGCCCACCCTATTTCGGTCTGCGTGATTATGGTCACGACGGGCAGATAGGGCTAGAGGCGACACCCGACGCTTATGTGACACGGTTGGTTGAGGTGTTTCGCGAGGTGCGTCGAGTTCTGCGGGATGACGGGACAGTTTGGTTGAACCTGGGCGATAGTTATGCAGGCGGAGGACGCGGTGGGAACCCGCACAACAGCCCGCATCAGAAGCATGCGACAAACATCGGGTCATTGGGAGCCATTGGGGACCACACCAAGTTGTCACGCGAAGGAATTAAAACCAAAGACCTTATCGGCATCCCGTGGCGCGTGGCATTCGCTTTACAGGCTGACGGGTGGTACCTGCGGCAGGACATTATCTGGCACAAACCGAACCCGATGCCCGAGAGTGTGCGTGATCGCTGCACTAAGGCACACGAGTATGTGTTTCTGATGACAAAACGTCAGAAGTATTATTTTGATACCTCGGCAATGAAGGAAAATGGCGTCACGCCTGCCGGAACAAAGGGTGCGAAGGGTAGCGTTGGTCGTGCAACACAGGTCGGCGTGAACAGTCGTCCGGCTGAATACAAGGTCTATGATGGCAAACGCAACAAGCGCAGCGTGTGGACCGTGACCACAAGACCCTACAAAGGCGCACACTTTGCCACCTTTCCGCCTGATTTAATCGAACCATGTGTTCTCGCCGGGTGCCCGAAAGACGGTATTGTTTTGGATCCGTTTGGCGGAAGCGGGACCACTGCTGGTGTAGCATTGAAACACGGACGCGCCGCCGTGATGTGTGAACTGAACCCGAAGTATGCGGCTATGATTGTGCCTCGAATTTGCTCTATCACACGCAGGATGCCACTATGAAACTACCGCCGCGCTTTATTCTCTGGACGCTCGACTCCGAGGGACGCAAATACCCGTGCGACACGCAAGGTCACGCGATCGACCCGCACCAGCCGCACCAGTGGCGCACCTATGCCGACGCAACGGCAGCGGCGTCCGGGTCGATCCGCGTCGGGTGGGTGCTTAACGCAGAAGATGATGCGCGGCTCTATGGGCCGCACTCCGCTTTGTTTTTCCTCGATCTGGACAAATGCAGTGAAAACGGCGGTTGGTCAGCGGAAGCGTCTGCCATATTCCAAGCGTTTCCCGGTGCGTTTGCCGAGGTTTCACAGTCGGGTCACGGTCTGCATATCATCGGGCGGTGCGACCCGTCGCAGTTGCGGGACCGACGCAACAGGTGGGACGGATGGAAAGAGTTCTACCTGTCGGGCCGCTTCGTCGCGCTGAACACGATCACAGGTGATGACGAGTGCGCGGATACCGACTTCACGCAAATGCTCTTGCACGTCGTTCCGCAGCGAGAGTTCCTGGGAGACCTGCCAGACGGCCGTGACGAAGCCTACACCGGCCCCGAGGACGACGAAGAACTGATCGGCATGATGCTGCGTGCCAGCAGCGCGACGACAGCGTTCGGCGGCGGTGTGACCATCCGCGATCTGTGGAAAGCGAATGCCGAAAAGCTGGCGACCAAGTATCCTGATCCCGAACGCCCCTTCGACCACAGTGCAGCGGATGCGGCCCTCATGGGGCACCTGGCGTTCTGGACCGGCAAGGACATGCCGCGCATGGATCGCCTGTTTCGCCGATCGGCCCTCATGCGCGACAAGTTCGAGAAGCGGGCCGATTACCGGCGCGATACGATCCAGAACGCGGCGCGGATGTGCAATCGGGTTTATGACAGGCCACGTCCATCACCGCCGCCGACACAGGACGGGGATGTGTCGAACGAGGTTTTCCTTACCGTGCCGGAGATGAAGGATTTTTTCCGAGGCTGCATCTATGTCCGCGATCAGCACAAAGTGCTTATACCTGACGGGGCGCTACTCAAACCGGAACAATTCAACGCTACCTACGGCGGACACATGTTGACCATGATGCCCGACGGATCGAGGCCGACGCGCAAAGCGTTCGAGGCACTGACTGAATCGGCGGCGGTGCGTTTCCCAAAGGCTACACAGACAGTGTTCCGTCCCGACCTGCCTTACCAGGAAATACTGCCCGACGGCTGTGTGAATATCTACAAGCCCGCCGAAGTGCGCACCGTGGCCGGCGACATCGAACCGCTGCTGCACCTGTTGCGTATGATGCTGCCTGACCAGGATGACCGGGCGATATTGCTGTCATGGGCGTGTGCCGTGGTTCAGAATCCGGGACGTAAGGCACTGTGGGCGCCGGTGTTGCAGGGCACCGAGGGGAACGGTAAATCAACGCTCGGCGAGTGCATGGCATATGTTCTCGGTGAAAGATTTATTCACCGGCCGCGCACCAAGGAACTAGGGTCACAGTTCAACGGCTGGATGCTGAACAAGCTGCTGATACTGGTCGAGGAAATCCACATGAGCGGGCGCCGCGAGATGCTGGACGATCTCAAACCGTTCATTACTCAGACCCGGTTGCCGATCCGGCAAATGCAAATGACGGAGGCGGTGCACGACGTTCCATGCAACTGGTATTTCACGACAAATCACCGTGACGCCGTGATCAAGAGCCGCAACGATCGCCGTTACAGCACTCTTTTCACCGCACAGCAAACCCGTTCCGATCTGCCCGGTGGCGATTATTTTCCGAGGCTGTGGGGATGGTTGCGTGGCGACGGTTTCGCGGCCGTGGCGCACTATCTCCTGAACACCGCGCCGGATCCGCGCTTCGACCCGTTCGGTAACTGCATTCACGCTCCTGTTACAAGCACCACAGAGGAAGCTATTGCCGCCAGCACGGGCGGGATCGAAGCCGAGGTTCTGGAAGCCGCTGAATCTGATCGTGTCGGGTTCCGGGGTGGGTGGGTGTCCACATGGGCGCTGGAACGTCTGTTGCGCGAGAGGAACTTGCGCATCTCAAGGCCGAAGATGGGCGAGATGATGCGCGATCTCGGTTACAGGATGGTTGGCCGTGCGTCACGCCCGATTCTACGCGAGGAATCACAGCGCCCGGTCCTTTGGTATCGGGGGAGTGACGCAGGTGCCGATCTCGCGCAGTATCTCGAAGCGCAAGGACCGGGGTATGATTGACTAAAGGACGGTGCTAAGAGTATGGTGCACCAGACGCTGAAAGGATACAGCCATGTCTAAAGGTAACACTTTCGAGAATGACCTTCTCGCATTGATCTTCAACGGTGACGCAATCGCAAATCTGGCCGATGATTCATCTCTGCCGCTAACCGATCTCTACGTGTCATTGCACACCGCCGATCCAGGCGAGGCCGGCGACCAAACCACGAACGAGGCTTCGTATAGCACATACGCCCGCGTTGCAGTGGCCCGAACATCTGGCGGCTGGACCGTGACCGACAACAGTGTATCGCCAGCGGCCAACATCGAATTTGGCGAGGGCGGTGTTGCCGACAATGAAACGATTACGCACTTCGCGGTGGGCACAGCATCGACAGGCACGGGGAAAATCCTTTACAGTGGCACGATTGACCCGGACATCACCGTCACAGAGGGCGTCATTCCGCGAATCAATACCAGCAGCACCATTACCGAGGACTAATCGTAAGGTGTAGCATATGACCCTTGGTGCATCACCACTTGCTTCTGCACCACTGGCGTCAGCGGGTGCTAAAAAAACTGTTGTGATTGAGACAACGGCTTCGTCCACATCGGTTGCGGAGACTTCCGTGATCGGTGTGGCCGTTTTCGTTGCACTATTCGCTTCCGTTTCGTTGGCGACTGCAACCGGTGTTGCCGACACGGTAAGCAAGACGGACGCCACAGCCGCAGGGCAGGCGACTGCAACCGGTGTTGCCGATGCGTTGCTGGACAGTGTTGCCACAGCCGCAGGGCAGGCGACCGTTGCGGGTGACGCTGGACCGTTGCCTTCGGAGATTGCGTTGTCACGGGTTAGTGCGGTATGGTCTGACCCAGAAGCGGCGATGATCGCCACATGGTCTGACCCATTTACGTCGGTGAACGCTACGTGGAGACAGTAATATGGCGATAAAAACCTACACCGGCAACACATTTTCGATTATTGTCACATGGGCATTGAGTGACGGGACCGTCAAGGATTTGACAGGCGCCACTGTTGAAGCCGTCGCAAAGGCACGTGGTGCCGTCATCACACTTTCGGCGGAAGTGAGTGACGGTGCGGCCGGCCAGGTAAGAGCCGATGCTCCAAAAGATACTTTTCTCGCAACAACATACGATCTTCAAATCCGCGTCAGCAAAGGCGGTGTGATACGCACCTACGCTGATACGCTGGAAGTCACGAAGTCCATAGAGTGAGATTCGCATGCCCAAGCTATTCAATCGTGCCTACATGGGCACAGCAACAACCGGCACCGGCACCATCACGCTTGGATCGGCGGAGACGGGGTATCAGAGCTTCGCGGCAGCGGGGGTGGCTGATGCCGATGTCGTGCGATACGTGATCGAGGATGGCGATGCCTGGGAGATCGGCGAGGGCACCTATACCGCCAGCGGCACGACGCTTTCCCGGACCTTGCTGGAGTCGTCAACCGGGTCGCTTCTGAGCCTGAGCGGCAGCGCCAAAGTTTTCATCTCGGCTGTCGCAGAGGATGTAGATATAAAGGTGTCCAGTGATCCCACGGGCATTACAGGTGCGTCCTCAATCCCGAACATGGTGGTGCTTACGTTAGCCGACTATAACGCCATCACGCCCGATGCGGCGACCGTGTATGTGGTGATCTGATGAAGGTCGGAAGCACAGACGTATTGGATATTAGGGTCGGTAGCACGGGGGCATCAAAGGTGTACCTCGGCGCGACTGAAGTTTGGACCGCAACGCCCTTTGACGATACTGCCCTGTTCGGCGTTGGCGACGATGGCTTCATCTACGATTTCTCGGACACCAGCACGCTTTACACCGACCTTGCGGGCACCACGGCTGTCACGGCCTCGGGTGATCCGATTGGGCACATTGACGACAAATCTGGTAACGGTAACAGCCGCTCTGCACCATTCACGTCCGCACGCCCGACCTATACCGAAAGCGGCGGCCTTGCCTATGCGCTCATGGGTGCGAGTAACAGCACGCGATTGGAGCTTGATGCGGCCATTGCTGGCATGACGAATACAAACGAGCTGACGCTGGTTGTCGGCTACACGACGCACTCGGATACTTCCGCAAACCCGGTGATGCTGGGTGATTTTTCGATAGACTACGCACGTGTCCGGGCCGACAGGCAGTTGGGCAGCTACCGTGCGCAGGAAACAACCGGCGAATTGACTGTGGACAATACGACTACGGCCAACACGGCTGGCATCGCCATTGTCAAGAGCGTGATGAAGCGCGGCACAGAGGGGCGGCACTACCTCGATGGCACGCTCATGGAGACAGACACCGGGCTTAGCGCGACTTGGGATGCGGACCTGTCTTTCGCCACGAATGTCAGCGCCATTCGCGGCGACAGCAGCAAGGTATTCTATATCCTCGCAATCACACGTGGCTTGAGCGATACCGAACTGTCGGACCTGCACGATCTCGTGAAAACAAAGGCGGGGGTGTGACATGAATGAGCGCTTTCCATACCGCGTGACGATTGTCACCGGGCAGAACATCATCGCGGAGGCCAATCAACTTGCGCTTTGTCTCGGTGAGGCACCAGGCGACGTGGACACCTTCGGCCATGTCTGGGCACGGGACGCGGGCGGCACGCTTTACACCATTGCTTGCGTCCATGCCACAAGTGCCTTTCCAGACGACGCGCAGACGCCGGTGGTTGCGCCGGATCACAGCCCGGATGCCGACGTAGACGCCGCACGCGCCGCGCAGTCCACGCTTGTGGTAGGCACGCCGGACAATCCCCCTACTCCCGGCCCTGATCGTGTCGTGGCGCTGCTTGGGCCGAATGACACTCCCGATCCTCTGCCACAGCACATCGCGCTCATGGGCCTGGATTTCGCGCGGCCTGTGAACATCAACACGTCGCATAGCTACGAACTCCAACAGGTCAGCGGCATCGGTGAGACATTCGCGCAGGCGATCATCGACGGGCGACCTTGGGCCGACCCGGCGGACCTGTCGCAGATTCCAGGCATCAGCGACGCGATGGTGGCCGATTGGCTGGCCGATCCCGGTCTGATCGTCTGATCGTCTGATCCAGTAACTACGGAGATTACTTGACGTGAAACAATATGAACACTGGATAGTGCTGGCCGCAGCGATGATCTTCGTTGCATTGCAGCACAAGGAAAAGCCCTGGTTGGCACGCATAGCTATAGCCGGGGTATCCGGTGCCATTGGCGGGACCGTTGCGCCAGAATTTGCTCAAAGAATGACGATGGTCGGGCCGCTCGGGTGGACACTCATTGTCACGGCTTTCGGTTACGCCGCACTTGATGTATCATTGTCCCTGCTTTCCGACCGAGATTCGATTCGCGACATCGCGATACGTTGGCTCGGGGGAGGTCGCAAATGAATTGCACACGTCGAACGATACGCAAGCACTTGAACCCGTGGATAGTTGTTGGTTGGGTGACGCTGTTCGGGCTGGCATGGTGCGCTGACCAGCAAGGGCTGACAACACCAACGCCCTATCAGCAGGAGCAAGGCAGATGACGCAAAGTGTCAAGGACATGGCCGACGAGATCGTGGCGCGTGAGGGCGGTTTCGTGAACGACCCCGACGACCCCGGTGGTGCGACCAATCACGGTGTGACCATCCACACTATGAAGCGCCTGGGGATTGATCTGGACCGCGACGGTGATGTTGATGTCGATGATGTAAAGATGCTAACTCGTGACGACGCGGTGCGCATCTTCATGAAGCACTATTTCCACAAGCCGCGCATCTCAGAGTTACCGGAAACGCTGCACGACACGGTGTTCGACATGTATGTGAACGCCGGCGGTAACGCCATCAAGATACTGCAACGGTTGCTGCGTGACATGGCGCAACCTGTCGGCTCGATCGACGGTGCAATCGGTCCAAACACCATCGCCGCAGCAAAGGCCGCAGCCGACGCGGCACCCGAATACCTACGTGACGCTTACGGCATCGCGCGACGTAACTATTACCTGCGGCTTGCGGATCGCCGCCCTGCATCGCGTAAATATGCCCGAACCCGATCCGGGGGGAAGGGTGGTTGGATCCGCCGCGCCGAGGAATTCATTTCGCCGCGCTACCACATGAGCGATGCGGAGTTCGAGGAAAGGGTATCACGATGGGATTGATGGGCACATTGCTCGGGACGCTGTTTGGTGGCGGGCGCAACGTCGTGAAGGACACCGCCGAGGTGTTCCGACCGAACGCCGAAGCCGCTGATCAGCGGGAAGCCGATGCGCAGAGCGCGGCACTTGCGCAGATGACGGCCGAGTTCGACAACGCGGGCGGCTGGTTCAATGCACTGATCGACGGCCTGAACCGCATCCCGCGCCCCGCAATGGCGCTCGGGACGATCGGTCTGTTCGTAGCGGCGATGGTCGATCCTGTCTGGTTCGCCTCGCGCATGCAGGGGCTGGCACTGGTGCCCGATCAGCTATGGTTGTTGCTCGGTGCGATCATCACCTTCTACTTCGGCGCACGTTACAGCGCCAAGCACCTGCAAGCCGGTAAGACGATGGCAGCGGTCGCTGCACGCACTCCGCAAGTGGTAAAGGGTATCGAGACGCTGCGGTCGCTGAACAGCGACACGCCCGGTGCGGCCGATACTGGAACCGATGCGGACACGGAACTGAGTGCCGTTGAAGCGTCGGTCAATGACAACCCTGCGCTCAAGGACTGGCGCGAACATTCAGGAAGGTGACACCATGATCAAGGCGCTCATTTTTTCCGTCGCTGTTATAGCGGCAACCGCGGGGCACGCGGCACCAAACCCTGTCTGCCTGCCCGAGACGCAGATGATGTCCATCCTGGTCGGCGACTATGGCGAGTTGCCTGTCGATCTGCACGAGGCGGACAACGGCATGCAATGGCAGGTGTGGTCATCCAGCAGGGGCGAGACGTGGACGCTGACGGTCACACTAGGCGGCACCACGTGCATCACCGATGCTGGCGAGGACTACGAGGGTCAGACGGCCGCTCAATTGATGAAGGGTCGAGGTGTGTAATGTGCTGAACCGCCACGGTTATAGTAGCGGTCCAGATATTCTTACGACGGTGTGACGGCCGTGGCGCCCGTGACGGGTTGCCAGGTGTCAGTTGCATCGCCGCCGGTCGCGACTTGCAGGATGTTGGTCGTGGTGTCCAGCACCAGTTTGCCGGCGAACTTGTCCGTGGTGTTGATCGCGTGCGTGGCGTCACCCAGGTTCGCGGTCGTCGCGCTGAACAGGGTCACGGATACCGCCATGGTGTCTGCCAGGTCGTCGTCGCGCTGAACAGGGTCACGGATACCGCCATGGTGTCTGCCAGGTCGTCAACGGTGTCGGGCGAGTCGGGTTTGTCGCGGTTCTCAAACAGCATCGTCGCGTAGGACGCGAGTTTTGTGGGAGTGAGGATGGCCATTGGTTTTCCTTTCGGGTTTGTGATGATCACGGTTGGAAGATACAGAACGGTCAGGTGCTGGTCAATTCATCGTTGCTTTTGCCACGCTATGCGGCGCAGCGCATCGCTGAACCGTTCCAGATCGTCGCCGTTCACATCTGGCCTCGCTTCAATGTGCGCAAGAACGGCGTCGAACAGGTATTGCGTTTCGACAGACGACAGGGCGTCCGTCAGCATGTCGATGTCGGCTTTCTGCCCGTCGTCGCCTAGGATAATGTGATCCTGGGTGTCGGACTTGCGTTCCTCCACCTCGGCCTGAGCGATCATGGCGTGGATTTTGTCGCGCCATCCAATATGCTGCGCCCCGTCGTAAACTGCACTCCAGTAACCATATCCTTCTGGCGTTTTACGCCAAACGAACGCTATGTCCAGCACACGGTGATCGGTGAGGGCTTCGACTGCCCTCTGTTTGTTGAAACCCATTGCTTCAAGATCATAGGTCGGCATCGTCTGACTCCTCATTGTAAGCGTCCTGAATACATGCGACGGCAAATTCCGACAGAGTGGATCCGGGGGGTATCTGTTGCAAGACCCACTCCTGGGCATCGTCGGATAAATTAGCTACGGCAGTTTCCCGTAATTTTCCGAGGTGAACCACGGGTTGTCGTTCGAGCGGGCGCCGTGCGTTTCGTTCACCGACGAACGTGTGACCATTGCGACGCAATTTATTCTTGATTGCAGCCACCGCGTTGATGGTCATGTCGAGCCTGTCAGCAATTTGCTGGCGAGTGTAGCCGTCACGTACGAGGTCAAGGACCGTTTCATGTCTTTTGTTCATGTCACATACCGATTCGTTTTGTTACCCTTTATTACCACACTGGCGGGTGTGTCACAAGCAGTAATTTACCATGACAGATACCTGTCACATTATCTGACAGGGTTTTTTCCTTTGTTTTCAACGCTGTCACATATGTCATATACTTCTTTAAATAGTAGTAGTAGTAGTAGAGAGTATATACAATGTATATATATTTGTGTATATACATTCACGTATGGCAGAAACAACTGAAACCCTTGTGACATGTGTCCTTGTGACATGGGGAGGAAAAGCACCGTGAGACACTTAAAATACTGTGACATCGCCCCCTGTGGTAATAATTACCTGGCGCAGAAAATTCAGCGACATAATAACATGGTTTACGTGACGACTCCGACGGGGGAGGGGTATGTCTGGAAATATCCGCCGCAGTTCGATCGGCTGACTGCACGGGCGATGCTTATCGTAAAAATATTCGAGCCGGAGTCGGTGAAGGGTAAATTTTACACACCGCATCATTTGCGGCTGGACGGCGTGTCGAGGATTTTTTCCGGGGTGGTCGCACAAGGGTACGCCGTGCTAGGATCCGACGGGCGCGTTCGCCTTACCGCAGCAGGGGAGGGTTTTTTCCGGTGGAGATCGACATAACCAGCGACATCAATCGTGCGATGGCAGAGATTGACGACACGTTTTGGAAGGACATTCCGTTCGCTCTTGCCAGCGCCATGAACGATTCGATGTTCGACGCCAGGAAACGGATTATCGGCCCGACATACGACGCTGCGTTCGAGCGGCGGAACAGTCGCGCGGCGCGGGCCTCGTGGAACGTTGACAAGGTGATTACCGGCGGCAGGAACGCAGCGGTGTTCAAAGGGTTCAAGGCCGGGGGCGGCACCGTGGAGGTGGTATTGCGTCAAAAACCGCTCCGGGGGAGGGGTGGGCGCAGCAACTTCCTCGATTACTACGAGAGACACGTCACAGGCGGCACCAAGACGCCGACTCGCAGTCAAGGGGTGGCTATCCCCACCAAACACGCGGAACGCTTCCGCAACGCCCAGGGTTCAATGAAGCATGCGAAGAAACCTCGGCAGTTGCGCGGCAAGAAATCCGTATTCATCACCGAAAGCCGCGGCAACCGTGTGATCATGGAACGCAACAAGGGCGGCGGCGTAACACCGTGGTACGTCCTGGTTCCGAGCGCGAAGATCAGTCCGACATTCCGCTTCTATGAGGATGGTATCGACACGTTGCAGCGGGTTTTTTCCGGTCATTTCAGCACTCGCATGATGCGTATCATCCGCAAATCCCGGTTCAAATAACCCTGCCGGTTTTTTCCGGTGGGGTTTTTTCCGGGGTGCCGGTTTTTTCCGGTGGGGTTTTTTCCGGGGTGCCGCACAACGCTGCAACGCAGAAACGGAGATGCCGCAGCGCAGAAACGCCAACTAACTGATTTTAAACGATTTTTTTCACATAATGTTATGATATAACAATAAGAATGCCGCAGCGCAGAAACGTCAACTAATTGATTTTAAACAATTTTTCATGCGGCGATGATTGCCAGGCGCCGAGATGCGGCGATGATTGCCAGGCGTCGAGATGCGGCGATGATTGCCAGGCGCCGAGATGCGGCGATGATTGCCAGGCGCCGAGATG
>Ga0207414_1000430_pt1 | contig 19167 bp, 17 predicted proteins | sample PonA231FremontCA_2_FD_187269 | JGI IMG/M metagenome (GOLD analysis project Ga0207414, IMG submission 187269) | Marine sediment microbial community from Fremont, CA, USA - Pond A23 Sediment 1 (SPAdes) | ecosystem: Environmental > Aquatic > Marine > Unclassified | place: USA: Fremont, California...
TGCGCTGGCCGCCCCCGAAACGATCCGCAAGATGTATCCCGAACTGGGCGACTGGGAGGCCGCGGCGGCCAAGGCGGACCCCAACGGTCACCTTGAAACCGACATGACCCGCCGCCTTGGCCTGAGGAGAACATGATGCAACAGACATGGGTCATACTCGGGGCGACATCGGCAATGGCACGCGCCTTCGCCCGCGCGCTGGCTGAAGAGGGGGACGCCCTGATTCTTGCCGGGCGCGACATGGACGACCTTCGTACCCTCGCCGCCGATTGCACCCTGCGCGGCGCAGGCGAGGCACGCGCGATGCGCTTCGATGCGCGAGAGCCGAAACACGACTCACCTATCCTCGACGCCTTGGAACAGGCCGAGGGCACCCTCAACGCCGCCGTGTTCGTCGGCTCCATGCCCGAGCAGGCGCGCATAGATGACGACCCGTCGCTGTTGCAGGGTGTGATGCAGGACAATTTCACCGGCCCCGCCCGTTTTCTCCAGTCGCTGGCCCCAATGATCGAGGCGCGCGGCGGTGGCACCATCGTCGGCACGGGATCGGTCGCCGGGGATCGGGGCCGCGTAGGCAACTACGCCTACGGCGCCAGCAAGGCCGCTTTTCACACCTACCTGGCCGGGCTGCGCAACCGGCTTGGCCGCGCAGGGGGACACGTGATCACCGTCAAGCCCGGCTTCGTCGACAGCGCCATGACCTGGGGGATTGAAGGCATGTTCCTGATCGCGCCCCCCGCCAGGGTCGCGCGTGACATCAAGCGCGCCATCGGCAAGCGCCGCAACGTCGTCTACACGCCCGGTTTCTGGCGCCTGATCATGCTGATCATCCGCGCCATTCCCGAACCCATTTTCAAAAAACTTTCGATCTGAGGCCACTACCGATCACCCAGGTCGAACACACAGCCGTCCGAGATCAGCTCGGGCGGCGTTTTGCACAGCGCCCGCGCCACGCCATAAGCCGCCAGCACCTGCGGCACATAAGCACGCGTTTCGGCGAAGGGCGGCACGCCATCATGTCGGCGCACCGCCCCTTCGCCCGCGTTATAGGCGGCCAGCGCCAGGATCGGATCGCCCGCGAACTCGACCAGCAACTGATCGAGATAGCCCACACCGCCCCGCAGATTGTCGGCGGCATCGGTCGCGTCCTGCACGCCAAAGCGCCGCGCGGTTTCGGGCATCAATTGCATCAATCCACGCGCCCCCTTGGAACTCACCGCGTCCGAGCGGCCACCCGATTCCACCGCGATAACCGCCAGAACCAGCGCCGGCGACACACCCGTGCCCACGGTATGGCGCATCATCTCGGGCCCGTAGCGCGCCGCGATATCCAACAGCCCCGCGAGGGCCGGCATCGGCGCCGCCGCGCCCGTCGGCGGGTTCCCCAGCCTTTGCAAGGCCAGTTGCAGGGGTGCCATGGCCGGCTGGGCCTCTGCCTCCATGCTGTTCCAGAACCACGCATAACGCCCCTCGCCCCGCTTGTCCGCGCGCTGCGTCTCGGCGCCATCTGTCCGCGGCGGCGGGGCCGCCTCGGGTTCGCTCGGGGCGATCTGGACCGTGATCCGCTTATCGCCCGGTTCGGGTGGCTTTACGCGCTTGAAGGTGAAATCAGGGAAAGGGGGCGGTTCCGCACTTGCCGGGGCTGCAAAAACAATCCCCGCCAGAACCACAGCACTCGCGCGCGCCATGTGGATCATCAAGGTCATGCGCTGTTTCCCGTCAATTAGGTGCATTGAATCGCGCTGATCTTCGCATACAGCCGACTCGCAAGCCAGCCAAACCCCGATTTCGAGCGGCCCCACGGGCCTGCAACGCTCCAATTCTCATTAGAAAGTATGGTCATTAGGAAAAAAGTATAAAAATATATCGTTTTACATCAACGTCTTAAATAAACGTTATCGAAATTATCCCTGTCGCTCAAAAATGCTGTTTTCGCGTCAAACTGTTGCCCCAATCCGTTGGCTATATATGCCCATACCAAGACGGTGACGGGCCAAAGAGAGAGGCGGCCCACAAAGACCACCGACGCGGTTGAAAACTGAGCAAACCAACCTGATCCTTTGGAGGGACCAAACCATGATCAACTTCATCAAGAACTTCCGCAACGACGAATCCGGCGCCGTGACTGTTGACTGGGTCGTGCTGACCGCCGCCGTCGTGGGCCTGGCCGTGGCCGCCTACAGCTCGATCAAGACCGGCGCCACGTCGATGACCTCCGCCACCAACACGTACATGGGTTCGCAGAAGCCCGGCACCTTCGACTAATCCACGCGCATCGCGTCTAGCACAGGCCGCACCCGCCCACACAGTTCGGGTGCGGCCAAAATATATGACCAGGGGCACGAGGTCAGAAAATCGGCCCGTAGTTTCCAGAACGGAACCTCCTGTCAGACCCGAGACACGCGAGGTACAAGTATGCGAAACCGGTTTCAGAAATTCCGCCGCACCGAGGAAGGTGCCGTCACCGTGGACTGGGTCGTTCTGTGCGCTTTGGTCGTCACCCTGCTGGCCGCTGGCTATGGCAACCTGCGGACCGCAGCGCTTGACCTGAGTAGCGGAACAGGCAGCTACATGAGCACCGCAACCTTTTAGGGCAGCGCCGTGCCATCCGCACGGTCCTGATGCCCCCTGCGGCCTCGTGGTCGGCGAACACGGAAACATCCCGCTTTTGCCACATTCGGGCGACAATCTGCTGAAAGGATTGCATTCCACCCCGCGCTTTTCACCCTGCGCAACGGAAAGGTTTTACAAATGCGAGCTGTCTTTGGACTTGTGTTGATCGTCGGCATCGGCCTCGCCGGTTTTGCCGCCTACATGGTCAAAACCCGCATGGACGCCTACGAGGCACAGCTCGCCCATGCGCGGGCGACGCAATCGCAAGGCGTCGATACAATCGAGGTCTTCGTTGCCACCCGTCCCCTGAAATACGGCGAGCGCCTGAAGAAAGAGGATGTGGCGCCAGTCAAATGGCCCAGGAGCGCCCTGCCCGAAGGCGTGTTCACGGATCCCGCCGCCCTGTTCCCCGAGGGGCAAGACCCCCGCACGGTCCTGCGTTCTATGGAACAGAACGAGGCGATCCTCGCGCTCAAGATCACCGAACCCGGCGAGGATGCCGGCATCACATCCAGGATCCAGCGCGGGATGCGCGCGTTTGCCATCAAGGTTGACGCAACCAGCGGCGTCTCGGGCTTCCTGCGGCCAGGCGACCGGGTTGACATATACTGGACCGGCTCTGTTGGCCGCGCCACAGTGGGCGGCGACACCCGCGGCGAGTTCACCAAGCTCATCGAAACCGGCGTGAAACTTGTCGCGGTCGACCAGAGCGCCAGTGACGAACGCCCCGGCGCCACCGTGGCCCGAACTGTAACCGTGGCCGTGCTCCCGCGACAGGTCGCATCCCTGGCGCAGGCGCAATCAACCGGTCGGCTGTCCCTGTCGCTGGTTGGCGCGGGTGACACGACCGTGTCCTCGGCAATTGAGGTCGATCAGCGCACCCTGCTCGGGATCGATGCTACCCCGGCACCGGCTCCACAGCAAAAGCCCGAAGAATGCACCATCCGCACGCGCCGCGGCTCCGAGGTGGTGGAAATCCCGATCCCGTGTACCAACTGACCGAACTCACCGGGCGCCAAATGATGGCGCGCCGGTGCGTGTCCTTCCCGGACCTGTTGCGGGTTACCCACATCAAGCTTGCGTCCGAAGGCATTGATTCTTGCAAAAAAACAAAAAATGGCGCAGGGTTCGGGCAATTATGGGCACAAAGACCCGTGTTTGAGGCGTGATCGGAAAGGCAGGTCACATGAAAACCGACATTTTCCTGAAGGTGGGCCTGCTGGCGCTGGTCGCCTGTTTCGGGCAGTTGGCCACACCAACCAGTCTGACCGCAGAAACCGTGCGCGTCGTCCGTGAAGGGGTGACGTCCAAGCTCAGCGTGCCGATGAACCGCGCCGTGGTGGTGGAAAGCGATTTTCCATTCGCAGAGTTGTCCATCGCCAACCCGGCAATCGCGGACATCTCGTCGCTGTCGGACCGAACGATCTACGTTCTGGGCAAGGCACCCGGGATGACGACGCTCACGCTGCTTGACGCGGCCGGGCAGTTGATTGCCAACGTGGACGTGCGCGTCTCTGCCGATATCTCGGAATTCAAGGAGCGCCTGCAACAGATCCTTCCCGGCGAGCAGATCGAGGTGCGCACCGCCAATGACGGCATCGTGCTTTCCGGCACCGCATCAAGCACGCAGCGCATGCAGCGTGCGCTCGACCTGGCCGAACGCTACGCACCGGAGCGCGTATCCAACCTGATGAGCGTCGGCGGCGTGCAGCAGGTCATGCTCAAGGTTCGCTTCGCCGAGATGGAGCGTACGGTCTCCAAAGCCCTGAGCAGTTCGCTTTCCCTGAACCGGCCCGCCGGCGGCGGGCGCTCCCTCGACAGTGCCGTCGGCACCGGCAACGCCGCTGGGTTGGGCATCGCCGGCGGCAACATCCCCAGAAGCACCGGCAACGACGGCTCGCTTCTGCTTGGCTTCACCGCCGGCACCGTCGAGGTGGGGATATTGCTGCAAGCGCTGGAACAAAAGGGCGTCTCGCGCACTCTGGCCGAACCGAACCTGACCGCGCTGTCGGGCCAGGAGGCCAAGTTCCTGGCCGGGGGCGAATATCCCGTGCCAGTCAGCCAGGAAGGCGGCATGATCACGGTTGAATACAAACCCTTCGGCGTCGAGCTGAATTTCATTCCCCGCGTCGTGGACAAGAAGTTGATCAACCTCGAGCTCAAGGCCGCCGTATCTGCCCTGGACCCGACCAACGCCACCACGATCAGCAACGGTTTCAGCATCGATGCCTTCACCCGCCGCGAAACCTCGACCACGGTCGAGTTGCGGGACGGCCAGAGTTTTGCCATCGCCGGGCTTCTGCAGGACGAGTTCCGCGATAACAGCAATCAGGTTCCATGGCTGGGCGACCTACCGGTTCTCGGTGCCCTGTTCCGCAGTGCCGATTATCAGCGCCAGCAATCGGAACTGGTCATCATCATCACAGCCCACCTTGTCACCCCCACTCAGGGCGAGGCCCTTGTCCTGCCTACGGATCGCGTCAACCCCCCGACCGAGAACGATCTTTTCCTTTTCGGAAAACTGACCCGCGAAAGTGCGCAAAAGCTCAAGGGCGCGGCCGGCGAAGTCGCCAAGCAGGATTTCAACGGCTCTTACGGCTACGTGATGGATTGACCCTATGCAGGTGCCCATGAAAAAGATCGCCGCCCCCCTCGCCCTGATCGGGCTCGTCGCCTGTTCTCCGACTGATCCCTATACTCAGGGGTTCTTCCAGGAGGCTGGCTCGTCCATTGACGAGGGCAGTTTCGGCAATGCCACCATGAACAACACGCAGATCATTTCGGGGCAGAAATCCTATGTTGTGGATCTGTCGCGCCGATTTGCCGAAGAGGTCGACTCGACGGTCACTTTTGCCTTCAACTCCAGCCAACTCGATAGCGGCGCACGCGCCGTGCTGGACCGTCAGGCACAGTGGATTCGCCAATTTCCCGAGGTCCGCTTTCGGGTCTACGGCCACACCGACAAGGTCGGCTCGGCACGATACAACAAGCGCCTTGGTCAAAGCCGCGCACAGGCCGTCGTAAACTACCTTGCAACGCGCGGCATCAGCCGTGGCCGCCTTGAGGCGCTGGTTTCCTACGGCGAAACGCAGCCGCTGATCGTCACCGATGACCGCGAACGGCGCAACCGCCGCACCGTCACCGAGGTGTCGGGTTTCTTGCAAAACCACCCGATGGTTCTTGACGGGAAATATGCGCAAATCGTCTATCGCGAATATGTCGCCAGTGCCACGGCACAAACAGCACTGAGCAGCTCACAGGTCGGCGGCGCGACCGGGGGCGGCGCAGAGGAATGACGGCACAATGACGGCAAGGGGCGCTTGTTTCAATTCGTGAACAATCCACGCCGGACACCGCTTTCATCCGCGATCATCGCATAAATACGATCTTTTGGCCCCAATCTCGCCAAGATTTTGGGCAACTGTGATCCTACGAAAAACACCGCGCCGGCTCGATTCGGGCGCCGGGGAGTGAAGAGTGGCCGACACAAGCCATCGTACCGCCGAGAAAAAGGCGTCAACGCCCCCCGCACACAAAGGACGTGAGGCCTATGACGAGTACCAACGATTTCGATCAGGACCCCCCACCGATCCGTGCCTGCACGATCAGTCGCGACGTCCAGAACTTCGATCTTCTGATTGAGGACATGGAAAGTATCCTTGGCGAAAGCTGGGGAGATCTCGGTTTCACCGACGCCATCGCCTTTTTCAACCAACCTGAAGCTGCGGATCTCGAATTCGTGGCCCTTGCCATCGACGCCAAGGACGAAAACAGCGTCGCGATGCTGGGCGAACTGATTCAGCAGGCTCACGTCCGCCGCATCAGCGTGATACTGGTCGCCGATGACATCAGCCCCGTCGTCCTGCACCGGCTACTGCGCGAAGGAGCGGACGAATTCGTGCCCTACCCCCTGCCCGAGGGCGAATTGAACGCCGCGATCGAGCGCCTGCGCGCGCCCGTAACACCGGAGCCCGAGACACACACGAGCCCGCCCGAACAGGCGCCCCCGGCGGGGCCCGCCGTCGCACCCTCCACTCACGACCGGCAAGGTGTCCTGATGGCTGTTCAGGCCCTTGCCGGAGGCACCGGCGCCACGACATTCGCGGTCAACCTGGCATGGGAACTCGCCGCCATCGAAAGCAAGGACAAGACCACGCCGCGGGTCTGCCTTCTGGATCTGGATCTGCAATACGGGTCGGTCTCCACATACCTTGACCTGCCACGCCGCGAAGCGGTGTTTGCCCTGCTGTCCGATACCGAAGCGATGGACGATGAAAGTTTCTCGCAGGCTCTTCTGACCTTCGAGGACAAGCTCCAGGTGCTAACCGCGCCGTCCGACCTGCTGCCGCTGGATTTCGTGACCCCCGACGATGTAAACCGCATCATCGGGGTCGCGCGACGTAATTACGATTACGTCATCATCGACATGCCCAGCACCGTCGTGCAGTGGACCGAAGCCGTCCTGCAAGAGGCGCAGCTATTCTTTTCGACACTGGAACTGGACATGCGCTCAGCGCAGAACACCCTGCGGCTGAAGCGTGCCCTGAAATCCGAGGATCTGCCGTTCGAGAAGCTGCGTTTCGTGCTTAACCGGGCACCCAAGTTTACCGATATCACCGGAAAGTCGCGGGTCAAACGATTGGCCGACAGCCTCGAGCTCTCGATCGAGATCCACTTGCCAGACGGCGGCAAGGCGGTCACCCAATGCGGCGATCACGGTCGCCCCCTCGCTCTCGATGCGCCCAAGAACCCGCTGCGCAAGGAAATTGCCAAGCTCGCCGCTTCCCTGCACGAGCTGGGCCAGAGCAACGTCCAAGCCGCCTGAGCGCCTTTAAGGAGCCACAATAGATGTTTTCGCGCTACCGCAAGACTGACGCAAAGCCCGTCAAGGCTGCGCCGACAGCCTCGGCGCCACAACCGTCAAACAACGAGCCCGCAGCCGACCCCGCCGGCGGCGCCCCGGCGGCCATCTCGATGCGGCGCGCCATGGAAAAGGCCCCGGCGAAAAGCACCGCCGCCGACAAGGAGCGCAAGCGGAAGGAACGTATGGGCGAGATCAAGCTCGAGCTGCACCACGCGCTGCTCGACAATCTCAACCTTTCCGCGCTGGAAACGGCCTCTGAATCAGATCTGAAGGCTGAAATAAGCGACATCGCCACCGAGGTGCTGCATGAAAAGGGCATCGTCCTCAACCGTGAGGACCGCACCCAGATCAACCAAGAGCTTTATGACGAGGTTCGCGGCCTCGGCCCACTGGAGACGTTGCTCAAGGACGAAACCGTCAACGACATTCTCGTCAACGGCCCGCACCGCATATTCGTCGAACGCAGCGGACGGCTGGAACTCACCGACATCACGTTCAAGGATGAAAAGCACCTGCTGCGGATCATCGACAAGATCGTCTCGGCCGTTGGCAGGCGCGTGGACGAATCCAACCCCTACGTCGATGCGCGCCTGTCGGACGGCTCGCGTTTCAACGCGATGGTTCCGCCGATCGCCGTCGACGGCAGCCTCGTGTCAATCCGCAAGTTCACCAAGGAAAAGCTCGGTATCGATGACCTGATCCGCTTCGGCGCCTTTTCCGAAGAAATGGCAGCCTACCTGCAGGCCGCAGTGGCCTGCAGGCTCAACGTGATCGTCTCGGGCGGTACCGGCTCGGGCAAGACGACCACGCTCAACGCGCTGTCCTCCTTCATCAACAATTCCGAACGCATCCTCACCATCGAGGATACCGCCGAACTGCAATTGCAACAGATCCATGTCGGCCGGATGGAAAGCCGTCCGCCCAACGTCGAGGGCAAAGGCGCCGTGACGCAGCGCGACTGCCTGCGCAACGCGCTGCGGATGCGTCCCGACCGGATCATCGTCGGCGAAACCCGCGGTGACGAGGTGATCGACATGCTGCAGGCGATGAACACCGGTCACGACGGCTCGATGACCACGATCCACGCCAACAGCGCCCGCGACGGTGTCAGCCGCCTGGAAAACATGATCGCGATGTCGGGTATCGAAATGCCCACCAAGGCCGTGCGCAGCCAGATCGCCAGCGCCGTGCATCTGATCGTGCAGGCCAGCCGCCTTCAGGACGGCTCGCGCCGCATGACCTCGATCACCGAGGTGACCGGCATGGAAGGCGAGGTCATCTCGATGCAGGAAATCTTTCGCTTCCAGCGGGTCGGCCTGACCCCCGAGAACAAGATCATCGGCCATTTCACCGGCACTGGCGTGCGCAGCAACTTCACTGAACGATTCCGCTTGTGGGGCTACGACCTGCCGGCCGAGATCTATGAACCCGTGACACCGGAGTGATCCAATGGCCATAAGCATCGAACCCCTGATTTACGGCCTGATCTTCGTCGGTGTCGTCGTCCTGATCGAGGGCCTCTACCTCACCGCGTTCGGTCGCTCGATCAGCCTCAACAACCGCGTCAACCGGCGCCTTGAAATGCTTGAAAAGGGCGACCGCCGCGAAGAGGTGATGGAAAAGCTGCGCAAGGAAATGCGTCAGCACATGAACTCCCGCGGCATCCCGCTCTATGCCATCCTGGCCGACCGGGCCCAGAAGGCCGCCATCGCCTTCACCCCGCAGCAACTGATCATGATCATGGCCGCGCTGAGCGGGGTGGCCTTTGTCGGATTGACGATAGCCACTGAAACCGCTGCGCTGATCCGGGCCGGGATTTCGATCGCCATGGGCGTGGGAGGGGTGTATTTCTGGGTCAGTTCCAAGGCCAACAAGCGGCTTTCCATGATCGAGGAACAGCTTCCCGATGCGATCGAGCTCATGGTCCGGTCCTTGCGCGTGGGGCACCCGTTTTCCTCGGCGATCCAGATTGTCGCCAAGGAGGTCGCGGATCCGCTGGCCACCGAGTTCGGCGTCATCGCCGACGAATCCGCCTATGGCCGCGACGTGGGCGAGGCGCTCAAGGACATGGCCGAGCGGATCGACATGCAGGATCTGCGCTTTCTCGCCGTCGCCGTGACGATCCAGCAGCAATCGGGCGGCAACCTGGCCGAGATCCTCGCCGGACTGTCGAAGGTGATCCGCGCGCGCTTTCGCCTGTTTCGCCGGGTCAAGGCGATCACCGCCGAGGCACAGTGGTCGGGCAAGTTCCTGTCCGCCTTCCCAATCGTGGCGCTGATCGCGATCAACGTCATGGATCCGAACTATTATGATGAAGTCATGGATCACCCCTGGTTCATTCCCGCCTGTCTCGTCGTGGCGGGCTTTCTGACGGCGAACCTGTTCGTGATGCGCATGCTGGTCAACATCAAGGTCTGAAGGAATCTCCGACAATGAATGTGCTCAACTCGATCCTTGATTTCGCAACCGCTGATTTCGGCCCAATCATCATTGCCGGGGTGCTGGGGACGTTGCTGATATTGGCCACGCTGCCTTTCATGCTCACGCAGCGCAAGGATCCGCTCGACAAGCTCAAGCAAAGCGCGCGCGCCGAAAAGAACCGTGCCAACAGCGGCCCATCCCTGCGGCCCGCGCGCAGCAATGAAAAGCTTGAGAAATTTTCGGGCTTTCTGGAGCCGCAAACCGAAGAGGAATATTCCGACATTCGTCTGAAGCTGATGCAGGCGGGGTATCGGACCAAGGACGCGGTGCGCTTTTTCCACTTCGCTCAATTCGCCCTCGGGATGCTGGGGCTGGCACTCGGGGTCGCCTATTACCTGCTGGCCCTCGCCGACAGCCCGGATATCACGACGCAGAAAACCCTGATCTACATTCTCGGGCCGGGCGGCGCGGGGTATTTCCTGCCGCGCTACTGGATCACCAAACGTCAGCAGGAACGGCAGGAAGAGATCATATCGGGCTTTCCCGATGCGCTCGACATGCTGCTGGTGTGCGTCGAGGCGGGGCAATCACTGGATCAATCCATTATCCGGGTCGCGCAGGAAATACGCCCCTCCTTCCCGTCGCTGGCGGATGAATTCGAAATCGTCAGCTACGAGGTCAAGGCCGGCAAGGACAAATCCAGCGTTCTAAGCGACATGGCCGAACGCTGCGGCGTCAACGACGTGTCCAGCTTCGTCACGGTACTGATACAGTCCGCGACTTTTGGCACCTCGATCGCCGAGGCGCTGCGTGTCTATGCCGGGGAAATGCGCGATAAGCGCGTCATGCGCGCGGAGGAAAAGGCAAACAAGTTGCCGACGCAGATGACATTGGCCACAATGATGCTGACGGTGCCCCCGTTGCTGATCATCCTGGTTGCACCTTCGGTCGTGGGCATTTCCAAGATGGGCGAGATGAATTTCTGACACATGACGGCACTTCGCGCTGCAACCGTTCTGATCCTGCTCTGGGCTCTGCCCGCCTGCACGGCGGGCGGGCTATCGGCAACGCAAGATGGCCCGTTCGCACCGGGCGCCAAACCGGGCGCCGAGGCGGTGGACGGCCTGACCGTGGGCCATCGTCTTATGCAGGCCGGTCAGCCCGAACTCGCGCTCGATGCCTATACCCGCGCTGCGCTGGAGCGTGGGATGAGCGTCGATGTCCTGTCAGGACTGGGCAGTGCGAACCTGGCACTGGGCCGGCTGGGACAGGCGGAAACCCTGTTGCGCCGTGCGGTCGGTACCGATGACGCCGTCCCGGAGACATGGAACAACCTGGGCATCACGCTGATTGAACAGGGCAAGACACCTGAATCGGTGCTGATGTTCAAACGCGCCTACGCGCTTGACAATGGCGAAAGTGACGCAATTCGAGACAATTTGCGCTTGGCACTCGCAAAAATGCAAAATCGACGCTACGATGGTGACCAAGGCCAAGAATACAAATTGGTGCGGCGCGGCAGTGGGGATTACCTCATCCGCTCGATACCATGACAAGGCACGAGCAGTAAAAGGACGCAACAAATGCGCCACTCCATACATCTGGCCATGGGCGTGATCGGCCTCGCCGCACTGTCCGCCTGTGACAAGCCCGACGGCGATGCGGTCGACCGCGCCTTTCAGGACGTCAACGTCGTCGACGACAACAACCTTGGCGACATCATGCTGACGGTCGCGGACCCGAACGAGGCGGTCGCCTATTTCACCCGCACCAGCAAGGAACACCCCGACCGGATCGATCTGCGGCGCGGGCTTGGCCGCTCCCTGGTGCGCGCGGGACGTGAAACAGAGGCGGTCGGCGTCTGGCAAGAGGTGGTCGCTCACCCCGAAGCCACGGACGAGGATCGCGTCAATTACTCCGATGCGCTGATACGCACCGATCAATGGGAAAATGCCGCCGAGATACTCGATAACGTGCCCCCCACCTACGAGACCTACAAGCGCTACCGGCTCGAGGCGATGATCGCTGACACCGAGCAGGACTGGGAAAAGGCGGACAGCTTCTACCAGACTGCGGTCGGACTGACGACGCGCCCCGCCAGCGTCATGAACAACTGGGGTTATTCCAAGCTCTCGCGCGGGAACTATGACGATGCGGAGCGGCTGTTCATCGACGCCATCGAACATGACCGCGGCCTGTTCACGGCGAAGAACAACCTCGTTCTGGCACGCGGCGCACAACAGAATTATACTCTTCCCGTGATTCCGATGGATCAGATCGAGCGGGCGCAACTGCTGCACACGCTGGCGCTCAGCGCACTCAAGCAGGGCGATGTCGAGATCGGCAAGGGCCTACTGAACGAGGCGATCGAAACTCACCCGCAGCATTTCGAAAGCGCCGTGCGCAGTCTGCGCGCGCTGGAAAATAATGTCGTGAACTGACGCGCCCACACCACCCCGCCCGGGCATTGAAACGAGGGTAGCATGATACTCGACATACCGGCGCTTGCCGCGACGTGGTTTCTGCCGTTCACCCTGCCCCTGTGTATCTGGGTCGCCTGGAGCGACCTGCGCGAGATGCGTATCTCCAATCGTGCCGTTCTGGCGCTGATCGTGGTTTTCCTGGCAATCGGGCCGTTCACCCTGCCACTTCCCATGGTTGGCTGGCAACTGCTGCACCTTGTGGTGGTCTTGCTGGTCGGCATGGTGCTGAACGCCCTCGGCGTACTGGGCGCTGGCGACGCGAAATTCGCCGCCGCCGCCGCCCCCTTCATCCCGCTCGGCGACCTGCATTTCGTGATCGCGTTGTTCGCCGCCAACCTGCTGGCCGCCTTCGTGACCCACCGGCTGGCCGCGCGCTCGCCGCTGCGACGCCTCGCACCCCATTGGCAAAGCTGGACCCGCACCAAGGAATTCCCGATGGGCCTGTCCCTGGGCCCGACCCTGGCAATCTACTTGGCCCTTGGCGCCGTCTACGGCAGCACCGGCTAACAGCGCTCACTCGCCCTCTGCGCCGCCGCGCCCACCGATGCGGTAGAGCGTGTATAGCGGCGTGCGCTCCAACTCCGCCAAGCCGATCTTGCGCGCCTTGATCTGTTCCACATAGACGTGGCGCACCCCGGGCGAGACAGGACAATCCGGCACCAGCAGGTATTCCGCCGCCTCGACACCGGGCAAGCCGCCGTAATACCAAGGCGCGCCCCCCGGCACCGGTCGCAGATTCCCAAACAGCCAGATCCCGCCATAAATATCCGCGTTCATGATTTGCCGTCCGCCATAGCCCTTGGCCTCGAGGTCGGTCGCCATGGCGCTCAGCCAAGCCACCAACCCTCCGGTCAGTTCGCACTGCCGCAAGGTGCGCCCTTGTAGCACCGTCGGCTCCGGCCGCTCGGCGAGCTGGCGGAACCACTCCAATCCGCCGCCGGGCAAATCCAGCGGGATCTGCGCATCGACCCGCGCCGCCCGCAGGCGCACCACGTGGATATCGTCATGCTGCGCGTCCACGCCAAACAGGCGGCTGAACTGGCTCCGGTCCTGCATCAGGTGGCGCAGCGGACTGTATCCTATGTTCATCGCCGGCGCCGCCACCAGGACCAGCGCCACCGCGCCCGCGGTCAAAAGGCTGCTCTCCAGCCTGCGATCGCCGCGCATCCCCTGCGCCGGATCGCGCCGATGGCCGAGCATGACAAGCCCCAGCAGGAACACCCACAACGGATCGTTGCCAAAGTTTTGCCAACTCACGTAGATGAACCCCGGCACCAGCAGCACCAGAATGAGCCCCGCCGGATCACCCTCGACCCGGCGCAGCACGAACACGCAGGCCAGCGCCACCAGCGTCACCAGCGTATAGGCCGGCGACATGATGACCTGCGACAGGCTCAGCCCCGGTTGGGGGCGCACATCCGACTGCGCAACCATCATCAGGTTCTCGATATAGGCCGTCCAGAACCCGATCCCCTGGGTGACGCTCATTATCGCCAGAACCGCCACGCCCGTGACGAACGCCATCCACAGGGCGCGCCATTGCCCGCGCAGCATCAGGCCAAGCAATACCGCCGGGGCGAAGGCCACGAAATAGGTGGCCTTGATAAGGGCCAGGGCGGCCATGCACAGCCCGATCAGAACGCCCTCGCCAATGGGCACACGTCGCGCGCCCTGTACCGGCATCGGACCCTCGCCGCGAATGGGCAGCAACACCAGCGCCAGTGGCACGAACGCCACCGCCCATGCCCAACGGTTGTAATGCATCGAGATCGACACGTTGCGCACCGTCTCGCCATGCACCAGCGCCGCGATCAGCAGCATCCCGCCCACGCCAAAGGCCACCGCCGGCCCGATCCGCATGCGGCTGACCCCGACCCACCAGAACGCCGGCAGCATAAGCGCAGCCACCAGCATCTGCCCCCACAGGATCGCGTTTCCTATGCCAAGGCCCGCGCGCACCAGCCACGCCATCGGCGCAAACGCCCAGATGCCGATCGGTGTCATGAAATCCACGTGCGGGGTCTCGCCACCGGCCATGCGGAGCACGATCTGGATCAGGTGCAGGGTATCGCCCTCGTGCTTGGCGAAATAGAATCCGCCCTTCAGTGCGAACAGGATCGCCAGCACGCACCACAGCGCGAACAGCAATAGGAATAGCCCGGTTTTTTCCGCCCTGCTCATGCTGTTGCTGCCTCTTGTCCATTTTTTCGCCACTTTATCAGGCGAAACTGCCCAAAGCACGGGTTTTCGACCCGTTTCGCCTGACCCGGCACGGCCCGGTCATCCGATCAGAAAGCCACGCAGGACGCCCAGATGAACATGCAGTCTCCTTCCTCCACCGTCCAGCCTCCCGCACCGCCAAGCAATCTTGAACAGATGCACCTGCCAATGGTGATGATGCGCGACATTCTTCTCAAGACCATGTTCCGCAAGAGTGTCACGTTGCTCAGCGATCTGGCGGATGCGCTCTGCCTGCCGCAGCACATCACGCAGGAATTGCTGGACATCTCCCGCCAAAACCGGCTGATCGAGGCGACCGGCACTCTCAACGCCAATTCCGGCGGCGAGATGGGCTTTCAACTCAGCGACGCCGGCAAGGCCCGCGCGCTCGAGGCACTGGCGCAGTCCGAGTATTACGGCGCGATGCCCGTGCCGCTGGACGTGTACCGCGAACAGATCGCACGCCAGTCGATCCGCAACATCCAGATCACGCGCGAGGAACTGACCCGCGCAATGGGCCACCTGGTGCTGCCGCCCGCCTTGCTGTCCAATCTCGGCCCCGCGGTCAGCTCGGGACGCTCGGTTCTCATGTATGGCCCGCCGGGCAACGGCAAATCCTCGATCTCCAACGGCATCCGCGATGCGCTTGGCGACCGCATATACGTGCCTCGCGCCATTGAATATGCCGGTCAGGTCATCACGGTCTATGACCCCATTGTCCACAGCGCCGCCGAAACCGAACGCGACGATCCCGGCAGCCTGCGCCGCAAGCGCAGCTTCGATACCCGCTATGTGCGCTGCGAACGTCCCGCCGTGATAACCGGCGGCGAGCTGACCCTCGACATGCTCGATCTGGTCTACAACCCCACCGCGCGTACCTACCAGGCGCCGTTACAGTTCAAGTCAACCGGCGGCATCTTCATAGTGGACGATCTGGGTCGACAAGCCGAGCCGCCACAGACCCTGGTCAATCGCTGGATCGTGCCGCTGGAGGAAAACAAGGACATCCTCGCGCTGCAATCGGGCGAGAAGTTCGAAGTCCCCTTCGACACACTGGTGATCTTCTCGACCAACTTCCATCCCAACGCGATATTCGACCAGGCCGCCCTGCGCCGTATCTTCTACAAGATCCGTATCGACGGGCCGGATCAGCAGGATTTCCTCAAGATATTCGCGCTGGTCGCGCGCAAGAAACGCATGAGCCTGAACGAGGATGCACTCGTCCACCTGCTCAATGAAAAATATCCGCAGATCGACAACGTCTATGCCAACTACCAGCCGGTATTCCTGATCGACCAGATGATCGCCATCTGTGATTTCGAAGGCATCCCGCGCCAGATGACGCCGGAACTGATTGATCGTGCGTGGGACAACATGTTCGTGCGCGAAGGCGACGTGGTGCGCTGAAGAACACGGGGCGCGGGGACTGCACATCGCCGCGCCCCGGGCTATGTCAAAGCGGATGAACCAGACGGAAATTTCGCACCAAACGCACGAACCGCCCGCCCCGATCCGCGCCTGGCTTGCCGCGCGCGACTGGCGCCTGCACACCCATCAGCACGCCATGCTGGCGCGCGCAGCCGACCCTGCGACCCTGCTGATCGCCCCCACGGGAGGCGGCAAGACGCTCGCGGGGTTCCTGCCCACGTTGGCCGAACTGGCCACGCCGGGCGGGCGCCACGGTGGGCTGCACACGCTCTATATCTCGCCGCTCAAGGCACTGACCGCAGACATCCGTCGCAATCTCGCTACGCCCGTCGCCGAAATGGGCCTTGATCTGCGCATCGAGGACCGCACCGGCGACACGCCAAGCCATACGCGCCGGCGTCAGCGTGCCGATCCGCCCCATATCCTGCTGACCACCCCCGAAAGCCTCGCCTTGCTGCTCAGCTACCCCGACGCGCCCCGCCTGTTTGCCGGGCTTCAACGGGTTGTGGTCGATGAAATTCACGCCCTTGCCGAAAGCAAGCGAGGCGATCAGTTGATGCTGGCGCTTGCACGACTTCAGGCATTGCGCCCGGGCTTGCGCCGCGTCGGCCTGTCGGCCACGGTCGAGGATCCCGCCGCCATCGCCCACCTGCTAGCTTCACACCCCTCCCCCTGCGCCGTGCTCGCCGCGGATCCCGGCCCCGCACCTGATATCGCCATGCTGGACACACCACAGCCCCCGCCATGGGCGGGTGGCGGTGCGGCGCATGCGATCCCATCCGTGCTGGAACAGATCCGCCATCACCGCACCACGCTAATCTTTCACAATACCCGCGCACAGGCCGAGATCTTCTTTCGCAACCTGTGGCTGGCAAATGACGATCATCTGCCCATAGCCATCCACCACGGCAGCCTGGACAAGACACAGCGCACCCGCGTCGAGACCGCCATGCAGCGCGGCGAATTGCGCGCGATCGTCTGCACCGGCAGCCTTGATCTGGGGCTGGATTGGGGCGATGTGGATCTGGTCATCCAGATCGGCGCGCCACGTAACGTCAAGCGGCTGGTGCAACGGATTGGTCGCGCCAATCACCGCTACAATACTCCATCAAAGGCCCGCATCGCCCCCGCCAACCAGTTCGAGGTGATCGAATGTGCCGCCGCGCTCGAGGCCATGCGCGTCGGTGCCCTGGATGGCGAGCCGCGCGGCGCCGGTCCGCTGGATGTGCTTTGCCAGCATATCCTGATCACCGCCTGTTCCGGCCCGTTTGACGCCGATGCACTGTTCGCACAGATCACCGCCGCCGGCCCCTATGCATCCCTGCCCCGCGCCGACTTCGATGCCTGCCTGGATTTCTGTGCCACCGGCGGCTACGCCCTTCGCGCCTATGACCGCTGGCAACGCCTGCAACGGCGCGATGACGGGTTGTGGTATTTGCGCGATCCACGCAGCGCCCGGCTCATCCGCATGAATATCGGCACCATCCAGGATAGCGACACCGTCAAGGTCCGTCAGGGCCGCAAACGCGGCGGCAAACCCCTGGGCGAGGTTGAAGAGGCTTTCGCCGCAACCCTCACCCCCGGCGACACTTTCCTGATCGGTGGGCAGGTGGTTCGCTTCGACGCGTTGCGTGAAATGCAGATCGAGGTCAGTCCTGCTCCCAACCGCACTCCGCGCATCGCCACCTTCATGGGCACCAAGTTCGCCACCTCCACGCAGCTGTCCGCGCGTATCATGGAGTTGCTCACGCGCACGGACGGCTGGCCCGATCTGCCCGCGCACACTGCCCGCTGGCTGGAACTGCAACGCCGCTTCTCCGCGCTGCCCCGGCCCGATCGCCTGCTGATCGAGACCTTTCCGCATCGCGGCCAGTCCCATAGCTGCATCTACGGCTTTGCCGGACGCAACGCCCAGCAGACACTCGGTCTTCTGCTGACCCGCCGGATGGAGGAAATGGGCCTCGATCCGCTTGGTTTCGTGGCCACCGACTACGCCACCCTGATCTGGGGGCTGGAGCCGTTGCGCGATCCTGCGCCGCTCTTCGACGAGGACGCGCTGACCCGTGACTGCGATCAGTGGTTGACGGGCAATGCGGTGATGAAACGCACTTTCCGCGCTGCCGCCACCATCGCAGGACTGATCCAGCGCAACAGTCCCGGACAACGCAAGAGCGGCCGACAGGCCACGTTTTCCTCCGACATCCTTTATGACACGCTGGCGCGTCATGACCCCGATCACCTACTACTGCGCATCACCCGGACCGAGGCGATGCGCGGTCTGGTCGATTTCGCACGCATTCGCGACATGGCCCGTCGCACCCGTGGCCGTATCGACCACCGGCACCTGTCCCGGGTCAGCCCCCTGGCCGCGCCCATGCTGCTGGAACTCGGGCGCGTGCGCATCGACGGCCGCGCGCAGGACAAGCTGATCGCGCGGGAAACCGCCCGCTTGATGGCCGACTCCGGTCTTGCGATGCTCCAGATCCCCCAACAGGCGCAATAACCCGTTGCGCTGCTTGCAAAGCCGGGCACGCCCCGCCACAAAAGAGCGATGAGCGGATATTCCTTCTCCCTGGCCGGAGTGCATTTGGTTGCCCTTGGCTCCGGGGCACTGCTGTGGCCCGACGCCGGGATCCTGTGCGTTTCGGACCTTCATCTAGGCAAATCGGGGCGCGTCGCACGGCGCGGGGACGCGCCACTCCCCCCCTATGAAACCCGAGACACCCTGTTGAGGCTCGAAGCCGACCTTGAGGCGACCGGCGCACGCAGGGTCATCTGCCTGGGCGATTCTTTTGACGACAGCGAGGCGGCACACCATCTGCCCGAGTCGGAAAAGCTCTGGATCGCGCGGCTTCAGGCCGGTCGCAGCTGGATCTGGATCGCAGGCAATCACGACCCCGGGCCGGTCTCGCTGGGCGGCAGTCACCTGGCGGAACTTCCGCAACCGCCACTGGCCTTCCGGCACATCGCTCATCCCTCCGCCAGCGGCGAGGTGTCGGGCCACTACCATCCCAAGGCGTATCTGCACCTGCGTGGTCGCCGCGTTGCGCGCCCCTGTTTCCTCGTGGACAGTGATCGCGTGATCCTGCCGGCATATGGCACCTATACTGGCGGGCTTGATTGCCGCGACCCCGCGCT
>Ga0207414_1000433_pt1 | contig 18978 bp, 11 predicted proteins | sample PonA231FremontCA_2_FD_187269 | JGI IMG/M metagenome (GOLD analysis project Ga0207414, IMG submission 187269) | Marine sediment microbial community from Fremont, CA, USA - Pond A23 Sediment 1 (SPAdes) | ecosystem: Environmental > Aquatic > Marine > Unclassified | place: USA: Fremont, California...
GTTGAAAATTTTCACTTTGAAAGTTTTCATAAACCTATAGGCCCTGTACTTTTTACCCTGAAACCGCGTAAGACTTATATCCTGGCAAAAATTTCAGGAAATGAATTTCCGCAAACAATTCAGTATATAGAAAATCAATGGAAGACCATAACCGGTCAGAATGTAATGAACTATCAGGTTATCAACAAACTCTATGAGCGAATTTATAAGGAAGAAAGCAATTTTGGCCAAATTGTTTTATTTTTCACCTTTTTAGCCATATTCCTGGCTTGCCTTGGATTATTCGGTCTGACAGCCATATCTACTACACAAAGAACAAAAGAGATCGGAATAAGAAAGGTTTTGGGAGCAAATTTCATTTCTCTTAATATGATGTTACTTAAACAGTATACCAAATGGATAATGATTGCGAATTTAATTGCCTGGCCTGTTGCTTATATGCTCATGAAAAACTGGCTGCAAAACTATGCTTACAAAATTAACCTGGGTCTTCATTACTTTATCATTGCAACTTTACTAACACTGGTGATCTCTGTAATTACAATCTCGTACCTGGCCATAAGGACAGCCAGATCAAATCCTGTGGACAGTTTACGGGATGAATAGGTTTTGATTCATCCTAAAATTTCCATAATTTTGAAAATGCACTAATAAATATCTACAATGAAGAAGATAAGCACAATTTTATTGTTTTCATTAATCGCAATTGTTTTTACCACTATGTGTTCAAAAAAAAACGAAAATTATCAGACGGTTTCTCCTGATGGAAACTTGAAGCTGAATTTCTTTTTAAAGGATAGCAAACCCTTCTATTCCTTACAAAAAGGAGGAAAAATAATCATCGACTCTTCGCGAATGGGCTTTATAATGAATAACATGCCGAATCTGGAAGGCAGTTTTAAGGTAATTGAAACCATTTCCAACAGTAATAACGAAACATGGACGCAACCATGGGGAGAAAAGAAAGATATCATCAATCACTACAAGGAACTCAAAGTTCAGCTATTTAATGAACCAAAAAACCTGCACCTGAACATCACCTTCAGACTCTATAATGATGGGCTTGGCTTCAGATATGAAATTCCTACACAAACTTCTTTTGACTATGCTGAAATTTCAAAGGAACTAACAGAATTTAACCTTCCTGCAGACCATACAGCGTGGTGGATTCCCGGCAACCAGGACTCTTATGAATTTCTCTACAATCAAACACCAATCAGTAAAATTGATTCGGCAAACACTCCAATAACGATTCAAGCTAACGATAGTTTATACCTGAGCATTCATGAGGCTGCCCTGACTAATTATGCAGGTATGCGGCTAGAAAAATCTGAAAATAGCGCTACGCTCCTTCAATCAGATCTTGTCCCCTGGCCTGACGGTCTCAAAGTCAAAGCAGATTTGCCGCTCTACTCTCCATGGAGAACAATTCAGGTAGGCGAATCACCCGGCGACCTTGTCGAATCTCATCTTATTCTGAATCTCAATGAACCCGACAAATTAGAAGATATCTCCTACATCCAGCCTATGAAGTATGTTGGAATCTGGTGGGGCATGCATATTGACGTAAACACCTGGCATGAAGGACCGAGGCACGGAGCAACAACTGCTGAAGCGAAACGATACATTGATTTTGCTTCGGCGCATAATATCAGAGGATTACTCGTGGAAGGCTGGAATAAAGGCTGGGAATCCTGGTTGTCTGGCAATAATGTTCAGAATTACACAAAACCCACCGATGATTTTGACATTGAAGAAGTGGTTCAATATGCTAAAGACAAAGGAGTAGAACTCATTGGCCATCACGAAACAGGCGGCAATGTTCCGATGTATGAAGAACAAATGGAAGATGCTTTCAGGTATTACAAAAACCTGGGGATTCATTCCATTAAAACCGGATATGCTGGAGAGATGAAACCAGAAGGAACTTATCACCACAGCCAGATTATGGTTAATCATTACCGTGAGGTAGTGAAATTAGCCCATAAACATCAAATTATGATCGATGCACACGAACCTATTAAACCAACCGGAATTAGACGTACCTACCCCAATATGATGACACGCGAAGGCGTAAGAGGCATGGAATACAATGCATGGAGCAAAGGAAATCCGCCCGAACACACTACCATACTACCGTTTACGAGAATGCTTGCTGGTCCGTTAGATTATACTCCGGGCATATTCGATATTCTTCTGCAAAAACACAGAGATGTTAGAAAAAAATACGCAGATGAAAACTTTGATAAACGTGTTCATACCACGTTAACCAAACAACTGGGTTTGTTTGTCATACTCTACAGTCCACTTCAAATGGCATCAGACCTCGTAGAAAATTACCAGGATCATCCTGCTTTCAAATTTATTGAGGACGTGCCGGTTAATTGGGAAACATCAAAAGTAATTAATGGAGAAATAGGCGATTACATTACCATGGCAAGAAAAGACAGAAACAGTGAGGACTGGTATTTGGCAAGTATAACTGACGAAAAGGAAAGAATCTTCACGATCAAACTCGATTTTCTCGATAAAGACAAAGAATACAAAGCTGAAATATATAAAGATGGCAAAAATGCGCATTGGGAAACAAACCCAACAGAATATACCATTGAAAATACGACGGTTAAAAAGAACCAAACGATCACTTTAAACCTTGCGCCAGGGGGAGGTACAGCCATTCGTTTTACTCCACGTTAGTTTTAGCGTCATATAAACCTTTTTATAATTAAACTAATTCTAAATTGTTTCCTTGAGTTAATAGGCCCTTTATCTATGTAAAAATAATTCATATATTAATCCTTCATAAAAAAACCAACAATTATGAAGCCTGTAAAACAACTCAGACCATTTTCTATTTGGCTAATGCGTATTGCTGCATTGCTATACGTACTACTAGCCTATCTGGAAGTTTTTACCACTTTCAACTTCGGGAGCATAACTTTTTATCTCTCTGGCATATTCCTGCTTTTCACACTGCTTCTGTTTATTGGCGGATTTCTGAAAAGCAGCAATATGACAGTAATTTCCTCTGCCGTACTCATTTTAGCAACCGGTTATCACGCTTTTTTAAATCTTAAATCGGGTTTAGACTATAATTTTGGCGTGTTCGTAATCCTGGGGGCTATCTTCGTCTATTTTCTTGCGAATGGTAATTCCAGGTATTAAAAATACACAATCGTTATGGAAGAAAATAAAAAACGATATTCCAGGCGGCACTTTCTCCAGGATATGATATTCGGAGGTGCCGGAATTATTGTACTCGGTTCTTTCGGTGTGAGTATTATTACCGATGAAAAAAAGCAAGTTATAAAGGCCATTGCTGTTGACTTTGATAAATGCACTGGTTGCCGTACCTGTGAAACTGCATGTGCTGCTTCCAATCATAAAGTTAAAATTAATGGCGAATGGGTTGATGGATTAGGTAATCCTTTTTACTCAAATATCAATGTTCACCATTTTAATCCGGATGTAGATATCCCCAGCACATGTGCATTATGTCCTGATGCCCCATGCATCGATGCCTGTCCGGTAGCGCCGGATCTGAGGACAGGCAGAAAAGCGCTCTATCGCGATGAAGAGCTACTTACAATCAAAAATGATAAAGAACGCTGTATAGGATGTACACAATGTGCTCAAGCTTGTGAGAATCTCAGAGGAGGAGTAATACGCCCTAATGACAAAACTAAGAAGCCCGAAAGAATTTGCACACTGTGTAACGGCAACCCTCAATGTGTAAAATATTGCCCGTATGGAGCATTAGATTATATTGAAATGCCAAATGACAGAGATCTGACAAACCTTGCTCCAAAAGAAATTGCACAACGATTAATTAAAAAATATTACAACATAGACATAACGGAGGCTGAATTATGAAACCAAACGGATATTTCGGCAAATTACTGGAAGTTAATTTATCTACTGGTGAAATAAACAAGAAACAAATTCCAGAAGATGATCTTAAAAATTTCATTGGTGGCCGCGGGCTGGGAATGAAAATATTATGGGATAAATTATCCGGCCCCGGTGTTGATCCTTTATCCCCTGAAAATCCAATTTGCTACATGCCGGGACCCTTTTCTGGTTTTCCCATTCCATCAGCCTCACGCACATGTATTGTAACCAAATCACCAAGAACCTCTCCTGTAAACTCCGAATACAAACATGCCTCCACAATGAGCTATTCAAACATTGGTGGTTTCTGGGGACCTGAACTGCGTTTTGCAGGATATGATGGATTAGTCGTTACGGGTAAAGCTGACAAACCGGTATACATAAAAATTGAAGACGATAAAGTTGAAATAAAAGATGCCTTGAAATACTGGGGAATGGGAACCGACCAATTTGATGTCGATTTTTATGATGAATTGAAAGACCATAAGTTTGAAACTTGTTACATTGGCCCCGCCGGTGAAAACCTCGTTCCGATGTCAAGTATTATTCATACTGCCGCAAGAGCTGCAGGAAGAGGAGGAACAGGTTGTGTGATGGGTTCAAAAAACCTTAAAGCCATTGCCGTAAAAGGAACAAAACAACCTAATGTAGCTCAGCACAAAGAATACCTCAAACTTCTTGAGAACATCCGCCAGACATTCATGGAAGAAGACGAAGATGTAAAATCATGGCGCTACGGCGGTACTGCGAATGCCCTTACTAGCTCAAGTAAAAACGGAACTCAGGCAGTAAAAAATTATAGTGAGGGTGCATTTAAAGAAATCCAGGAGATTGGAACTGAAGCCAATCGCAAAAAAGTATGGAAACGTGACTTTGCGTGCTTTGCTTGTCAGCTCTCATGTAAAAAAAGTGGTATTGCAAAGGGAAGCTATGCCGTGATGGTACATGACGGCCCAGAATACGAAACAGGCACAATGCTTGGAGCTAACCTGGCAATTTCCGACCTTGCCGGTTTGCATAAGCTCATTGTAGTAGCTGACGATTATGGAATAGACATTATCTCACTCGGCAATACCCTCGGATTTTTAATGGAAGCCCATGAAAGGGGCTTGATAGACAAAGAATACCTGGATGGCATAAACCTTACCTGGGGAAACGTAGAGGCGGCTCTTGAAATGATTCATAAAATCTGTAAAAAAGAAGGAATTGGCGATAAAGCATGTCGTGGCGTAAAATATATGGCTGAACAGATAGGAAACCAAAGCAGCAATTTCGCCATTCATGTCAAAGGACACGAACTTGCAGCTTGGAATGTTCCGGTGGATAACGAATGGTGGTCTGTATGCTACGCAACCAGTAATCGCGGAGCCTGTCACTTAAACGGTGGCACTCCTAAAGCACAGGATGAAATGGTCTTAAATGATTCCCTTGGCGCATGTAGCTTTGCAGCTCAATGGTATAAAGATGAGGTTTCCTATGCAAATTTTCTTTCCGCTATAACCGGAATAAAATGGAACGAGGAAGAACTTAGAAAAGCGGGTACGCGTATTTTTACACTGGAAAAAATGTTCAACTACCGGGAAGGATTCGAAAAAGAAGATGATCACATTCCGGAGAAATTCTTCCGCAACGAATTTTCCTATGGCGAGCATAAAGGCGCAATTGTAGAAAGAACAGATTTTAAACAATACATGAATGAATATTATAAAAAACGAAACTGGGATATAGAAACTTCCAGGCCAACAAATGAAGTCCTAAAGGATCTGAACCTGGAATTTACTATATCATAATTCATAATCTACGTTTTACTGATATTTTCAATACAATAGAGAACATCACCCAAATTGAGCGATTCTCACTCACATTTATCCTTATAAAAGCTGTAGAAATGTCACAGTGCAACATTTCTTAAACATAAACCTAACAGGTTTTGGAATCCTGTTAGGTTTGTTCATTGTCTTTTTTCTAACCCATATAATTCACGAATTATTTTTGCCTACGACAGCGGATAAAATTTTCATTATTTTACAAAAACTGAAGACAAAAACAAGAAGACAATTTTTTTAAAGAAATCTTGTGAATTCAAAAATCAAATCTTATGTTTGAATCTTTGTAGAGTCATATATTATGACAACAACTAATATATGGTTGTTTTAGAATTTTTTTGTTTATAAAAGAAATGTTAAATTGCTGTAATAATCAATAATATTATTACGATAAGAATAAAAACATGAGCAAATCAGAAAGTCCGATTGTTACCTTTACCCGAAAGTTAAAAGAGCATAAAGCTTTCAAAGAATGTCCCAACAAAAAAATGATCTATCTTATTTATTTCAAGATGCTGATTTCAGAACCATTCAGATTAATAGAGCGAAAAAAATATAAACAATTAAACAATAAAATCGACTCTAATAGATCACCCGTTTTCATTATAGGTCATTGGAGAAGCGGGACTACGCACATCCATAATATATTAAGTATGGATCCGGGCTTTTTTTATCAGAATAAATACCAAAACTTCTTTTCTGATAATTTTTTAACTACCGAAGACGTATTTAAGCCTGTACTGTCAAAAATGATGAATTCTGCTAGTCCTGTAAAAGGGTGGAAAGCAAAAGCTCACAAAACCATGAACATGGATACCCCGTCAGAGTCTGATACGGCATTGATAAGTGAGATTTCTGAATTTACCTATCACTGGGGGCACCTCTTTCCTAAAGCATGGAAACAATATTTTGATAAATACCTTTTTCTTGAAAATATATCAGAACAAGAACTATCCGATTGGAAACAGACATACGCCCATTTGTTAAACAAAGTATATCTGAAAAATGATAAAGGCAAATTACTTGTCAAAAACCCCGGTGATACTGCTCGAATAAAGCATCTTCTGAAATTATTTCCAAATGCCAAATTTATATTCCTTCACCGTAATCCTTATGAGGTATTCTATTCCAATTTAAAATTATGGAGCAATGTCCTTGATACAGTTGCTTTGCAAAAGATATCCGATAAAAAGAGAAAAGATATTGTATTGAATGTGTACCAGAAATTACACCAGAAATACCTTGAGCAAAGACAGTTACTAAATTCAAATCAATTGGTCGAAGTAAGTTATAATAGCATTATCGGGTCTCCGCTTGAAACATTGCAACATATATACGAAAAACTCGAGCTTACCGGATATAATAAAGCCCTGCCATATTTTAAATCTTACATTGAGGCCACAATGAATTGGCAAAAGAGTGATTATATCAAGTATCCCGAAGATATAGAAGATATTAATAAGCAATGGAATTTTGCTTTTAACCTTTGGCACTATCCAAAATTAGATCCGGATGAACATGCTGCGTATATAGCGGGTTAGCCTATACAGAATCAAGAATAAACTAGACGTGATAGTATGTTTCTAATTCCTTTATAAGTTAATTCAGTTAAGTAAGTTTATTAAGTTGAATTAGTTAACTCAAAGCATTAGCGTTTTTTCAGTCAATTTGCTTACTAAACTCAACTACTTACCCTCCTTTAAAGATAAAGAGTGATTTCTATATACATTGACTTTACCCAAATCGCAAAAGATTTCTGATTATGTCCTTCTATTATCTTGTAAAAAGAAGATTAAAAAAAATACTATACTTCGTAATGTGCCAACTTAATTTATTAATCAACTTAATCAACTCAATCAACTTAATTAACTTAATTAACTTAATATTAACTTCTCAAGCTGCAACAATTAAATCACAGACTTAAAAACGTTTATAAGACGGAATAAATATAACAATGAGTAAAATGAAGCATGCGGCCACAATGGCTCCTGTCCAAAACACCCATGACAGTCCCCATAAGCTAAACAAAAAACCGGTAAATACAGGACCAACCGTTTGTCCGGCTCGTATGGCAGTGCTATTAACAGACATAAAAACACCACGGTGTTCCAGCGGGGAAATGTTCGTTAATAAATTAAAGACTGTCGGAATGGTAATTCCCTGACCCATACCAATAACAAAGATGAGAATAAGTAAACCATACAAAGTTTCTACAAATGGAAATATGATAAAACCCGTCAGATAGGCAACAAACCCCAGCGTCAGAAGCACTTTCATTGAAAACACTTTTGAAATGCGTGATAGCTGAAAGGCGATTAAGCCAGCTGAAACAGACATAAAGGATAATAGAAAACCTATCATCTTACTCGACATATCAAATTGATCCTGAAGAAAAATCGGAAGATAGGTCATGATAACTCCAAAAAGCAAGGTGAATGTTGCAAAGTTAAGTAAAAACAGTATAACGGCTTTTTTAGTGAATATCGATTTTATCACATTCCGGAAGTAATTTAAAAAGCCTGATTTTTCATTGGGTTCAGGATTATCAAGGTAAAAGAATACCAGAAAAGATAGAAATATTGCCAAAACCGGAATAAGAAAAGGGTAATTCCAGTTTATCGCAGCTAACAAGCCGCCTACTGCAGGAAACAAAGCAGTAGCAATACTCAGGACACTACTGTTGTATCCCATAGCTTTAATTTTTTGATTGCCTGAAAATATATCTCCAATAAGTGTAATATTAACAATACCAAGGCAAGCTGCTCCCAACCCCTGGAAGAAACGAAGAATCAAGATAATTTCAAATTCCCTGCTAAAAAAACATAATGTCCCGGTTATTCCAAATAATAGCAATGCTAACATTAAAATCTTCTTTCGCCCCCAGCGATCGGCAATTATCCCTATAACAGGGGCCAGAATGGCACCGGGTAAGGTAAAAACAGTGATTAGTAAACCAATTTTATCGCGGGATACATCAAGGGCTTTACTCAATTGGGGAAAAACAGGGATTATAGAAGAAACACCTGCCACAGATAACAATGTAACAAATAAAATGATATATAAGTTTCGTTTTTGGCGTAAATTCAATCTTTCCATTAGTATAAATTTACTTCAATAACCCAACGTTAGTTTTTAACCCGTATATTTCAAGAATTATTTCTGTTTCCGACAGCGTAAATATAGGAAACTTAAATAATTTAAACGCATTTTATACTATCTGGTTATTATGTGGCGCAATGAAATGATAGTAATCACATGAATTTCAACGAGTTGATATCGCTAAATTGAGAATTGAAGAAAACGCCTCTTAACCTTAAAATGCCTATTTAGTGGTTCTAAAAAAAACTACTTATTCTTGTAACTCCTCTCGCTCGCCCCTTTGTCATATAAAAGGATAAGCAGCTTTCACACAGCGGGTTGAGTTTTCCCCTCTAAGGGAATCAAAGGGGTGCGGGTAAGCCAATGAGGCGTTTTTTAGAGGCACTATTTTTCTTTCAATTTACTATACAATGGAACAATTGAACAATGTTCTAATAAACCGTTTATCCAACCAAATTATCACTATTTTCAGAAAATCAAACTAACGTTAAAGCTCTATCGCTTTTCTTATTGGATATTTCTGCATTTGTCCAGAGGGGATGACATGAATCCCCCGCTCCTTTCCATTCATATAATCGTGCATACAAGCTGCAACTTGTGACGCATGGATCGGTTTCATATTTGAAGGTAAGAAATACCTGAAAATTTTCATCAGGATTTTACCAAGTTCCTCGCCAAACCGGAACTCCTTTCTCGGGCCAAGAAGCATTGAAGGATGGAAGATATGGGTTACCTCATATGGTATCTCCTTTAAAGCTTCTTCCAGTTGGCCTTTCACTTTATTATAGAAAAACACAGATTTGGAGTTTGCGCCCATCGCACTTACCAGGGCAAACTTATCGGCTCCATTTTGATGAGCCGCTTGTGCGATTTGTAAAGGATATTCATAATCCACTTTCCTGAAAACTTCTTTTGATCCAGCTTTTTTCATCGTGGTGCCTAAACAACAATAAACATGATCGGCTTTAATTACTGCCGGATCAGGATTTTCATAATCACAGACTATCTGCTGAAGTAATGAATGTTCAATGTTCATAGGTTTTCTTACCAATACTTTTACTTCACTATAGGTCTTATTTTCTAGCAGCAACTTTAAGAGGTAAGACCCCGTTAAACCGCTTGCGCCTGCTATTAATGCTGTTTTCATCTGAATTAATTTTTATTGTTCTATTGTTAAATTATTGCAACTTTATTTCCATGTTTTTTTAAATATAATATCGAAACCCGAATTACGGCTCTGGTTTGTGGCTTGCAGAAACCAAGATCGCAAGACTTGATATTCCAGGCTGACTTTTTCAGGTTCGATTGTTTTTTCTTTCTTGTCAAAATCAAAAGTTTGCTGATACGAAAGATACAAGTCGTCCGTAATGTATTTGCCAATTTTCACACTACCAGATTTCCAGTTTTTGCCTCCTCCAAATTCAACAACATCAAGCCCAAGAGAACTTTGCAATGTTCCTTGTACAATATTGGAAATCTGTCCGACAGCCATTGAAGCTGCCAGTTCTGTAGCACTCTGATCAACAGAGCCACGCTCCCGGCTTGTTAACTGATTTGTAGACTTTCCAAATATGATGTACGAAAGCGCTTCCCGCTCTTCTACCGGCGAGCCATCAAGATAAAATACGAAATCGGGTCGCTTGCTACGTCCGGTGATTTGGATAGAAATAGTCCGTAATTCTCTGTCCACATCCCGGAAATCATATCCAATTTCAAAATCTACCCTCGGATTGATTGTTTTACCTCCTGTAAAAGTTATACTTCCCCTTTCAAACTCAAATTTCTTTCCATAATACTTTAAATATCCACGGTTTATGTTCAATGTTCCAAAAAGGTCGATCAATTCCGCTTGCTTGATTGCTTTCAAATCTCCCTGTAACTCAAAATTCATATCCTTCCCGCGAACCCAGGTATTTCCCGGAATTACTACATCAAAAGATCCTCTGAGGTTTCTATAAAAATTAAATCCTCCTGCTTCCCGGGCTTCCACAGACAAGGTATCTCCCTGCTCCGGATCTCCAGTTTCATTATCCTTTATAGCCTCTGACAACAAAGGAGGATTTGGATTATCAGACCTTACAGAAAACTGAGAAAGCATCGCATCAGCATTGACCATAGAACGAATAACTTTTACTTTTCCTTTAAAAACAGGTTCCGCTAATGTACCTTCAAGAATAATGTCGGGATTTATCGTGGCATTATAGCCTTCTGATTTAACCGCTAAAAAATTTTCTCCCTGGATATTAACCCGCACCTGATTTTTCGTCTCAGGTTGGGACAATCCCAGTTCTACAGAACCATCTGCCTTTAAGTAGCCCTCTCCAGAATTCAGTCTCAATTCCTCTAATATCACCTTTTGTTGTGAAAAACTGCTGCTTAATCCGATATTTTTATAATGCAGACCAAATTCTTCGGATTTAAACCTGCCGTTTTTCAAGCCTATGTTTCCATTAAAATGCGGCTCACCAAGGGTATTAGAAACATTTACGTCTGCAGAAACTATTCCCTTTAGCCGGACTCCAGAATTTAACAAGAATGAATTAAACATTTCAAGATTAAGCGCTCCAAGGAAAAAATTTGCAGAGATTGGTGTTGTTTTATCCGGCATTGAGAACGTATCCGCAAGTGAAAAATTAAACGGCATCGTGGCATCAAAATTAACTGACGCACCTTTCCTTGTTTTTATATTACCCTCTAAAAATACTGAATCTGAAGCATAACCAAAACGGGTAAAAATATTCCTCAGCTCTAAACTATCCATTCCCGGCTGTTCAATATTCAAATCCCCTTTAAAAAGTGGCTTTTCAGCTGTTCCTTTTAAAGAAAATTTTCCATTAAGTTTACCCCGTATATTCGATTTTACTCCTGTATAATTTTTAAGTCCGGCAAAGTCAATATTTTCAAGGTTTATTTCCAGGTTTTCATCTCCCTTAAAAGCAAAAGTCCCGTGGAGGTTTAAACTCTGAACTCCTGAACTGAAATTTAAATGATTAATCTGAATAGAGTCCTTTCCCATCACCACGTACGTAGAGTCACTGCCACTCTCCCATCGATCTTTCCAGGCGTTGAGCTCAAATTTATTCAGATGAAACACTATGTCTTCTTTCATTGTCATTCTGCTGTCTACCATCAAGGATAATGAATCATGCATTTTCAGGTCAAATCGGCTATCTATTTGATTAGGTTCGTATAAAGCCTTAAGATGAACCTTTTCAAATACATTTGAATCCAACATCAAATGTTTTGCGCTGAGATCCGTTTTAGCGAACAGAATTGAATCGCTATACAAAGCACCTCCTTCGCCATTAAGATAAGACACTGAAATAGAATCGTATAACAATTCTTCTAAATCGTATCGAAAATTAATATCCAATGAATCTTTTGGTCCCTGAACATTTCCATCAACAATACCTGAAAATGAGATTTCCGGTTGATTTATTGCTTTCATCAGGGGATCAATGTCTTTTGCCTCTACCCTGAAGTTTAACTGATTTGAATTATCAAGATTTCCCTTTCCGTCAGCACGAAATGAAACAAAAGGAGTATTTAGGTACAGGCCACTGAATTCATAACTTTGCTTATTATATTTAACAAAGGCATCCATCGAATTAACCGGATAACCTAAAAAACTGGATTGATAAATATTCAGTTCCGTTTCTGAATTCATACTATCTATTTTTGTTCCCTTTCCTTTAGTTTTCAGCTTAATATTCAGGTCTGAATAGAGTTTTTTATTGCTGGTGAGTTTTGAAAGATCCATTTGTTGAAACAATGCGTCAATATCGTATTGGATATTATCAAAAACATCCTTCAATCGGAAATTCGAAGCAATTTTACCAAACCATGTATTCGCTTTTAAATCACCATTAATATTCGCTTCCGCTTTATTTATATGAAAAATAAGATCATCCAGTTCATAGTCGCCATATTGCACATCACCAAACTTTCCCTGTGCATTAATGCTGTTTTCTTTAAAATCTGTTCCTTTTCCTTTTATGCTGACACTCCCGTTGATAAGAGATTTCAATTCAGGGTTTCCGGTCCAATAAGCTCCATCAAGACTGCTAACTGCCATTTTCAAATCGAAATGTGGCTCATTGCCTTGTTTTTTGATCCAACCGTCCAAATTAACTTTTTGTATCCCTTCTTCTACGGATAAAGAAATATTGTTTCTTTTTGCTCTATTTTTCACTTCAAATTGAATACGGGGTTCACCATACAATTCGAGCTCAGGTATCCAGGGCTTAAACTCGTTAAAATCCAGTGGTGAGACATTCAAGCTTACCTGTGATGTCATCAAACTATCGGAAATAAGCGTTCCATGGCTTTCTACATAGGTTTTTGCAAACTTGAGGCGGAAATTATTCCAGGACAATCTATCTTCTGTTTGGCTGAACAATCCTGTCATATTCTCTACTTTCAAACGCGGAGAGCGGCTTTTCGCATAGAACTGTCTCAAATTACCCGTGATAGAATCTTCATTTAACTGAAAACCTGCTCTTAGTTTTAATTCCAAATAGGCCGGAATGCTTGCAGTATCTAGTGGATCAATGTTAGCAGTCAGGCTGTCAATGTTCAAATTATTCAGGCTTATTTTCCATGCGAGTGACTGGGCGGTGTCTGGCGTTTGTTCTTTCTCTGTTGCAGGCAAGAGATTTTGAAAATTCCATATTGAATCTTTTTGCTGAGAAATATTAACCTTCAAGTCCTTCAGATGAATGAGTTCCACCTTCACTTCTTTTTTAAACAAATGAGACAAAGAATATCCGACCTGAAGTCTTTGTAACGAGAGCAATAAGCTGTCGTTCTGACGCACTTCAATATCTTTGAGCGAAAACTTTGAAAAAATGCTTCCTTCGATATTTTCAATATTAACATCCCCGGCTATTGCTTCACTGCCTTTTGAAGATATGGTAGATGCAAGAAAACCGTTCAATGCTCCGGAGTTCAATAAATATAACAGGATAACAAGCAAGAGTAAAATTCCTGTTAAGCTAATTCCCAATATTTTCCCTACTTTCCTTATATACTTCATTTTTAAAAAGCGTGTCCTATAGAAACAAAAAATTGCAGCCGAAAGCGGTTTTCAAACACAGGTGTTGCAAAATCCAGCCGTACCGGGCCAATCGGAGTACTTACCCTTAATCCCAATCCTGCATTATATCTCAATTGCTTCGGGTCATAATCGAAAGCGTCATTCCAAACGTTACCCGCGTCCATGAAAGTAACTCCTGAAAAAATATCATAAATCGGGAAACGCAGCTCCAGGCTTCCTTCCATCATGCTATTTCCACCGATTAGTTTTCCCGCTTCATTCTCCGGTGATACTTGATGCCTGCCCCAGCCACGTAATGAAGAAGCTCCTCCAATTAAAAAACGGTCCTCAATCGGAGTTTCGTCACCTGTAAATGGCTTAATAAATCCGACATCTAACTTTCCTGCCAACACCCAGTCCTTGTCCAATTGATAATAACGATTTACACCTATTTCACTTTTATAATAGTCATATTTTGATTTAAATCCAATGCCCATTAACGTAAAATTGCCACTTATTTTCCAGCCTTTTGTTGGGGAAAAAGGATTGTCCGTTGTGTTTCTGTTCATTCCAACTGTAATCCCGGATTTATTATGAATATCTTTCCGAATCTTTCCTGAAATAGCATCAATTTCAGTCTTATTTTTCAGAAAATTTCGTTCAAGTGAATACATAAGAAAACCAGTTGTACTTTGGGAAAAAATTTGCTGAAGTGTAAGCCCGCTACCCAGTCGTTCAACGCGGTAACTTGTTTCATTTTCGCTAATATAAAAAGGATTGAGGATCAAATTTAGATTATCTGTCAAAAGGTTTGGCTGTATGAGCTTTGTTTCCAGACTAACCGGGTAAAAATGCGAACGTTTCCCTGTGAAAATAAATTTTCTTGCTCCCCCTAAAAAATGTAGCTTGGTTAATCGTGCTGAAACGCGTAATCGGTCTTCTGTTCCATAACCCAGGCCAACTTCTGTTGACCAGGGCGGGAGTTCCTCTAATTCAACATAAATTGGGATATCTTGTTGTTTTACCTGGTCCTTTTGCGGGCGGATGATAACATAACTGAAGATATCAGTATTGAATAGCTTTTGTTGGGTTTGTTCGATTTTTTCCTGAGAATAAACTTCCCCGGGATCAAACTTCAACTGTTTCCGAATAAAGCTTTCTTCAATTAAAGAATCGCCTTCAATTGTGGTTTCACCAAAATAAGCCTTCGTTTGTGGATTAATTTCGTAATGAACATCAACCTTCCTAATCGTTGTATCAACATCTAGCTGTCTTTTCACTTCAATAAAGGGATAGCCGTTGTCATGGAATATTTTACTAATCTCTTCTTCATATTTCAGTATTTCACTGTCTACAAAGCGGTCTCCCTTATTAAAAGGCTGATTCTTGATAGCTTTAGACAGGATAGTTGCCTTTTCTTCATCTGTCAAGTCAGAATAAGTTACATCACGAATAAGAACAGGTTCCCCGGTTTCTATATTTATCTGAATTGTTGCTTTCTTTTTATTCCTGTTAATATTATAAGAAACTTCAGGATTCAAATAACCATTTCTTTGGTAGAATGTCCGTAACCTCTCAACATCCTCATTCAACATAAAAGTAGATAAAAGAGGTTCGTCTTTCCAGAATTTGAGCTTTTCAATCAGGGTTTCCCCGCGTGAGTTCATCTGGTTCAACAACACCTCACCGGAAATGGGCTCATTTCCATGAAATTCAACCTTTTTTACTACATGGTCTTCTTGCCCAAAACCCCGGAAGCTCAGAATAATTAAAAAAAAGAGGGAGATTATGTAAAAATATGTTTTCAACTATAATTTATATGGGATTTAGATTAATTCAAATAAAATGTTTGATTAATATAACAGCAATTTATCAGTTTTTGTTTATTTCAAATGCGCTATTAATACAACACATCAATTTAATATGTTTTTATCAAAAGAAAAAATAGCCCGTTAACTTATTGAAAAATTAGGAACATTTAAGTAAATTTGAAAGTAGGAACACATTCTCATAATCGAACTTCTAACAAATGACTACAGAAACCATTCAATTCGAAACAGATTATAAGAGGGACTTCATGATTGAATTACGAGAAAAGGTTGATGCATACTTTGAAGAAAACAACCTTTCAAAGCATGCAAATGCTAATATGGTAATTAAGTCCTTTATTATGATAATTTTATACCTTGGTCCTTATTTTTTGATGATGACAGGAGTTATTGCCTCAATTTACTTAATTTTGTTATGTTGGATAATCATGGGATTTGGAATGGCAGGTGTTGGCATGGACCTGATGCACGATGCCAACCACGGAAGCTATTCAAAACATAAATGGATAAACAAAGGACTCAGCAAATCATTGTATCTTTTGGGTGGTCTCCCGGCCACATGGCAAATTCAGCACAACAACATACACCACAGCTATACCAACATTGATGGATACGATGCAGATATTGACCCGGCACCTATTTTGCGTTTTAGCCCTCACAAACCTCATCGCAAAATTCACAGATACCAACATATCTATGGATGGATTTTATATGGACTTATGACCATACTCTGGATTACCACTAAAGATTTTCAGCAACTATACAAATACCGGAAAGCGGGAATATTAGAAAGAGAAAACCTATCTTTCAATAAGCTGATGATAGAACTAATATTTTCAAAAATCTTATATTATGCCATTTTTGTTGCAATACCACTTATCATTTTACCCATACCATGGTACATGACCCTGCTCTTCTTTTTCGTCATGCATTTTATAGCGTCTGTATTGCTTAGCGCTATTTTCCAAACCGGGCATATTTTACCCGATTCGATTTATCCGCTTCCGGATGAGGACGGAAATTTAGAAAATAACTGGATTATACATCAATTAAAAGTAACCTCAGATTATGCACCTGACAGCAAGTTATTAACCTGGTCTTTGGGCGGTTTGAATTACCACGCAGTACACCATCTGTTTCCGAATATCTGCCATGTGCATTATAAAAAAATAGCCTCAATAGTAAAGGAAGTAACAGATAAACACGGAGTTACTTATCGAATCCAACCAACTTTTGTAAAGGCTATCGGCAGGCATGCAAAAATGCTGAAACTATTGGGACAGAAACAGGTGTAGTTGGTTGAGTAGGCACTTTAAGAAGTAAAGGCAAATATAAAATGAGCCTCAATTAGGCTAATGGGGAAGCAGTCGCAGTTGAAGCAAGCAGAGGAAATCTGCAGCATATAAGGGATAACAAAATATATTTCGTAATACGTATTAGAATAACCTAAAGTTTTGTGAGTTCTTCTCATATGCCGATAATTCAGCAACCTCGTTTCTCGCTCTTTTTGTAGTAGAAATTGCTGTTTTTTTATATAGAATAAGATGAAACAAATTCTACTACTTACAATAAACTTACTTAAGCAAATTAAAAAAGTAATATGTTTCCCATAATATGCGGCATAATTCCCTGCCTACTGCATACTCACTGGCAAATTTATGGTGGCGCATTCAGAAGTAAGCAACCTGTTGAACTGCAAGAAGTTATCGAGAAAATTAAGCAAGGTGAAACCCCAAAAATGCAAAAATGATTAAAAAGCAGGGTCAAATTTTAAATAGGAATTTTATAAAACGCTTATTCTTTTATTTAACACATTAAAAAACCAGATAAGATTTTTTATATTTCTTTGATAATCAGCCTTATCGCGTTATGGATTCTTCATTCTGAATTCTTATAGAAATATAGCCGGTACTTCTGAAACTGCCACATTAAAATACCAATACAATTATTTATATTTCGTTGATAGTTAAGCTTATCGTATTCTGAGTTCTTCATTCTGGATTCTTATAAGAATATATCCGGTACTTTTGAAACTGCCTAAACAAATTCATCGCTGCCTTAAATAAATGCCATCTTCTTTAAGTTCGATTTGTTTATTTTTATACAGATCACCAATGGCTTTCTTAAACGTCTTTTTACTCATATTCAATCTTTCTTTTATTTCATCCGGACTGCTTTTATCTGTCAAGGGAAGCCAACCATCATTTTCCTTCAGAATTTGTAAAATTTCTTCTGCATTCGGCGCTACTTTGCTATATCCAAATGGTTCCAACTGGAGGTCAATTTTGCCGTCTGTCCGAATTTTCTTCACATAAGCCTCTAATCTGTCTCCAACATAAACTTCCTGAAATACTTCATTCTGATAGAGCAGTCCATCATGAATATGATTAACAATTGCTTTATACCCCAATTCGGTTTCATCATAAACTAAAACATCCACTTTTTCACCTACTTCTACTTTGATATTCTCTCTGTCCAGAAATTTACGAACCTTTGCCGAACCGACTAACCGCTCACTCACCTCATCATAAAACAGATAAATTACGGCAAATTCACCTTCCTTCAACTTTTTGTCCTGTTCCCTGAAAGGAACAAGCAGTTCTTTTGCAATTCCCCAATCCACAAACGCACCAAAATCGGTTACACTAGTGACCTTTAACGGGGCAAATTCATTTAGTGTCAGCTTCGGCCGGAGAGTCGTTGCAATCGGGCGCCCCTGCGAGTCGCTGTAGACAAAAACGTCAACTTCATCACCAATCTGGAGGCCGGAAGGAATATATCGATTGGGAAGCAATATAGCATCCTCTTCGTCTTTGGTAACGTAAAAGCCTTGTTCGCTTTCTCTGACAACTGTAAGCCTGTGGTGTAATCCAAGTTCAATCATATTTTCTGAAATTTAATGGTATACACAAAAATAATGTATGTTAATGGATAAATAAGCCAACAAGTGAATTAATTCCGAAGTCTTGCGCAAGGGCTTGCTTGTGCCAATTTGAAAATCATATAACGCGTATGACGCTAATGGGACTGATATGCGAGCAGGCAGGGATAAAATAAAGCGATGTACAAGCTGCCCGGTGGGATTTGCAACTTAGCGAAGCGATCTCATGAGCGACAGCGAATAATTCCGCAGTCCTCATCTGGCAAATATTCCGTCATCGGCCAATAAAAAGTTACGATCTTGTTTGCAATTTGTAAGAATAAATGCTTTCTTATTCTGGTCTTTCATCTGATGATTTTTAGGCTCACTCGAAAGATCGAAACTTCCGCTTCAAAACTCTTGCTCGGCGGGAAACGC
>Ga0207414_1000434_pt1 | contig 18968 bp, 13 predicted proteins | sample PonA231FremontCA_2_FD_187269 | JGI IMG/M metagenome (GOLD analysis project Ga0207414, IMG submission 187269) | Marine sediment microbial community from Fremont, CA, USA - Pond A23 Sediment 1 (SPAdes) | ecosystem: Environmental > Aquatic > Marine > Unclassified | place: USA: Fremont, California...
AAAACTGCGATTGAACGTAAAGTATATACAAGGAGCAAGGGCAATCTCGACTACGAAGTAGCGAAAAATTTTGAAACCGCAGTGTATATTAATACATGAGGATTTCAAAGTCTTAAAGCTTTGATGTAGATGGGTGAGTTTTCGTTCAAGCACTAATTAATACTTTATTAATGCCTTGTAACGTTAAAACAAATTAAATTCAACCAGCACTTTTATTCAGACCATTCTTATATTAAAAACAAACCTAACTATAATATCTTATCTTGTCCAGTAATTTCAGATTATTCAAGCTCGTCAGATCTAGAGATCTTTTTGTTTCAGGATATCGTAATAGGTTTGAATGTTGTTGATATACCTAATTGGCTCTGTCCCCCTCGCATAACCGTATTTTGTCTTTTTATAGTGTTTCTTGATTCTCAGCAGGGGCAGGGTCTTTTTCAAGGAAGACCATTTATCAGGGTCCAAACCTTTTTGTTTGGCTAATATTTGGGCATCGCGCACATGTCCGTAACCAATATTATAACTGGCCAAAGCAAAATATAGCCTGTCCTGGCCTGTTATTTCCTCCCATCTCGAATAGAGCTTATGTAAATATTTCACTCCTGCCTTTATACTTTGTTCTGGATCCAGTCTATTAGTAATACCGATTTCATCTGCAGTAGTAAGGGTTACCTGCATAAGTCCCCTTACGCCTGTATAACTCCTGGCTCTTGGATTATAATGGGATTCCTGATAAATCATTGCAGCTATCAACTTCCAGTCAAATCCGTATTTTTGGGCATAATACTTGATCATACCCTGATATCTAGGCAATCTGGTATTCACTCTTTGATGAAATTTTTTCAAATCAAAATAGTCAAATATATTCACGTTCGCATAATACTTCTCATATATTTTACCATACAATCCACTTTCTTTTATCTTGTCGAAAAAATTGTTTATTTCTTCCAGCAATTCTTTATTGCCCTTTTCAACAGCCCATCCCAGAGATTGTCTTTCCTGGATAGGAAAAGCTATTTTGATATTTGGATAATACCTCCTGTTTAACAGGGCGATATTGGAATCTGCCACTGTAATCTCTATTTCCTTTTTTGCAACCTTTCTAATCAATTCTTCCGTGGGGATGTCATCATGGATTACAATATTTATGTCAATATCCTTCTTTTTGTTTATTTCTTGCAAACGGGATTGATAGGTGGTCCCGTTCCTTACATGTACTTTTTTTGCGTCCAGATCATCAATCCTGTTGATTCCATATTTGCGCCTGTGCAATATAACCTGCTGTTGAATTTCCATATATGGATTCGAAAATGACGCCTTTTTTCTTCTTTCCGGAGTTATTGTCATCCCAGCGGCAACAATATCCCCTTGGGGTGTATTTACTGTTTTCAATAATTTATTCCACTCTTTGGTTTTTATGATAAGTTCCCAGTCCATATAATCGGCAAACGACCTGGCCAACTCGTATTCAAACCCCTTGGGTTGCTCTCGGTATATATAATATGAATTGGCATTGTTCCTGGTTAAAACCGTAATTTGATCCCGTCTCTCCCGGATGTCTTTTATTTGGAGATTGGAAAAAAAACTGAAATAAGAGAGTAGAATCAAGGCCAACAGTCCCGCAAAAATAAATATCCAGGACAGGATATCGACATTTTTGTGCATATATTAAAACCCCAACTTTAGAAAACCGCTGATAGAAGATCCTGAAAATTTTTATTGTTTTATATATTTGCTGAGACCATGGTATATTAACTCCATAGTACTACTTTATACATTTTAAAGCATTATTTCTCAATATGTCAATTTTGTTGACAGTTCCCGCTCATTGGCCTAGTATACTATATCGTGCATAGATATATGTAATCCTTACGGGTTGATTTTCAGGACCATGATCCCAAGTAACTAATCTTGTATAATACTCTGTATAATCTATAAAATTTCGGTAGGAAAGTCTATCAACCCCGGAAGAGAAAACACTCGAATTAATGGAGTGCCCTTGCAAAAGATCACTACACAAATAAACAAAAGAATCGAACTACCCAACAAATTACAGGTCGAGCGTTGCAGGGCTGCCCCGCATCTGGGTCCCAAAATTCTTTTTTTTAGTGGCGGTAATGCACTCAGGGAATTGAGCAAGAAATTAAAAGATTTTACCCATAATTCCATTCATATTGTCACACCGTTTGATTCTGGCGGAAGTTCTGCAAAATTGAGAAAAAGCTTCAACATACCGGCTTTGGGAGACATTCGTAACAGACTCATGGCCCTGGCTGATCAAAGCATAACCGGCAACCCGGAAATATATTCGCTTTTTGCCCACAGGCTACCTTTACATCTGCCAAGGCAAGAGCTTTTACAGGAACTGGAACAAATGGTCAATGGAAATCACGAGCTGGTTTACAATATACCGGAACCCACCTGCAAAATAATAATAAGATATCTAGATTTCTTTTTGCAAAACATGCCTGCCGATTTTGATCCCAGTGGAGCAAGCATAGGAAACCTGCTCCTGACTGGAGGATACCTGGAACACGAATTTCAGATAGATACCGTGATCTATATATTCTCCAAACTGGTGGAAGCAAGAGGAACAGTCAGGCCGGTAGTAAACCGGGACCTGCACTTGATAACTGAACTGGAAAACGGAGAGACACTTTGGGGTCAACACTTGCTTACTGGTAAACAAACCGCTGCTATACAGTCCAAAGTGAAGAATATCTATTTAAGCAAAGAAATACCTGAACCCGAAGAAGTCGAAACAAGCGAAAAGCTGAGGTCACTTATATCCCAGGCAGATTTGATTTGTTTTCCCATGGGTAGTTTTTTCTCCAGCTTAATAGCTAATTTGCTGCCCAAAGGAGTTGGTTCCACTATTGCCAGGACCAAATCTCCCAAAATATTTATTCCCAATACTTATTACGACCCTGAATGCTACGGTTTAAGCATTAACGAACAGGTGAAGACATTGCTGCAATATTTGCAAAAAGATCTTTCAAGCACAGGGAAAAACAAAAATTTAATCAATTATATCCTGCTGGATCAAAACCTGAACCGTTATAACGGAGCAATCGATTTTGACATGCTGCAGGATTTGAATATTGAAATACTGCAACACGAGTTGGTCACCCCAAATTCCGAGCCCGGTATAGACCCGGAAAGAATAAAGGAAATACTCCTTTCATTGGCTTGAATATTTTCGTATGCTCCGAGTCTAAATGAGCGCAGCTCTTGAAGTTAGTTATTAAGAAAAAAAGGTCTTTTTTTGGCAGTTTAAATCGCAACCAAAGTCCAAGGTCCTTATTCATATTTGCTGTGACAACGATTCTTGATTTCCACAACTTGGTCAAATGTATTCCTCAAGGAATTCATTTCCTCTTTGTCATAAGCATCCTGCAGTTTTGAACAGGCTTTTCTGTATTCCTGATAATATTCATCGCCCTCACCCTTGTAAGTGCACATGGTCTCGGAATCCTTTAAAAAAACCGACACAATTTCCTTGGATGGAAAATGATCATTGCTTATACTGTCGCTGATTTCATTAAAATATGATTCCATTCTTTTTTTCAATTTCTTGTATTTCTCCTTGCCTTTCATCTCTTCGTATTCTTCATCCTCATTTCCCTCGAAATGCTTTTTGAGGCTTACTTTCAAGGCCATTTGCTCGGTTTTGGGTCTTACACTCAGTTTGAGCTTATGGTAATTGTTCAAGTTCATCTCATAATCTTGAATATACTCCTCATTGTTTTCAATAGCGTCTGCCAATCTTCTCAGAAAGGTACTGGTTTGTTCTTTTGTCAGATTCATTTCGAATTTTTGTTTTTCACTCATATTATAACCTCTGTTATATTAATTATAAGACCTTCAATTTAAATGAAACTACAATACGTTAAGATAATTATGATTCTGCAAAATGAATATTTGAGTTTTTTAAATCCTGAAAACTTATTATATAAGATCCCATGATACCAGTTATCAAAAACACGGCATTAATAACATGCAGGATCGTTGTATTGGGAATGTCTAACATTTATGCCCCGGGCAATAAAGACAATATCCTCACCTATGTTTGTGGAAAGGTCTCCCACCCTTTCCAGGGCATTGGCCACGATTATCGAGTGTACCGCCCGCTCCACAATGATACTCTCTTGGGACATGTAATCAATCAGGTTCTTGATTATCTTTATATTCAAATCGTCTGCCTCTACATCCTTTTCGCAAACATGGTTAGCTGCTTCGCAGTTCCTTTCTGTAAAGGCATAAAACACATTCCCGAACATATACTTTACTACATCAGCCAAGTTCTGAATCGCATTCATAAAACTTACTTTGGGTTTCCTGTTTAACATCAGTGCCCTTTCAGCAATATTGGTGGATTGGTCCCCCACCCTTTCCAAATCGTTGGCTATCCTTGCACAGGCGATAACGAACCTCAAATCCTTGGCCACAGGTTGCCACAGGGCCAAAATATGCAAAGTAAGTTCCTCGATTTCCACTTCCATTTTATTCAATTCCTGGTCACCTTCAATAACTTGTCCAGCTATATCATCATTTCTGTGTATCAAGGACTGAATTGCATTATCCAGAGCTATTTCAGTAAGGGAGAACATTCGATTTATTTTTTCTTCCAATCTATCCAGTTCATGATGTAATTGTGTTTCCATTATAATTACCTTTAATTTATTGTGAAAATACTTTGAAAATTTACTGCTAAGCTTTTAAATTATATAATTTGAGTTGTAAAAAATAAATTAAGCTATGACTATTCCATTTTAAATACACTTAAGACCTTAACAAAAGTTAGAAGTGAAAACAATAAATAATTACTCTAGTAAGACGCGCCTGCTAAAAGTATTTTGCAGGCAGTTTTATAGTTTTATAGTTTTCTCGCTACTTCGTAGTCGAGATTGCCAAAGTTTTAGGGAAAATCAAAGGCTTATAATTAGCATGTTTCAAAATTTTATAGCTAAAGATACTTTTTGCAGTGGCATCTAGTGACACAGTATTTTGGTTCTAGATTTCAATAAACAGTGAACCCGTGAATACATATCTGCTAACCAAAACGGCCGGTAATATATTCCTCTGTCTGTTTTTCATTGGGCCTGGTAAAGATGGTTTCAGTGTCCGCGATTTCAATAAGTTCGCCCATGTAGAAAAAGGCGGTATTGTCTGACACCCGGGCTGCCTGCTGCATATTATGGGTTACTATGATAATGGTCACCTTCTCTTTCAACTCGAAGATCAATTCCTCGATCTTTTGGGTGGCAATGGGGTCCAATGAAGATGCGGGTTCATCCATCAGGATCACTTCCGGTTCCATCGCCAGGGCCCTCGCAATACAAAGCCTTTGTTGCTGTCCACCAGATAGTGAAGTTGCCGGAAGTTCAATTCTGTCTCCCACTTCATCCCATAATCCGGATTTACGCAGGGATTCTTCCACCAGATCGTCCATCTCCGATCCTTTATTAGCTATCCCGTGAATCCTGGGTGCATAAGCAACGTTCTCGTATATACTCTTGGGAAAGGGATTTGGTTTTTGAAAGACCATTCCCACCCTTCTTCTCAGTTCCACTACATCCACTTCATGGGCATATATACTCAAGTTATCCAGCAATATCTCACCTTCTGCCCTGGATCCTACCACAAGATCGTTCATCCTGTTCAAGCACCTGATATAGGTACTTTTCCCGCAACCCGACGGCCCTATCAATGCAGTGACCTGATTGGAATAAAACGGTATACTGATATCCTTCAAGGCTTGAAAAGCGTTATAGTAAAAATTCAGATTCCTGCTTTCCATCTTGACGCTTTGTTGATTCATCGGTTCCTTCTCCGGTTATCTAGTTTTTACTCTTTCGATCAGGCGTTATCTAGCATGTATAAAGTATTAAACTAATTTACCCTTTGCAGAGTGAAATAGAAAATCGATCCCTGTATTTCTCCCGGAACGGGGCTCTCAACCCAGATATCCCCGCCTTGGGTGGTTACTATATGTTTGCATATGGACAGGCCCAGGCCGGTTCCGGAAGCAAGCTGTTTTGAGTGTGCTTCTTGCTCACGAAAAAAACGTTCAAATATCCTATCCTGAATATGGGAGGAAATCCCAGGACCGTTATCCTGAACATAAAACACGAATTTATCTTCTTGTTTTGAAACGCCCACTTGGATTGTATCACCCTCGTAGGTGTACTTTATAGCATTTTCCAGCAAATTGGTAAAAATCCGCACCAATTGTTCAAAATTGGATTCAACAATTACAGAGTCCCTGGGAAATTTATTATCCAGGCGGATCTGTTTTTCTTCCGCCCTGGAAGTACAAATTTCCCAGGCAGATGCTAAAGCACCAACCGCATCTATGGGCTCCAGATTATTTTTGTTTTCCTGCGATTCCAAACGTGCAAGCTGCATCAAATCCTGCAGCAAATAATGCATGTTGTCGGCATGCTTTCTAATAGTTTCCACAAAGTAATTCATGGTCTCCCGGTCATTCGGATCCACGGACAAGAGTGTTTCCGAATAACCCTTGATAGAAGTCAAGGGTGTACGCAACTCGTGGGATACATTGGCTACAAAGTCCCTTCTTATTTGTTCCAGCCTTTTCAACTCACTGATATCGTGCAGTACAATTATTATCTCCAGTGATTCATCTTCAAGAATATGCGGTACAATCGATGCATCGTAATACTTTTGTTCAGGTAATTGTATTTCCTTGGTAACAATATTTTGGTACTGATTTTCCAGTATGTAATTGCAAACATCCTGTAGTTCCGGACTCCTTATCACTTCTATGGGTTTCTTTCCCAGGACATTTTCAGAAAAGGCAAAATTATTCTCGATCCGTTTATTGGTAAGTTTTATCCTTCCCCTGTTGTCCAAAACAAGCAATCCCTCGTGCATACCGTTGATTATCGCCAGGGATTCTTCTTTTTGGGCCTCGATCTGATACAGATGAGTTTGAACACTCTTGGCCATCCTGTTCAGGCTTTTGACCAGTGGCAAAAAATCCCTCTCATCGTCCAAATCCACCCTATCTTCCAAGTTTCCGTGGGCAAACCCCTCGGTGGCTTGCCTCAAGGTAGCAATCCTGTTTCTCAGTCTTTTGGAAAGCATCAAGCTGCACAAGAAAACTGCAATCAAACTCAATATCAAGTATGCAACCAGAAATACTGCCTGGTTGGTGTGCACATTCATAAATTGTTCCGGAAGAGGCGAGGATAAGTGCAGAATACACTGCTGCTCCCGGCCAATAATTTGCAGATCCGTCTTCTTGGCCAACAGAACGCACTCTTGTTGCAGATTGTCACTATACCCTACTTCCAGGCCCAAGTTCCTTTTCAAGGATTTATCTATTTCATCTCCGGATAGGTATCTATCCTCTTTCCCGGAATTTTTACCTTCCAGAACGGAATCAGCCAATATTTTCCCTTGTTGGTCAAGTAAGGCCACCCGGACATTCAAATTCTCTCCAAGCTTAATTAAAAAATCCTGCAACTCGCTAATCCGGTTTATTTCCCTTTCATTCCGCAACACCCAATCTATATGCCGCAACTTGGAAATGGCATTATTTTTTGCATAACGCAGAAATGCCTTATTCTCCAATTTTTTGTTAACAACAGTGAAAATAATTATAAGCACTGCTGTTAAGATGCCAAAAATTAACCAAATCCGAAGCTTGAAACTCATAAGGTGATGCTACCTTGACAGCGAGACTTTAAGCCTTGCCGGCTGCGGCTTGAATTAATCCAAGTTACCCGGGTGTTTTATAGAACGCTTTCGCTGTAGTGTTATTCTAGTATCCACAAAATTCTAGGGCGTGAACGATGAACCCGTGAACAACTGCAAGTAATTGTTATTTTATTGCCTTTTCAAGCGATATCCGATACCCCTTACTGTTTTTATCCAATCGGAATAAGCACCCAATTTATGCCTCAATCTGTGCATGTGCGTATCCACTGTCCTGGCGAAGCCCTCAAAATCGTATCCCCACACCTTGTCCAGCAGGTTTTCCCTGGTCAGCACCCTTCCCTCGGAGCGGACAAGACTGGCCAGAAGGTCGAATTCGGTTCTGGTCAACTCCACTTCCTCGCCCTGGATAAAAACCTGATAAGTGTCGAACTGAACTAACAGCCCCTCGCTTTCCCACTGGTCACTCCTGTTCTTTTCTGTGGACTTCGAGCGCTTCAAGACTGCCTGGACCCTCAGCATTAGTTCCCTGGGACTGAATGGTTTTACCATATAGTCGTCTGCACCGATTTCCAGGCCGGTTATGCGGTCTTCCTCCTCACCTTTTGCAGTCAACATAATGATGGGGATGTGTTTGGTACTTTCCTTGGTCTTCAGAACCCTGGCGACTTCCTCTCCGCTTTTTTCCGGCAGCATGAGGTCTAGTACAATGGCTTCCGGGTGATAATCTTCCACCATTTCAAGGGCCTTATTCCCGTCCTGGGCGGTCAAGGTGGAATATCCCTGGTTCTGGAAATTATATTTGAGCAGATTTAATATATCTGTTTCATCTTCTACCAACAGTATTCTTGTATCCTGCATTATACTACCTCGCCGTGGTGATGCTCGGTTTTCGGTCAAGCACTAATTAGTAACTGACTGAAAACCGTGATTGGACATAAACTTGCCCAGATACGAGGAGCAAAAAATTTTGAAACCGCAGTGTATATTAATACATGAGGATTTCAAAATCTTGCAGCTTTGATGTAGATGGGTGAGTTTTCGTCCAAGCACTAATTAGGAATCACCACTTTTTTTCCAGGCGTTTTCGAAGAAATATTGCTGTCGCGTTCATCAAAAAAAGTATTGCCAACAATACCAAAATTGCTGCCGCGGTCCTGGACTCATACGGACGCAGTGCTGCGGAGGACCAAGTGTATATTTGTGCTGGCAACACGGTAGTTGCATCAGTAAATCCAGCCGGGGCGTCCGGAATAAAAGCCATCATTCCGATGATCAAAAGAGGTGCGGTCTCCCCCATAGCCTGGGCCAGGCCTATGATAGTTCCGGTCAATATGCCGGGAAAGGACAGGGGCAAGACATGGTGCAGCACGGTTTGCCACCTGGAAGCACCCACTCCCACTGCCGCTTCCCGGATGGAATCCGGAACCGCCCTAATGGCACTGCGGCTGCTTATAATAATAATGGGAAGCGTCATGAGTCCCAGGGTCAAACCTCCAGCCAGGGCTGAAGAACGAGGTATACCGATTATATTAATAAAGATCGCCAGTCCCAGCAAACCGTATAGTATAGAGGGTATGGCTGCCAAATTGTTGGTATTGACTTCTATTGCCTGGGTAATGATATTGTCCGGAGCAAACTCTTCCAGATACACCGCTGTCATGACCCCTACGGGAAAACTGAACAAAAAGGTCAGGAATATTACGTAAAAAGTTCCTATTGCCGCGGATTTTATCCCGGAATCCTCCGGGAGCTTGGAATCGCCGTGCAGGAAGAAATAGGTATTGAAAACCTGCCTGGTCCGGTCCTGCTGTTTGAGCTTGTCCACAGTCTTCTTTTCTCCAGGCTTCAGATTGTTGGGCCTGCCTTTTAAATACTGGTCCACTTTACCGTTTGCCAGGAGCCATTTTTCCTGGGTGCTGCCCATGAGCTCCGGTCTTTGCTCCACCAGGCTGGGGATTTTCCTGAGCCAAGCCCTGCTCACCAGATAGCGCACTTCTTCATCCACTGCGGTCATGGGGATTTCCACACTACGTTCATTGAATTGTACAGTCGATTTTATCTCGGATTGCCAGAAAGCCGGATAACCCTTAATGATTATATCCACCAGAAACACCACTAAAAACATTACAGCCAGAACCAGGGCAAATGCTGTATAGAACTTAAACCTCTTTTCCTTCCTGTACCTTTTCCTCAGATTGGGAGAGAGTCTTGCCTTGGATGCTCGATTCATTTCAACAGTCCATTTTTAAGATATTGTTTTTATCTTTCCGATTAACTGTCATGCCTTAGCAGGCACAACGAAGCATGGGAAATTCTTATTCTTACACCTTAACACCTTAAAACCTTAACACTCTAAAACTTTTTCATGTTAAAAATCTTGCAGTGCAGACAATTATCCTGCTGATTATTCGTATTGTTGCTTGAATTTCCGGATTACGATTATGGAAATCATGTTCAAGAACAAGGTTATCACCAGAAGTACCAATCCCAGACCAAATGCGGACAGGGTTTCCGCACTGTCAAAAGACGTATCCCCGGTCAGTGCGTCCACTATCCTTACAGTCACAGTGGTCATGCCTTCCAGGGGATTCCAGGTGAGATTTGGCCTCAAGCCCGCGGCCATCACCACTATCATGGTCTCGCCCAGTGCCCTGGAGACTCCAAGCAGAAAGGCGGAGACAATGCCGGGCAAAGCTGCCGGAAGCAGGACCTGCTTGATAGTCTCGGATTTTGTTGTGCCCAGGGCCAGGGAACCCTCCCTGAGGCTGTGGGGCAGTGAACTGATCACATCGTCGGACAATGAGGATATGAACGGAATAATCATTATCCCCATAACTACGCCGGGGGCCAGGGCATTGGTATAGGCGGCCTCCACTCCCAGGGACTCGGCAAAGTCCACTACCAGCGGACTGACGGTTATGGCTGCAAAGAAACCGTAGACCACCGTGGGAATACCAGCCAGCACTTCCAGGGTGGGCTTGGAAATGTTGCGCAAGCGAAGGGGGGAATATTCGCTCATGAATATTGCTGCCAGAAGTCCCACTGGCAGGGCCACCAGCATAGCGATTGCAGTAATCATGAAGGTGCCGGCAAATATGGGGACAGAACCGAAGGAGGCGTTGGCATGATCTTCCCCGGTACGCTCAGCTCCTCCCAGGAAAGCGGTATCCGGACTCCAGTTCGTACCAGTGACAAAGTTCCAGAAGCTGACCATGTCAAAAAACTTGATGGCTTGAAACACAATGGTCAGGACAATCCCTATTGTAGTCATTATAGAGATTCCGGCTGCCAGAAAAAGGATCCACCGGATGGTCTTTTCCAGAAAAAGCCTTGCCCTCACACTGGGCTCGATTTTTTTCAGTGCCGCATACATCGCGATTAGGGCCAGGCAGAGGATGGCGATCAAGAGTATGGATTTGGGAACTGTTATGATATTGAAAAAATGCAATAGGGAGGATAAGAGGTATATCAGCATTACAGGGAGAATCATCCAAATCAGGGCGTACCAGCCGTAGGAGCCTGGCTTGGAATGAAATTGCACCCCGGTTTGCTTTTTGACCAGGACTTTCTTGCGTCCCAGATAAAAGGCCATGTACGCTAATGGCAGGAGCCCACCCAGCAAAAAAAACAGGAAATAGTGCGTACCCAATTGCCCTCTCCTTAGCTCATTTTTTTCAAGGCTTATATAACATTTAGTTCCCAGGGGTCAACCTGGGAACTATTATCTGTAAATCCTGCCATCTTCAGGCCCTGCCGGGCGTAACCTAGCATGACAGTGCTGTTAAGCTGTTGAAGTTGAGTTATTAAGCAAGAATTAGAAGATACGGCTCATAATCTTTTTTCTCTTATTCAACAACTAAGGCAGCTCATGAACTTAGCAACTTCTTTCCTACTAGGATATTCACCCCGGAATTGGCGCAAAAATCAACAGACTACTTGAAATCACTTTTTTGCAAAGTCACACCATTTTCCACTCTCTGCCGCATTTCCTTGCGCTTTTCCTTGGGCAGGGGAACAAGTCCTATACTCTTCAAGTACCCATAATTGCCAATCATCTTTTCGCTGAGAAACAAATCTATATATTCTCTCAAGCCGTCCACCTTGTCCAGATGGGAACGCTTGACGTAGAAGAACAGGCTCCTGGCCACAGGATATTTGCCTTGGGAAATCTTTTCAGGTACCGGTTTCACACCTTCAATTTGCGCTGCCTGTATTGTCCCGCTATTTTGCTCCAGGAAACTGTACCCGAAAATACCAATGGCATCCTTGTTCCTCTCCAATCTCTTCACAATCAAGTTGTCATTTTCTCCTGAAGGTACATATTTGCCATCAGTTCTGACTTTGGTGTATTTACCTCCGTAACCATCCATATGTTTGGTGGCATCTTCCATTACCAGTTCCTCGAAAGCATCCCTGGTACCGGAAGTAGTGGGAGGACCGTATACCAATATCTCCCTGTGCGGCAGGTCAGAATCTATCTGATCCCAGTATTGATAGGGGTTATCAACCAACTCGCCCTCCTGGGGGACTTCTGCTGCCAGGGCCAGAACGATCTGTTCCCTGGTCAAGTCCAGCTCAGGATTTTTATTGTTATGTGCAAAAACAATCCCGTCGTAACCGAAAATAACTTCGGTAATCTCCTTGACCCCGTTTTTTAGGCACCTCTTGTATTCACTCAATTTCATCTTTCTGGATGCATTGGATATATCCGGTGTACCCAAGCCGTTTCCCTGGGAAAAAAGCTTCATTCCACCACCGGTTCCGGTGGCTTCCACTACTGGAGTCGAATAATCGGTAGTAGCTCCAAACTCTTCAGCTACATAACTGGAAAAAGGATACACTGTACTCGAACCAACGACCCTGATCTGGTTTCTGGCCTGAGCACTGCCCGCCATCAAAAACATGGCAATGCTTATTAACAAAAGAAAATTCCGGATTCTCATAATAAAACCCTCCTTGGTTTTTATTGAAAAAAAATTGTCGTTAAAATAGTGTTACCAACTTGCCGCCCAACCTACACAATTTTTTCCAGTTCCTTAATCTGGGCTGGATTGGGGTAGCCCAAAATCGAACTCTGCCTTTTTTAAATCCAGAATTTTACAATTTTGTTACAAAAAGTTTAAAATCATATTATATCCAGGCTTGTTTTGTTTTCTCCTGCTTAGCGGAACTAGTAGGATACACACGCAAAGCCGGAGGTGTTTGTCTCGACCATTCCCGGCCCGGGATAACGACTGGATGGCGATATTTTAATACTCAACATGGGTCTGTAGTTTCCCGGCAAAGAAAAAATATTTATTCAGCCCACGTGCAAATTTTCTCTTACAGGGGTATTTAAAGATTACTAGCCCTTCAGGTTCACAATTCCGGTTACCTCCCATCAAATGAAGCGTGGACAATCTCGGCTACGAAGTAGCGCGCAAAATCTCGGCTACGAAGTAGCGAGAAAAAATCTTATTCTTACACCTAAAACCTAAAACTTTAAAACCCTAAAACTTTTTCATGTTAAAACACTTCCGCTTCAAACCAGTAAATATCGATTTTTTTGTTTTTCCAGCTATCGGGTGGAAGTCCAGCCTTCAGACAGGTCTGGGACAAAAAGGTTTCCCGGTCCCAGCCTTGCTCGGTTGCAACTTGCGGCAAGAGCAATCCGGAATGCATTCCCCTTTGTACCACCAATCCGTGTCTACCGGGTTCAACTTGCCTTACATCCGGACATTCCGTAATTGGACTGAGTATAGAAATCTCTATTTCCACCTTCTCCATTTCTTCCCTGGACAAGGGAGGAAATCTGGGATCCTGGAATCCTGCCTGTTTGGCCATTAATTTCACGGTTTCCCATACCGGTTTATCCCCTACCAGATGCCCTATACAGCCCCTCAATTGGCCGTTTATCTTGAATGTTACAAATGCACCGTACTGTTCAAACAATTTTTGGGTTGGGGGCTCAGGTATTTTGATATCCTGATAGAATTCCTCTTCCAGGCTTTTTCTGACCACTGATTTCAAATAATCCTTTTCCTCCTGAGTAAGGGAAAATTGAAATCCTTGTTCCGACATACAGGGACCTCCTAATTCGAAAAATTATCAAAAACCTTTTTCCAGCGGGGGATTTATCAAGCAATTGCCCCCGCAGGGCTCATGTTCTACACTATCAGTTTTGGGAATCAAATCAACATGACCGTTGTTTATTTGCAGGCGCTCCCTGGACAGCCATTGAATGGCCTGGGGATAAATCCGGTGTTCTATATCCAGGATCCGGCTGGCAAGTTCTTCTTCCCTTCCACCTGGAAAAGCAGGAACTGCGCCCTGGATAATTATTGGGCCGTTATCCAGATATTCGTCCACAAAATGTACTGTTGCCCCTGAAATCCTGACACCGAACTGCGCTGCCTGCTTTTGCGCCTGCGTGCCCTTGAAACTGGGCAGAAGGGAGGGATGAATGTTCAGGATATTTCCGGGATAGGCCCGGATCAACCTTTTACCCAGAAGTCGCATGTAACCTGCCAGAATCACGGCTTGTACTCCGCGTTCCTGCAAGACCTCCAACACTGCCTGTTCCTGCTCGTCCCTGGACTCGTAATCCTTGTTTTCCAACACCCTGTTATCGATGCCGTGATTTTTCGCTCGCTGCAATCCATAGGCATCCGTACGATTGGAAACCACAGTCTCTATCCTTGCATCCAGGGATTTTTCCTCGATGCGATCTATTATGGATTGCAGGTTGGTTCCGCTGCCTGACAGCAAGACCCCCAGGGATATGGACATAAGATTCCTTCCTTGTTTGGTTTGCGAATACAGTACGTCAGTAAGTCAGTAATCAGTGAGTCGGTAACCAGTACCACTCAAAACATTCAACATCCAACAAATAACAGATAACTAATCACTGATAACAGATTGGGAAAACTTGTCCAGTGCACTAGCCAACCCCGGAATCGTATACTCCTCCGGGATGATGTCTGCCTGGAAGCCGTAATTTTCCAGGGTTCTTGCAGTAATCGGTCCTATACAGGCCAGTTTGATATTGTTCGGAACATAGTTGGCCAACTCCCGGGGGCTGAAAAGCTGGAAGAAATTTTCCACTGTGGAGGAACTGGTAAAGGTAATATACTGGATACTGCCCTGTTCGATTGCCTGATTTATTTTTCCGCTGCTCTCTTCCGCCAGCACGGTCTTGTATACAGGCAGCACCTCAACTTTTGCACCTGCTTCCTCCAATTCCCCGGGCAACACTTCCCTGGCCTTTTCCGCCCTGGGTATCAGGACCTTTTCCCCTTGGACATTCCTATCCAGCAAGCCCTGGACTATGGATTCAGCTACATAGGTGTCAGGTACAAAATCCGGCTTTATTCCCTTGTCTACAAGCCTATTCGCAGTGGCTGGCCCGATTGCGGCTATCCTGCATTGTCCCAGGGACCTTGCGTCAAGATCCATGGCCTCCAGCTGTTCCCAGAAATACTTCACCCCGTTAACCGAGGTGAACACGATCCATTTGTAGTCTTGTATATTTTGAATACTCTCCTTGAGAGCGGAATAATCCTCCATGGGCTGTATGGCAATGGTGGGGAACTGGTATACACAGGCACCCATATCCTCGAGGATCGATCTCAGGGAACTGGCTTGTTCCCTGGCCCTGGTCACTATCACTCCATTGCCCAGAAGCGACTTCTTCTCGAACCAGCTTGGTTCTTGCTTCATGTTTACCACGTCACCTATAACCAACAGGGCAGGAGGACTAAAGCCCTCTGACTTCGCTTTTTCAGGAATATCCGATATACTGGAGAACAAAGATTCCTGCATACAAGTAGTTCCCCAGCGCACCAGCGCAGCCGGAGTTTGCGGGTCCAGTCCGTGCTGCAAGAGGTTGTCGCAGATATTGTTTATTTTTTTTACACCCATGAAGAATACCAGGGTGCTGGAGCTGTTGGCAAGTGATTGCCAATTGTGCAAGCTTTCAGGCTTGTTGGGGTCCTCGTGGCCCGTGATCAGACATGCGGAAGAGGCGCATTTCCTGTGGGTAAGGGGAATGCCTGCATATGCCAGGGCTGCTACAGCCGAGGTCACACCCGGAACAATCTCCACTTCCACTCCGCCTTCTCGAAGTTCTTCCACTTCCTCCGCCCCACGTCCGAATACAAAAGGGTCACCCCCTTTGAGCCTGGCCACGGTGAAACCGGACTTGGCTTTCTCCACCAAGAGCCTGTTGATTTCCTCCTGGGAAAGGGTGTGCTCTCCACCCCTCTTGCCAGCGTAAATCAACTCCGTATCCTTGCCGCAATATTCCAGCATACTCTCATTGGCCAGATAATCGTAGATTACCACGTCTGCTGCAGCCAAAACATCCCTGGCTTTCAGGGTCAATAGCCCCGGATCCCCTGGTCCCGCACCCACTAAATAGGTCTTGGTCATTCTCGTGCCTTTTTGGTTTTAGGGTTTTATGGTTTTATGGTGTTAAAGTGTTATGGTGTTAAGGTTTTAAATTTTATATTCTTGCTTTCAGCTTATATACTTTGAGTTTCTTTGTCTTTTTTCTTCCTTCTTCCTTCTTGCTTTTAGCTTTGGGCTTTTAGCTTTAAGCTTATATGCTTTCAGCTCAAATAAATTCCTGCAATTTCTGCTTGAGACTGATCATCTTGTTCCTCTTCTCCTCCAATTCCTCCAGTTTTCCCTTTTCCTTTTCCACCACATCTACAGGGGCTTTTTGCAGGAAATCCTGGTTGGAGAGCTTCTTGTTCAATCCCTCATACTCCTTGTCCACTTTTTTCAACTGCTTCTCCAGCCTGGATAGTTCAGCCTCGAAGTCCACTATCCCTTCCAGGGGAACATAGATTTCATCACCTTTTACCACTGCAGTTGCGGAAGCCCTGGGGGCGTCTATATCCGGGGCGATTTCCATGCTCTGCAACCTGGCCAACTGGGTGATCACCTCCTGGTTCTCCTCCAAAAACCCCTTTCTTTCCCCGCTGGACTTGATCTTGAGCTGCAGTTTTTCCGCAGGATTAATGTTGAGTTCACTGCGGATATTCCGGACGCTGACCACCACTTGCTGGAAGTAGTCCAACTTTTCCTCCAGCTCCTGGTCCCTGCATTCCGGTCTGCTTTCCGGAAACATAACCCGGGAGAGATCCAGGGTTTGGAGTCCGGGGAAATAGGACCATATTTCCTGGCTCACAAAGGGTATTAACGGATGCAGCAAAATCAGGATTTCGGTAAAGGTCTTGTGCAGACAGGCCTGGGCAATTTTCCTTTCTTCCGGGTCGTTGGAGTATATCTCCGGCTTGATCATTTCCAGGTACCAATCGCAGTAGGTATGCCAGATGAATTGATAGAGGGCCTGTGCAGCCTCGTTGAAATGATAGCCCTCCAGGGCGTCCTGGACCTGGGTTTTTACTTTTTCCAATTCGTGCAGAATAAACTTGTGGCTGAAGTTGTTCATCTCTTCTGCCCGGAACTCCGGAACATCGTCCTCCAGGTTGAGCAGCACCAGCCTGGCAGCGTTCCAAATCTTGTTGATAAAATGTTTGTATCCCTCGATCCTGGATTCGGAGAGTTTAATATCCCTGCCCATTGCAGCGAATGCGGTAAGTGTAAAGCGCATCGCATCCGCTCCGTACCTCTCGATCATAAGCAGCGGATCTATAACGTTTCCTGTGGACTTGCTCATCTTGCGACCGTTCTCGTCCCGGACCAGGGCGTGGATGTAAACGTGCCTGAAGGGAACTTCCTGCTTGAAATAAAGTCCCATCATCATCATTCTGGCCACCCAGAAGAAGATAATATCAAAAGCGGTGACCAGGACCGAGGTGGGATAGAACAATTGCAAGTCCTTGGTGTCCTCGGGCCATCCCAGGGTGCTAAATGGCCAGAGCGCGGAGGAGAACCAGGTGTCCAATACATCCGTGTCCTGATGGAGTTCGCTGCTGCCGCAATCCGGACATTTATCCGGGTCCTGCCTGGAAACTGTCACCCGGCTGCAGTTGTTACAGGTCCAGGCGGGTATCCTGTGGCCCCACCAAATCTGTCTGGATATGCACCAGTCCCTGATATTGCTCAGCCAGTCGAAATAGAGATTGTTCCAGTTGGAGGGAAAGATCACGGTATCACCGTTTTCAACAGCCTCCCTTGCCCTTCTGGCCAAGTCCCGGGTAGCCACGAACCATTGCTTGGAAACAATGGGCTCCACCACGGTGTCGCATCTATAGCAACTGCCCACATTGTGCAGGTACTGTTCCTGTTTTTCCAAACAAGCTTGTGCTTTCAGGTCCTCTACTACCCTGCTCCTGCAGTCGAACCTGTCCAAACCGGTGTACGACTCTCCCGCCTGCTCGGTCATACAACCGTTATCCCCTATGACCTTTACCCTTTCCAGTCCATGTCTGTTTCCCATCTCGAAGTCGTGCGGATCGTGTGCCGGGGTTACTTTCAAGCATCCGGTCCCGAATTCCATTTCAACATGGGAATCCGCAATCACTGGTATCCTCCTGGAGGTCAAGGGCAGATCTATTTCCCTGCCGATCATGTCCTTGAACCTATCGTCATCCGGGTGCACTGCTACCGCTGTATCCCCCAGCATGGTCTCCGGCCTTGTGGTGGCCACTATCAGGTATTCATCAGAATCCGCCAGGGGATAGCGGAGATGATATAGCCCCCCTTGGGTTTCCTCGTGCTCCACCTCCAGGTCAGCCAAGGCGGTTTGGCACCTGGGGCACCAATTTATCATGTAGTTACCCTGGTAGATAAGCCCGTCCTCGTAGAGCTTGACAAAGACTTCCCGGACTGCATTGGACAATCCCTCGTCCATGGTGAATCTCACCCTGTTCCAGTCCACCGAGGCACCCAACTTATTTATCTGGTTCAGGATCTTGTCCCCGTATTCCTGTTTCCATTCCCAGACTCGCTGAATAAACTTTTCCCTGCCCAGTTCCCTCCTGGAGATACCTTCCTGGGCCAAATGCCGCTCCACCACGTTCTCGGTGGCAATACCGGCGTGATCAGTTCCGGGAACCCAGAGTACGTTATAGCCCTTTTGCCTCTTGTAACGACACAAGATATCCTGCAGGGTTATATTCAAGGAATGCCCCATGTGCAGTGTTCCAGTCACGTTAGGGGGAGGAATCACTATGGAATAGGATGGTCCTTCATCCTCTGCATCCGGGGTGAATGAATTGTTGTCCTCCCAGAACCGGGACCATTTATCTTCCACTTCCCGGGGCTCGTATTCCTTGGACAGGTTTTCCTTGGTCATAACAGTCTCTCCCTTGGAACTATTGTTGGTTGTATTT
>Ga0207414_1000435_pt1 | contig 18964 bp, 11 predicted proteins | sample PonA231FremontCA_2_FD_187269 | JGI IMG/M metagenome (GOLD analysis project Ga0207414, IMG submission 187269) | Marine sediment microbial community from Fremont, CA, USA - Pond A23 Sediment 1 (SPAdes) | ecosystem: Environmental > Aquatic > Marine > Unclassified | place: USA: Fremont, California...
ACAGTAACAGGTGGCACTACTCCTTATGACTACAGCTGGAGCAACGGTTCGAGCTCAGAAGACCTCAGCAATGTGCCTGCAGGCGAGTACACGCTCACAGCAACAGATGCAGAAGGTTGCACGATAGATTCCACCTATACAGTATCAGCGCCCGACGCTATAACATTCAACACGGCAACAACAGATGTGACCTGCAATGGTGGCGAAGATGGAGCGATTACTATAGAGAATGTCAGCGGTGGCTCCGGCAGCGGCTATGAATACAGCAAAGATGGCGGAACCAGCTGGCAGAGCTCAAATACCTTCAGTAACCTGACAGCAGGAGTATACGAAGTTCATGTAAAAGATGAAAATGGTTGTATTGCCACCAGCAACGAAATTGAAATTACAGAGCCCCCGCAAATAACGATTACCAATGTAGAAAGTTCGAACATTGAGACCTGTTACGGGGATAAAACAGGATCTATAAATGTAGAAGCCCAAGGAGGTACAGGTGATTTGACATATAAATTGTTACTGGATGGAAATATTGAAAGCCAGAATATAACTGGTGATTTTACTTCGCTTGCAGCCGGAATTTATACTGTTCAGATTACAGACGGAAACGATTGTATGGTTCGCAGCAGTGAAATTGAAATTACTCAGCCTGCAAAAATCAATATTACAAATCAAGAGATTACAAATGTAGAATGTTTTGGTGATAGTACCGGAAGTATTGATATTAACGCCGAAGGCGGGACCGGATCCTTAACTTACAGGCTAATGCTTGAAGACGATAATATTGGAGAAAATGACAACGGAGAATTTACCATGCTTGAATCCGGAAATTATGAACTTTATGTAATAGATAATAATGGTTGTTTAATTAACAGAAAGATTGAAATAACAGAGCCTCCAAAAATCGTAATAGATAATGTAGAGTCCTCCGGATTAAGCGAGGCCGGAGCTGAAGATGCAACTATTACCGTTGATGCTTCAGGAGGAACAGGAACCTTGTACTATACGCTGAATCCGGATTCACTTGAAACGAATACCACCGGGGAGTTTACCAATCTCGCTTCAGGAGAGTACTTTGTAGATGTTACCGATGACAATAATTGCGGACAGGTTTCTACAGATGTAATCGAGATTACGATTAACGCCTCTGGCTTTCAGGATTTAGAAGAAGAATACAGCTTTAATATTTACCCTAATCCAACCAGTGGTGAAGTAAAGGTTTACATGTATTTTGAAAAGAATGTCAACATGGAACTCGAGATTATAAACTCGCTGGGACATAAAGTTGAGAAATTATCATACAAAGACATTCAATTTGAATGGAACCGGCGCATGAATTTATCTTCCTATAGTTCCGGTCTGTATTTTGTTAAAATATATATTGACGGTTCATACGCCGGTAAGGCAAATCTGTTATTACAATAAAAATTCAACACAGGTCAATATTATCTAAAGGCTTTCATTGGATTGATGAAAGCCTTTTATTATTTTTATCATCAAAATTTACGGTTTAAACTTGAAAAAAGACACCCAAATGAATGTATTAATCATTGGTTCAGGAGGACGAGAGCATGCTCTTGCATGGAAACTTAGTCAGAGTTCCTCTTTGAAAAATCTTTATATAACTCCCGGTAATGGCGGCACACGATCTGTTGGTAAAAATCTGGATATTTCCCCGACCGATTTTGAAGCAATCAAATCCTTTTCACTTCAAAATAATATTGAATTGATTGTTGTGGGGCCAGAGCAACCCCTGGTAGAAGGAATTGTCGATTTTTTCCGGGAAGATCCGGAGGTAAATCACATTCGCGTTATCGGCCCCTCAAAACAGGGAGCCCTTCTGGAAGGAAGCAAGGATTTTGCCAATCAATTTATGAAAACATACAACATACCTACTGCTGATTTTCAGACTTTCACATTAGAAACCTTAGATGAAGCCTTTAGTTATTTGGAAAGAACGAAACCGCCTTATGTGCTGAAATCTGACGGCCTTGCCGGAGGAAAAGGAGTGATTATAACTAAAAATATAGATGAAGCCAAACAGCAACTGAAGGATCTTTTAGAAGGAAAATTCGGAGAAGCAAGCAAAAAGGTAGTTATCGAACAGTTTTTAGACGGAAAAGAACTGTCCGTTTTTGTTCTGACTGATGGGAAAAATTATAAAATACTGCCAAATGCTAAAGATTATAAACGCATAGGTGAAAATGACACCGGGCCCAATACCGGGGGTATGGGGGCAGTTTCTCCGGTTCCTTACGGAGACGATACATTGATGAAGAAAATTGAGGAGAAAATTATTCAGCCTACAATTAATGGCTTAGCTGAAGAAAATATCGACTATAAGGGTTTTCTTTATTTTGGTCTTACCAAAGTTGGTGAAGAGCCTTATGTGATTGAATACAACGTGAGAATGGGTGACCCGGAAACGCAGGCTGTTATTCCGCGAATAAAGTCGGATTTACTTTCACTGCTGGCATCCATTCCTGAGGAACAATTAGACACGGAGACTATTGAAATTGATACTTCGGTAGCAGGGTGCATTGTTTTAGCATCTGAAGGATACCCGGGAAAATACGAAAAGGGTAAAACAATTCAAATTGGCCCGGTTGAACATGCAGAGGTATTTCATGCAGGTACTAAATCTGAAAACGAATCGCTTATTACTTCCGGAGGGCGTGTGCTTTCAGTCGTATCAAAAGGAAACACTTATGAAGAAGTTTTCCGGGCGATTTATAAAAATGCTGAGAAAATAAATTTTGAAGGGATGTATTATCGCAAAGACATTGGGTTAGACCTATAAATTCGACAGTTATGGTATTAAAAATTATAAGAAGCAATTCCCCTTTAGTTTTATTATTATTCTTGTTAATTTCTGTTGTATTATGGTACCCGGCATTTGACAGCCCTGAAATGATTCCGTTTTCATTTGATGAGGTAAAAATGCCCTTATATGAGTTGTTTTATAACTGGCTGGTTCAGAGTCAATTTTTAAGAGTATTCATACCTTTTGTATTGCTTTTAATTCAGGCGGTGTTTATTTTAAAAATTAACCGGGAGTATATTTTAGTTCAGAGACAAAATTACCTCCCAACTTTAATTTTTATTATTGTAGCCAGTAGTTTTATTGAGTTGCAGCGAATTAATCCGGGTATTTTTGCCAACTTATTTATCATTTTAATGTTGGATCAGGTTTTTGCCTCCTATAGAAAACGTTATGTGTTAAACAAACTATTTATGGCCGGGTTTTTTGTTGGTATTGCCAGTTTGTTTTATTCTTTTGCAATAGTTTATCTTATTATTATTTGGATTAGTTTATTTCTGTTGCGCAGTATTAACTTTCGGGAATGGTTTGTACCGGTTCTGGGTGTAATTTTTCCTTTCCTGTTTTTATTTGCTACATACTATATACATGAGGGGCTTACAATTACCGGCCTGAATGACACCATTAAGGCTAATTTAATGACTCCTGTAAGTATTACTCATTATCAGATCCCGTACTATATTTTTTACGCTATTTTGGGTTTGCTTGTGATTTTCGGCAGCTTTTCAATCATCAAAAAATTCCCCGGCAGAAAAATTTACATCCGAAAATTCTATGAAATACTTTGGTGGATGTTTGTTGCACCAGTTCTGATGTTAATATTTATGAATCAGATTTATGGAGAGATTATATATTTTATATCCGTTCCAATCACTTTTCTTATTGCAGATTATGTGAATTCAATTAAAAACAAGGCTTTAGGCAATATAATGTTTCTGTTTCTATTGGCTTCACTGGCTTATGTGTGGATGAGCCATATTTAGGCAGTTTCAGGAGTGCCGGCTAATATCCGAAAAGAATTCCTGTCGAAAGCTGACCTTCTGCTTTCCGCCGAAAGCCAGGATAATTCATTCCCAAACCCCGGCTATTGTTTCCCCGCAATGGTCACATTTGTTGCTTGTGATGTGCTTTTCGGTAATGTAAAATCCCCGCCTGTTGATTATTTTTTCTTTACAGTTCGGGCAATAAGTATCTTCGCCTTCATTGCCGGGAAGATTCCCGATGTACACATACTTTAATCCTGCAGAAAGAGCTATTTCCCGTGCTTTCTTTAGTTTGGACGCAGGCGTTGGCGGAAGATGTTTTAATTTATACATTGGCGTAAAACGGCTAAAATGTATAGGTGTGTCATCAAAACCATTGTCATATAGCCAGTTACACATTTCCTCGATCATGTTCATGTCATCTGTCCAGTCGGGTACGATGAGATTGGTTATCTCAATCCATACGCCTTCTTCTTTCATGACTTTTAACGTATTAAGTACAGTGTCTAGCCCACCTGCATTCAGGCGCATGTAGATGTCATTACTAAAACTCTTTAAGTCGATGTTTGCGGCATCAATATATTTGCAAAGGTTTCTTAATGGGCGCTCTTTAATGTATCCTGCGCTGACCATTACATTTTTTATTCCCTGTTCCTTAGCCAGTTTTGCAGAGTCGTACATGTATTCATAGAAAACGATGGGTTCGGAATAGGTGTACGCGATAGATTTGCAGTTGTTTTCCGACGCTTTTCGTACCAAATCATTTGGCATTAATTCATAATTACGGGTTTCCTTAGGGCTTTTTTGGGAAATCTGCCAGTTTTGGCAATTTAAACATGCAAGGTTACATCCGGCAGTAGCTACTGAGAATGCCTTGCTTTCAGGAAGAAAATGATACAGCGGTTTTTTTTCAATTGGGTCTATATTTGCTGAGCATGGATTTCCATAGACAATGGAATATAGTTTATCATTTTCGGCAATTCTGGTTCTGCAGTCTCCGGGTTCACCTTCTTTAACGTTACATTCATTCGGGCAAAGCTGACATTTTGGACCGCGTGGCGTTGGAACATAATATTTGGCTTCTTTGCTCCATTTCCATATTTCACCTTTAGTTGACCTGGAACTTTCCTTTGCCATTGGGTTTGCCAGAACTGCACCTGAGCCTAGTCCGATGAAAGCACCACCGGCTCCCATGATGCTGTATTTTATGAATTCTCTTTTGGAAAGTTTTTTTGATCCCATAGCTTTAGCCTTTTTAATACAAAACGTGTTTAAAAATGATCCATTATGTTTCTTTATCAAATTTATAAAAAGAATATATTTGTAATATACTGTTTTGCAGAATTCTACAATTTATATTCAGTTTAATTTCTGTTGGTAATTAAATCCGCAATCATCCCTGCCTGCCAGGGTAGGCATTTCGTCTGTGTCACTGTGTCCGGCCTCTGACGGATCAGCGTTCCATTCATTTCTTTTTGTCTACAAATTGCAGATAGAGATTTATTTACCACACCTTAGCCTATATGAAACAGCGGCTACAAATATTACAGCACTGGTTACAAAACACACATTCATTAGGCCCAGTCTGGGAATTAAATATGCAGTGGTTAAAAAACTTCCAATGGCCGCTCCAATCAGGTCAATGCTGTAAACGCCGGAAGCAATGTTTACAATTTTATTAATTTGCAGATTTGAGGCAAGGGAGAATAGCATTCCCACCATTAATGATGTAACAAACATTAAGACCATAAACAAACCCTGAATTAGTGTTGCGTGGAGGGTTGACTCCCTGAAAATGATTAATAACAAAGGTAGCATTAGGCTAAACAATATCATGACAATTTGAAGACGCTGAAAATTCCCAACAGTTACCTTTTTAAATATTAGAGAACGGTAGTAAGTTCCTGCTGCCAAACCTGCCATAAAGATTGTCACTATAATCCCTACGAGATTGTAAACATATCCATACAATACCTGAAAAGCAATTAACAGTATGATTTCAATTGAAGCACCTGCATACCCACCTGCAAACATTACAAAATTTACCGGGTGTACCCGGATAAACAGAAAAACTGCCAGTAATACAATAATATAAAAAGGTATCCAAAAGTTGAAGTGAAAATAACTTGTCCACTGGTTAAGTTTTTGAAAATAAGTTATTGGACTGAAATCCCGGTTAATTTGTACTTCATCATCAAGCAGTTTGGCTATTTTTTCTCCACGTCTTTGGACTCGCTTTTTATCGATATGGTATTTATTTACATACTGGGTTTGAATATCTTTCTCGTGGATCAAATCAGTGACATTGTAAGATAGTCGGTTGTCAGATGCCAGAAAATAATTCGTGTTTCCAGGAATGATCTTCACATGCTTAAATGTTTGTTTTAACGTATTGTAAACAGAAGAGTAAAGCGATTTGGTTTCATCACTCAGGTAGTTAGATGAACCAGATAAACCAAAACTGATGACTGCTTCTTTTGAAAGGTTTTGCTTCAACGCTGTGTAAAATTCATGAGTGTAGAAACGGTTTACTTGAGCTGTGCTTGGCTCAGGGAGGTTTATGATGACTAGGTCATATTGTTTCTTGCTATTTTCTATATAGTATCGTGCATCTTTGTTTATAATGTTAAGATTACCCGGAAGTGTTGGGTTTATTATTTCTTTCTCAGCTTTGATAAGCCATGGGTTGATTTCTACATAGTCGATCTCACTGACCGGATATTTATTGATTTCTTCTATAATGCCTGACATACTTCCCGATAGCAGAAGTATGTTTTTTGGGTTGGAGGCCTGGGAAAATGGAAAATGAACGGTTTCTTCAGTTTGAATGGGCTGATGGGACGAAAACAACAGCATGTTATTTTCGTAGAAATTAATTTGTTCTTCGGTTTTGGTTACTGTAATGTTTCCGTATGGCGTTGATCTGAAATATTGAATATCCTGACTTTTATATAAGAATTCGTGTGCCTTTTGGTCAATATTAAACATGAAATGAACTGAGATAATAGCTATCAGAAATAATGAAACCGGAAATGACATCCACTTCTGCCTTAATCGAATTGCAAGGATGCCAATAAGAATTAACATGGCAACGCCCAAAATCATTAAAGATTCAAAAGTGTCTAAAAACCACACTAAAATAATATTGAATATTACCCCGCCGATCACACTTCCCAGTGATTCCCACCCGTAAATTTTACTTATCAGATTTTCATTCGTTGCTTTTCCTAATATGTGACTTAGAAATGTGAACAGAAATCCTGAGATTAAACAAAAAGGAAGAAGCAATAGAAGTGATGAGTAGAAAACCTGGAAAAGATTGATCATTGTACCATAGACAAATAAAATGTTTCTGAGGTAATAAGCAAGGAAAGTCAGGATAAAGGGCAATAAGGCGAGCAACATAAACATAATGAGCAGGACAGTATTTGAGGCTCGAATCTTCCCCGATAGTTTTCCTGCAAAAGCTCCGAGTCCTGTAAGCAACATCCAGTTTGTCAGTATGACACCAATAACCAGCTCATTGCCGTAATAGATGGAAAGCAGTTCGCGAAGCAGAATAATCTGTGTGCCAATTGAAATGAAACCCATCAAAAGGGCGAGAATAAAATAACTGCGAATATCAGATTTTAGCTTTTCCCGGATCATGACATAAACGAATTTTCTTACTTCCGATTAAATTTAAGAAATATATAGAATTAAGAAAATCTAAGTTTTATGTTTTTGAAATAATCTGATGTTTTCAGCATAAAAATGCAATTGCTGTAGTTAAAACACTACCAGGAAAGAACATGTTGTTGTCTCCTGGTTAGCTCTTTACTGCCAGGCATTCTGGTTATTTTTTTCTCTTAAATAGCTTATGTGTTTACTGATTGAGTTTTTGCGGTTTTTGTTTCATGCTTCTGAAAAGAATATACAACCCAAGAATGACAAACGGGATACTCAAAATTTGCCCCATATTAAGCGCCATTTCTTTTTCCCATCCAACTTGTACCTCTTTGATAAATTCAATAAAAAAACGAGCTGTAAATACCAATATCAGGAACATGCTAAAAAGAAACCCGGGCCTGATTTTCCCTTTATTTCTAAAATAGTGGGAAAACAGGAAGATAAAGATTGCCAGGTAAGCCAATGCTTCATATATTTGAGTGGGGTGTTTTGCAATCGTTTCACCTCTCCTCAGGAAAATAAAACCCCATGGAAGATCAGTAACGGTTCCGTAAATTTCAGAATTCATTAAGTTGCCCATTCGGATAAAAAAGCCTGCAAGGGCAACAGCAATAACAATTCTGTCTAATATCCAGATGAAAGGTTTTTTTTCTTTCCGTGAAAACAAATACAGCGCAACGATAATTCCTATAGCAGCTCCATGGCTGGCCAGTCCGCCTTGCCAAATAGCTAGAATTTCGAAAGGATGTTGAAGGTAGTAATCAGGCTGGTAGAAGAAAACATGGCCCAATCGCGCTCCTATTACAGTTCCCAGAACCATGTAGATTGTAAGTCTGTCTAGAGTTTCTATTGAAATTCCTTCATTTTTGAATATGCGGGTAAAAATGTAATATCCCAACACAAAAGCAAGGGCAAAAAATAAGCCATAATAACGTATAGATAGTTTGCCAAGACTTACGATTTCCGGGTCAACGTTCCATGGAATAGCTAATAAGTGCATATTATTAAATTTTCATGTTATAAACTGACAAATGTAGGAAATTATTTTGTACCTTAATTTGAGTAATAAAAAAAATGTAAAATTAAAGCCTTATTTATGCTACAATATTATTATGTTTGCCAATTCAATTAGGAAATTATGAAAGGAACCTTTAGTCATATTATCATTTTTTTATTCATTGTTTTGATTGGAATTCTTAGTTTGTCACGTTGTGCTAAAGTGGTTTCCCCAACAGGCGGGCCCAAAGATACAATCCCTCCCCGCCCTGTTAAAGCAGAACCCCAAAATTATTCCACTAATTTTTCAGCTGAGGAGATAGAAATAGTATTTAATGAATTCATTACTTTTAAGGAGATGAGTAAGCAATTTATCAGTTCACCTCCTTTTAATGAAGAGCCTGATATAATAGAAAGGGGTAAAGAGGTAAAAATAGTTTTAAACGATACACTTAAAGATTCTACAACCTATACGTTAAATTTTGGAAATGCCATTGTAGATTTTAGAGAAGGTAATGCATTAAGAAATTTCAGGTATGTTTTTTCTACAGGCCCGATTATTGATTCTTTATTTGTAGAAGGACAGGTTTTAGATGCGTACACACTTAAGCCTAAGGAAAATGTTGTGGTAATGCTTTATGAAAGTTTTAAGGATTCACTCCCTTATAACAGAGTCCCTGATTTTGTTTCCCGTACCGACGAGGAAGGAAGGTTTCATATACCAAACCTGCGAAAAACTCAATTTAAAATTTTTGCCCTGGAAGATATAAACAATAACTATATTTATGACAGTCCTGAGGAAAACATCGCTTTCAGTGATTCAGCGGTTAAATTTACAAAAGAAGAAATTACACAGAGAGATACCATTTACAAGGATACCATTGAAAGAGAAAATAATTCAGACAGCCTGGTTGTTGATACTGTGAAGGTCAATGAATATCAGGGATGGGTGGCTAAAGATTTCCGGTTGCACTTATTCAACGAGGATAAGAGTCAGCAATATCTCAAAACATCCAATAGAAATAAACCACAGAAAATATCTTTCATTTTTAACCGGCCGGTGAGAGATAGCATATCCCTGAATCTCATTGATAGTATAAAGGTTGACAGTGTTGAAACCGATGAAATGCTTCTGGCGGAAAAAAAGATGGAAGATACACTTACTTATTGGATTTTGGATTCGACGATTTATAATCAGGAATATCTGACTTTTGAAATTTCTTACCCTGCATTAGATTCTGCGGATGAAAAGTATTGGAGACGGGATACCATGGAACTTGGATATTCTTTTGCTCAGGAACAAAAAGATACAATTGAATTAGCAACAAACGCATCAAAGTCAGGGCCTTTTGATTTAAACAGGAAGATTCATGTTTCACACCCCTATCCTCTGAAATCTGTCGATACCAGTGGTATTTGCTTATGGGAAATTCAGGACACGGTTTTGGTTGAAAAAGAAGTAAAATTAGAAAAGGACACCGGAAATCTTTATGGTTTTCGTCTCCTGAATGATTTGAACCAAAACGCGAGTTACAGGCTGCAGGTTTTACCAAATGCTGTTAATTCTATATATAAATTTTATCATGATACATTACAGGTAGATTTTCAGACGCAGGAAAAAGACCATTATGGCCGATTTACTATGGATTTGGACTCTCTTGGTAAACCATTTGTATTTCAATTATTGAATACTGAAAATGAGATTTATCGAGAAGAATGGTACCCCGCAACATATAATAAAAAGGTAAAATGGAATTATCTTGAACCAGGGGAATACTCAATTCGTTTGATTTTAGATGAAAACGCAAATAAAGAATGGGATACCGGAGATTATTTAAATCATATTCAACCTGAAAAAGTAGCTTTTTATCCTGAACGAATAAAAGTAAGATCCAACTGGGAGTTGGAATTAAAATGGGATGTTAATTTTAATTCGATTGTTAAACCTAAAAATGAAAAATAATGTCAGTACTGCTTGAATTTTCAATGTTTCCAACCGACAAAGGTACGAGTGTTAGTAAAGATGTCTCACAGGTGATTAAAATGATCAGTGAAACCGGTTTTTCTTACAAATTAACCGCCATGGGCACCATTGTTGAAACCGATACAATGGAAGAAGCTTTATCTGTAGTTCAAAAAGCACATGATATCCTTTCTGAGAATTCTGAGAGAATTTATTCTTCGCTGAAAATGGATATCCGAAAGAATACTTCCAACCGATTAGACGGGAAAATACAATCGGTGGAAAACAAAATAGGAGAGGTGGATAAATAATTTATGCTCGTTTAAGTAACAATTAAAGCATAAAATACGTATTTTTTTTAAATTATTCTAATGCTGCAACGCCGTGCCTTTTTTGTCTTTTTATTGCTGTTTGTATGCCAGTTATTGCCTGGTCAGCAAGAATTAAAAATTAGAAAATCAAAAGATTTTTCATTTGAACTTCAACAAAACTCAAAGGGAAGTTTTAGGGTTAAACAGAAGACAGGTAGTTTTAAAATAGAAGCTAAAACCCGTAAAAATCTTAAAAACCGAACTTTAAGTAAAAACCGGACCTTTAGTGAAATTCGTACGAAACATTTAATGAGGACATTCAGAAAAGGCTATCCTAATTTACCTGTCATCAGTAAATTAATTGAAATGCCTATTGGCGTTGATATTAAGGTTAACATTCTTTCTTATGATATAAAAGAAGTTGACTTAAAGAAAAAGGGAATCGATAGTAAACTAGCCCCTGCCCAGCCTTCGAAATCAAAAAGCGATGATGCAGATGATCATAAGTTCTACTTTAATGAGGAAGTTTATAAAACAAATAAATTTTTTGGCGATGAATTAGTTAAGGTGGAAGACAGGGGAATAATGAGGGATAAAAGATTCGGGAGGCTTCAGATTTCTCCGTTAGAATATAATCCTGTTGAAAATAAACTTAGAGTATACACTAATGTGGAATTTGAGGTGAAATTCACGGGTGATAGCGAGGCCAAAGCAAAGAACATAAACAAGAAATATGCAAGCCCTTATTTTGAAGAAATACACAGTAAGGCAGTCAATTATAAGTCATCAGACACTTTGGAGGGTCTGATTGATAATTCTCCAATTACTTATGTGATAGTTTCTGATCGTATGTTCGAAGACCAGTTGCAACCTTTTATAGAATGGAAGGAGTTAAAAGGATATAATGTGATTGAAGCCTATACAGATAGTATCGGTTCAACAAATTCTCAGATAAAGAGTTACCTCGAAGATTTATATAATAATCCCGAATCCACTCCACCAAGCTTTGTTTTGTTTGTAGGTGATGTAGAGCAAATTCCGGCATGGAAAATTGACAATTCAGATGACCCATATATGGATTCTCATGTCACTGATTTTTATTACTGTGAATATACGGGAGATAACCTGCCGGATGTTTTTTACGGGCGTTTTTCGGCACAGGACAGCTCACAGTTGCAGCCTCAGATTGATAAAACGCTTGAATATGAAAAATATGAAATGCCGGAAACCGGATATTTAAAAGAAGCTCTGTTGGTTGCCGGTGACGATGAGAAATGGGAGGATATATATGGCAACGGATCGATGTGGTATGCCGATAACTATTATTTTAACAGTGATAATGGAATAAATTCGCATTTATTTTTACAGGATCCACCTAATGGGAATAGTGCAGTTCATGACAGCATCATTAAAAATGTAAACTCCGGAGTTGGATATGCAAATTATACAGCTCATTGTAGCCCCAGCGGATGGGGCGAGCCAAGTTTTAATGTTTCAGATGTAGACGCTCTTACTAATGAAGGTAAATATGGTTTATGGGTGGGTAACTGTTGTTTGTCTGTAAAATTTGATGAGAGTGAAAGTTTTGGAGAAGCTGCCTTAAGAGCTGAAAATAGTGGTGCGATTGGCGATATTGGTGGTTCAAATTCCACCTACTGGCATGAAGATTATTGGTGGGGTGTAGGCAATATAGCCACGCCTGTTGAGGAGCCAACTTATGAGGCAACAGGAACTGGTGTTTATGATGGAATGTTTCATACCAAGGCCAATGAAGTAGACGATCCATCCAGCTGGTATGTTTCCCAGGGGCAGATACCTTTTCGTGGGAACCTGGCAGTGGAAGCTTCAACATCGGAGTATAAAGAATATTACTGGGAAATTTATCATTTAATGGGAGACCCTTCACTTATGCCTTATTTAGGAATGCCGGAACCTGTGACTGCTTCCATAACTCCCTCCGAATTATTAGTTGGAATGAATTCATTAACAGTTAATACAGATCCGCATGTTTATGTTGCCTTGTCTTTTGAAGGTGAATTATTAGACGCGAAAAGAACAGGCAATTCTGGTGAAGTGATCTTAAATTTTGACATCTTACAAGATACAGGGAAGGCGAACCTCGTAATTACAGGCCAGAATAAGCAACCATATATTGATACGCTCACTGTTAGTAAGATTAAAGAACCTTATGTGATACTCGATAGTCTGTCTTTGATAGATACTTCCGGGAATAACAATGGTAATGCGGATTATGGAGAGATGATTAGCCTTGATATCGTTCTGAGAAACATAAGTGATCGTTCTGAAGCTTTTAGTGTCATAGATAGTCTTTATCAGGAAGGCCGATATATTACCATTAAAGATAGTTTACAGGAGTATGGCGATATTGAGCCGGGAAAGGATTCTTTGATCCGTGGGGCTTTTTCTTTTAGAGTTAGCGATTCTGTTCCTGATCAGCAAAGACTTAGTTTTGCAATGCATGTTACAGGGAAAGATTCTTCTGGTAATGATTATACCTGGAATTCCGATTTTAGCATCACGCTTAATGCACCAAAATTGGATGTGGGAAACCTTACTGTGATTGATACTTCGTCCGGTAATGGCGACGGAATATTAAATCCCGGTGAAACAGCCGATTTATTAGTAGAAGTGACAAATACAGGTCATTCTGGGATAACTGGTGTTGAGGGCACTTTAAACACAAGTGCAAAAGCGCTTAAAATTAATGATGGAAGTGACGGATCTTATCGAATTGCTGCTGACTCGTCTGAATATCTGATTTTTAATGTTACTGCTAAAGATACCACCACTGTTGGGACTGAGGTTGCCCTGGATATTGATGTCGCCGGTGGAAATAATGTTTACAAAGAAAATGTTATTAAGCAATTTGTTATAGGAAAAATTCCAGAGTATCTTATCAGCGAGGAAGATACTGTTTCTACATGTAACGGGCTTTTCTATGACTCTGGTGGACCTGACATGGCATACACTAATGATGAAAATAATGTGATAACTTTTGAGCCTGCCACTCCCGGAAGTGCAATTATGGCAGAGTTCTTGAGTTTTAATGTTGAGGCGGATTACGACTGGCTTAAAATTTATAACGGTGGAAGTACTTCCTCCGATTTAATAGGTAGTTATGATAACGTTAATCCACCTGATGTGCTTTTGGCTGATAATACAGAGGGAGCTTTAACTTTTGAATTTTATTCTGATGGTTCAGAAGTCAAAAATGGCTGGGAGGCTGAGATTAGTTGTGTAGAAATGAATAAAATTGTTTTTACAGTAACAGATGGTACAGAACCCATAGAAAATGCCGAAGTTACTTGCGACGGTAATACCATTTTAACAGGGGCAAAAGGAGAAGCTACTTTATTTTTAAATGACGGCACATACGATTATACAGTCAGCAAGACCGGGTATAAAGAAGCAGGCGGACGTATAAATGTGACTTCTGAAATGACTGAAAATATAATTCTTGAACCCTTATTGTTTGATGTCAGTTTTAATATATTTCCGGAGGGAGATAAAAACAAAACTGTTGATGCTAAAGTGACATTTAAAGATACCAGCTTGTCTGCTGTGGACGGGCGCTGTACTTTTGAACAAATAGAGTATTCAGGATATATTTATTACGAAGTTAAAACCGGCGATTGCCATCCCCAATCGGATAGTGTTCTGTTAATTTCAGACACTACATTAAATATAGCAATGAGTTGCAATACGTATCAAATTACTATTCATATTGAAGATGAAGCTGGTAATTCATTGCCCGGGGTTGAAGTAAATTTAGCAGATACCAGCAAACAAACGAATGTCGGAGGGAATGCTGATTTCACAGAGTTGTATAAAGGGGAATATGAATGTAGGACAGTTAAAGAAGGTTATCAAAGCGATACGCTTGAAATTTTGATAGAAAAGGATTCAACTTATGTGATCTCGATGACCGCAGAAACGAGAATAGATAATCTGTTAAGTGAGGATTTCGATATTTATCCCAATCCGGCTGATAAACAGTTGATTGTTGAAAATTCTGAAAAAAAGATAATACATTATTATTTGATTGATATTACAGGAAAAGTGCTTCGTAATGGTTCATTATTATCCAATTCTGTAAATACGATCGATATTTCTTCTTATACACCCGGAATATATTTTATCCGTTTTAGAAAGGATGAACAAACGTTACAATATAAAATTATTATTGAATAATGTTTTGTCAGGCACTTTAACCATACGTGATATTAAAATACTACGAAATAAGTTGCTTATTAAATTTAGCTTGTTTTTGCTGTTCATTGGGAATGCTTATGGTCAGAATAAAGGAAGAAATGAGATAATATTAAAAGAAACAAAAGTCTGACTGTTGCCGAATAGCGACTACTCGTGAGTGATAATCAATCAATTTGGGTTTCAGCAAAAAAATGTGTTTTTAAGATTATCTTCTACTTCTGAATGTGTCCTTATCGAATGAGAATAAAAAAAGGCCGGTTCGGACCAGCCTTTTCGTGTTTACTTTGAAAACGTTGTGCTATGCAACTTTTAGTTGTTGCATGTTTATTTTATTAAGTTTATCTTTTGCGTATTTGTATGTAATTTCAATCTCTTTTTCTTTCGATTTTTTCGAGGGTGTTTCGTACATTACATCCCGCATGATTGCTTCACAGATAGATCTTAGTCCTCTTGCTCCCAACTTATATTCTATTGCTTTTTCAACAATAAGTTCATATACATCATCTTGAAATTTAAGTTCAATTCCGTCAAGCTCAAATAGTTTTTTGTATTGCTTAACAATGGAGTTCTTTGGTTCTGTAAGAATACTCTTTAAAGCCTCTTTTGAAAGTGGTTCAAGATAAGTTAAAACAGGTATTCTGCCGATAATCTCGGGGATTAATCCGTACGATTTGAGATCCTGCGGTGCAATGTATTGAAGAAGGTTATCCCTGTCTATTTTATCCTTTTGTTTGCTTGCTGAATATCCAATTACCTGGGTATTTAACCTTTGTCCGATTTTTTTCTCAATTCCGTCAAAGGCACCACCACAAATAAATAGAATATTATTGGTGTTGACCTGTATCATTTTTTGATCCGGGTGCTTTCTTCCACCTTGCGGGGGTACATTAATTTGTGAGCCTTCAAGTAGTTTTAGTAACCCTTGTTGGACTCCTTCTCCCGATACATCCCTGGTGATTGATGGATTGTCGCCTTTTCTGGCAATCTTATCTAACTCGTCAATAAAAACAATACCTTTTTCAGCTGCTTCAACGTTATAGTCAGCTGCCTGTAGAAGCCTTGAAAGGATACTTTCAATATCTTCTCCGACATAGCCCGCTTCAGTCAGTACAGTTGCATCAACTATGGTAAACGGAACCTGTAGCATTTTGGCAATAGTTCTTGCCAGCAATGTTTTTCCTGTTCCGGTTTCTCCAACAAGTAAAATATTTGATTTCTCAATTTCTATTTCATCATTATCGTTTTTTCCTGTATACATCAATCTTTTGTAATGATTGTATACCGCAACCGATAATGTTACTTTTGCTTGTTCCTGACCTATAACATATTGATCTAAGAACTCATTGATTTCTTTGGGCTTAAGAAGCTGAACATCGTTGATATCAAAATCACCTTTTTTCTTAACTTCTTCCTGTACTATACTATTTGCCTGTTCAATGCATCTGTCACATATATGTCCGGATATTCCTGCAATTAATAAATTGGTATCTTTCTTTTCCCTTCCACAAAATGAACATTTTTCTTTTTCCATAATTACTCAAATCCTTTTTTCTACAAAATAATGTGCTAATTTACTGATTTATTTTTGTTTTAGAAAATAAAACCTGCATCTGTAAAATGCAGGTTTTAATGGTAATATTGTATAGAAGACTAGAATTTTTGTGGTTTATTTTTCTTTACCACTTTCTTCTTTTCTTTCTAAAATTTCATCAACCATGCCATATTTTTTTGCCTCGGAAGCTGTCATCCAGTAATCTCTGTCTGAATCTTTTTCGATTTTTTTGTAGGTATTTCCGGTATGCTTGGCAAGTATGTTGTAAAGTTCTTTCTTAAGCTTTAAAATTTCTCTCGCTGTAATTTCTATGTCTGCCGCCTGACCTTCAGCGCCACCCATTGGTTGATGAATCATGACCCTTGAATGTGGCAATGCTGAACGTTTCCCTTCTTTACCTGCAGCCAGGATTACAGCTCCCATTGACGCAGCCATGCCTGTACATATTGTTGATACGTCAGGAGTAATGTATTGCATGGTGTCATAAATACCCAGGCCCGAGTGAACTGCACCTCCGGGTGAGTTGAGATAAATTTGAATATCCTGTGCCGGGTCTGATGATTCAAGGAAAAGTAATTGTGCCTGAATGATGTTGGCTACATCGTCATTAATCGGTACACCAAGAAAAATGATTCTGTCCATCATTAATCTTGAGAACACATCCATCTGAGCAACGTTTAATTGACGTTCTTCTATAATGTTTGGGGTAATATAGTTGTTATATACTGAACTATACTGATCCAGCCTTAAGCTGTTAATGCCAAGGTGTTTGGTTGCGTATTTTCGAAATTCGTTGTTTGAGTCCATAATACTTTTTTTCTTAAAATTAATCAAATCAATAAAGAAGAACAATGTTTTACTTAGATTGTTTATTTTGCTCTTCTTCTACTTGCTTTTTGAATTCTTCCATTGTTACTTCTTTTTCCTCCAGCTTCACTTTTTCTTTGATGAGCTCTGTGACTTTATCTTCATATTTATGTTCATAGAGCTTTCGTTTCTGTTCTTCTTGCTGAAGAAGCTGTTTGGCATACATCTCCAGTTGCTCATCAGGGAAGTTCATCATTCCATATTGCTGAAACTGTTGAAGTGTTAGTTGCTTGGCAAGTTCCAGTACTTCTGATTCTTCCACTTTGATTTCGTGGTCTTTAATGATTTTATTTTTAATCAGATCCCATTTTACATCTTGTTTAAAGGCAGGGAATTCTTCTTCTATCTGTTCTTCTGTTAGTTGGTTGTCTTCTTTTTGGCTCTGAGATTCTTTTAACCAACGTTTTAGGAAATCTGCAGGAATTTGTGGATCTACTTTCCTCACAAAATGTTCTTTGGCATCCACAGCAAATTTTCTGTCGCTTTCTGGTTTGAGTTGGTTTTCGAGCTCTTCTTTTATTTTCTGCCGGAATTCTTCTTCAGAGGTCACTTCACCTTCTCCGTAGAGTTTATCATAGAAATTTTGGTCAATTTCGGCTTTTTCAAATTTTTTAACCTTGTCTATTTTTAATCTGAAAAAATTGTTGATGTTTTCAAGGTCTTCTTTATTTACATTTAGCATTGAAGACAATTCTGCTTCACTAGGATAGGCTTTTTTCAAATCGATATCTATCTCATCACCAGGCTTAGCCTTTTCAAATTTGGCTTTGATGTCTTCATCTTTTAAAACATCCAGTGATAAAGTAGCATCTTCTTTTTTGGTTCCGTCTTCTTTGGGATTTCCTTCTTCGTCAAGTTCCGTTAATGCTGCATTGAGCATTTCATCCTTTTCGGAGACCTCATCAATTTCTTTAAATTCACCCAACCGCTTCTGATAACTTTCAATTTGATTATCAATCAGGTCATCTGTAATTTTAATATTGTAATAGGGGATTTTGTCGTGGCCTGACATCTTTACTTCAAAATCGGGAGACATTCCGATGTCAAAAGCAAACTCAAATTCTTTGTCATTATCCCAGTTGATTTCTTTCTGGTCTGTTTTGCTGGGAAGTGGTTCTCCCAAGATATTGAGTTCTTCTGATTTTAGGTATTCGGATAATTCTTGGCCTACTAATTTATTGATTTCATCAATTTTGATGGCCCTTCCATACATTTTACGAATAAGTCCCTCTGGTACTTTGCCAGGTCTAAAGCCATCCAATTTGGCTTTTTTCTTATAGTCTTTTACTACCTGATCTACCTTTTCTTTGTAGTCTTCTTCATTCACTTGTACTTTCAGTACTGCGTTCAGCTCGTCCTTGTTTTCTTTTGTAATGTTCATCAGCCTAACTCTTTAATTCATTAGAATATAGTTAAAGTATCTGTTTTGACTTTCATTCTGTTAAATTCAAAAAAACCGCTAACACCAAATACTTGGTGATTTAGCGGTGATACTTGTGCGGATGGAGGGACTCGAACCCTCAAGCCCGAAAGCACTAGATCCTAAATCTAGCGCGTCTACCAATTTCGCCA
>Ga0207414_1000436_pt1 | contig 18848 bp, 15 predicted proteins | sample PonA231FremontCA_2_FD_187269 | JGI IMG/M metagenome (GOLD analysis project Ga0207414, IMG submission 187269) | Marine sediment microbial community from Fremont, CA, USA - Pond A23 Sediment 1 (SPAdes) | ecosystem: Environmental > Aquatic > Marine > Unclassified | place: USA: Fremont, California...
GTGATCGCGCCATGCCTTGACCGTGTCCGTCACCCCCGCCCGGGTTCCCAGGTGCCAGCGTTGCGCAGGCCCGCCTATGACCACCTTCAGAGACAACTTGTCCAAGCCCTGCATTACCTGCTCATGCCAGGTCCGCGCGCAATCCTTCGGTGGCGGCAGGTCCGATCCCCGGGCGTCATAGCCCGGAAAGCAAAACGCCATCGGCACGATCGCCACGCGCGACAGGTCATAGAACTCGTCCGCGCTCAGCCCCAGCCAGTCGCGCAGCCGCCTGCCCGACTGGTCATCGAACGGCCTGCCCGAGTCATGCACCCGCATCCCGGGGGCCTGTCCCGCGATCAGAAGGCGCGCGTTGCGGCGAAACCATACCACCGGCCGCGGCGCATGGGCGGTCTTTGTCGCCGCGAACCTGTCGGCACACAGGCGACAGGCCGCGATCCGGTCGCCGACATCGTTCATCTGTTCGCCTCGATTTGAAAACCAATTGCCGCCAGTGCCTTTGTTTGTTTCCAAAACAGACATATTTTTGCCCACAACCATTGCCAGAACAGGATATAAGCCAACATGCCGTGTCCGAAAAGGACCAGCAAACGCTTGATATTGCCCCTCCGCGAAGGGCATGCACAGACCGCAACGGAGCGCTATCGATGCTCGAGTTCGAAAACGTCAGCAAGTCCTTCTGGACCGGCAAGAAGCGCAAGGTCATCCTTGACCGCGTGTCGTTTCGCGTGGACATCGGCAACTCGCTTGGCATCCTGGCCCCGAACGGCACCGGCAAGACCACCCTGATCAACATGATGGCGGGGCTGGAAAAGCCCGACGAGGGCGTAATCCGGCGCACCTCGCGCATCAGTTTCCCGCTGGGCTTCATGGGCGGCGTCATCAACAAGCACACGGCCGTTGAAAACAGTCGCTACATCGCGCGGCTCTACGGGCTGGACCCGGATTATGTCGAGGCGTTCTGCCGCTGGCTTTGCAATCTCGGGGAATATTTCGAACAACCCCTGGGCACCTATTCGTCCGGGATGCGCGCAAGGTTCTCTTTTGCACTGATGCTCGCGCTGGATTTTGATATATACCTGATTGATGAAGGGATGCCCGGTTCGACGGATGTTGAATTCAACCGCAAGGCCGGCGAGATCCTGAGCGAGCGCCTGCGAACGACAACCGTGATCATCGTCTCGCACCAGGCGCAGGTGCTGGAGAAATTCGCACGGTCCGCAGCCGTCCTGATGGATGGCCAACTCTACATGTTTGACACCTTGGAAGAAGCGAAACAGCTGTATGACTACGAAACCCAAGGCTAGAAAATTCCGAATCCGCCGCAATGACTCGGCCGGGCATGCCGACACCCCGAACGGGCCCGCTGCCGTCGCCCGTCCAGTGCCGGACGATGACGAAGGGACGCAGGCGGCTGCGCCCCCCCGGCGCCCGCAAGCGCAACCACAACGCCCCACCGACCGCCCACGGGAACGGCCCCGGGCGGTTGCGCCCGAGCAGTCCGCGCCGACAACCGAATACCAGGGACAGGTATCGTCGGCCGCACAGGTCGGCGCCGAGCAGCAGATCGACGAAATCCGCCGCGAGGGGCTGACCGGCCGGCAATTGCGCATGGCGCGTCGCGTCGCGCAAAAGCACGGCCTCGCCCCGGTTTCGGATTTCGACGCCGTGCGCCTTCTGCGCGCCAAGGGAATCGACCCGTTTCAACGCTCGACGATGCTGGAACTGGTCACGCCCCGGAATGGCGGCGGCGGCGAAGGTCACAATGACGGAAACCTGCCGGCAACCACCGGCGGCAGCGATGACAACCTGCCGCAAACGATGCCGGCGCGCGGCAACACCCTGCCCTCCACCGAGATGGCCCCGGCGGACCGTCGCGCACAGGAAGTCATGGAGATTCAGCGCGACATCGCGCGTCGCCGCCGCCGCAAGATGCTGCTGCTGCTGACCCGGCTCGCGGCCTTCGTGTTTCTGCCCACGTTTCTGGCCGGTTGGTATTTCTTCAACATTGCCACACCGATGTATTCGACCAAATCCGAATTCCTGATCCTGCAAGCCGACAGTCAGGGCGGCACGGGCCTCGGCGGGCTGCTCAGCGGCACTCAGTTCGCCACGAACCAGGATTCCATAGCGGTGCAATCCTATCTGCAATCGCAGGACGCGATGCAGCGCCTGGAACGCGACATCGGCTTTGCCTCGCATTTCAGCCAGGATCACATAGACCCGATTCAACGCCTCGACGCCGACGCCAGCAGCGATGAGGCCTACGGCGTTTTCAAGAAAAACGTCAAGATCGGCTATGATCCGACCGAAGGCGTCATCCGCATGGAGGTGATCGCCGCCGACCCGAAAACCAGTGTCGAATATTCAGAGCACCTGATCGATTACGCCGAGGAACGGGTCGATGACCTCAGCCGCCGCAAGCGCCAGGACCAGATGCGCGAAGCCAGCAAGAACCTTGAACAGGCCAAGGCCGAACGCCGCGCCGCGCAGCAACAGCTGGTCGAGTTGCAGGAAGGCACCCTGCTCGACCCGGAGGGCGAGATCGCCAACATTCGCAGCCTGATCGGCAGCGTCGAGTTGCAGTTGCAGGAAAAGGAACTCGCCCTTGCCACGCAGATGAACAACACCCGCCCCAATCAGGCCCGCGTCGATGCCTTGCGCACCGAGATCCGGCTGCTCAGGCAGGATCTCGAAAAGCAGAACGCGCGCCTGAACGAGGCGGCCTCCGGGGACAGCTCTCTCGCGGCCAAGACGGCGCGCATCCAGATGGCCAAGGCCGATCTGGCCACCGCTGATTTGTTCCTGCAATCGGCATTGCAGAACGAAAAACAGACCGAGCTGGAGGCCAGCCGCCAGGTCCGCTACCTGACGACCAGCGTCAAGCCCGTGGAACCCGATGATCCGACCTACCCCAGGGCGTTCGAAAACACGGTTCTGGCCTTGTTGATATTTTCGGGCATTTACCTGATGATCTCGCTGACCGCGTCGATCCTGCGCGAACAGGTTTCCAGCTGACGCGCAGGGACCGGCGTGCGTGGGCGCGCCGGCCCCGGCCAAGAGCACTATTTCGAGCATGAAAAGAAAGATTTAAGCCGTGACAAAGCCCGAAACGTCCGTCACTCCGAATACTTGGGAATTCCTGAAAACAGCAATGATCGCGCCGACCGGCTTTCGTGAATACGACGCGCGCTGGAAATACCCCGAGGATATCAACCTGCCCGGTATCACCGCACTGGGGATGGGGCTGGGTACGCAGATGCATCGCAACGGCATCGCGCCGGTGATCGCGGTGGGAAATGATTACCGCGACTATTCCCTGTCGATCAAGAATGCCCTGATGCTGGGCCTGATACGGGCCGGGATCAAGGTGCGCGATATCGGCCCGGCATTGTCTCCCATGGCATATTTCGCGCAGTTCCATCTCGACGTGCCGGCCGTGGCGATGGTCACGGCCAGCCACAATCCCAACGGCTGGACCGGCGTCAAGATGGGGTTCGAGCGCCCCCTCACCCACGGCCCCGACGAGATGGCGGAGCTGCGCAGCATCGTTCTGGGCGGCGAAACCCGCGAAACGCCGGGCGGTGGCTATGAATTTGTCGAGGGCGTGGCCGAAGCCTATCTCGACGACCTTGCCGGCGATTTTCGGATGACCCGCAAGCTGCGCGTGGTTTGCGCCACCGGCAACGGCACCGCCAGCGCCTTCGCGCCCGCCCTGCTTGAACGGATCGGTGTCGAGGTCATCCCCTCCCATACCCGGCTCGACTACACTTTCCCCCACTACAACCCCAACCCCGAAGCCATGGAAATGCTCCATGACATGGCCGCATGCGTGCGCGACACCGGCGCCGATTTCGCGCTCGGGTTCGATGGTGACGGCGACCGCTGCGGGGTGGTCGATGACGAGGGCCAGGAAATTTTCGCCGACAAGGTGGGCGTCATCATGGCCCGCGATCTGGTCAAGCTGCATCCCGGCGCCACCTTCGTCGCGGACGTGAAATCCACCGGCCTGTTCGCTTCGGACCCCGAACTGCTCAAGCATGGCGCCAAGGCAGACTACTGGAAAACCGGCCACAGCCACATGAAACGGCGGGTCAAGGAAATCGGCGCGCTGGCCGGGTTCGAGAAATCGGGGCACTATTTTCTCGCCGAACCGATCGGTCGCGGATACGATTGCGGCCTGCGCGTCGCGGTGGAAATCTGCAAGATGATGGATAGAAACCCCGACCTGTCCATGTCCGACATGCGGCGTGCGCTGCCGATGACATATGCCACGCCGACGATGTCGCCCCATTGTCCCGACGATCAGAAATACGAGGTGCTCGACCGGCTCGTGCAAAAGCTGGTTGCGAAACACCAGGCGGGCGACCTGATCGCCGGGCGCCGCATCGACAAGGTGGTCACGGTCAACGGCGCGCGCGTGATCCTGGACAATGGCTCCTGGGGTCTGGTGCGCGCCTCCTCCAACACGCCCAACCTCGTGGTGGTCTGCGAAAGCAGCGCCTCGGACGACGAGATGCGCGCCATCTTCGCCGACATCGACGCGGTGATTCGCACCGAACCGGCCGTGGGCGACTACGACCAGGGGATCTGACCACGCGGAACAGGTCATCTTGACGGGAGTGGCGCGGTCTCCGGTGCCGCGCGTTCCGCGCGACCGCGATCAACTCTTGGTCAAACCCCGCCCGGACAGCAACGCCTCAACCCCCGGCAGGCGCCCGCGGAAACGGCGGTAAAGCGCCCCTGCGTCGGCGGAACCGCCGCGCGACAGGATATGTTCCTCCAACGCGTTCGCCAGCGTCGGATCGAACGCATCGCCGGCCTCTTCGAAGGCTGCGAATGCGTCGGCGTCCATCACCTCGGACCACATGTAGCTGTAGTATCCGCTGGAATATCCATCGCCCGAGAAAACGTGCGCGAAATGCGGAGTCGCGTGGCGCATGGCGATCTCGCGCGGCATGCCGATGCCGGACAGGATCTCGGCCTGCCGCGCCATCGGGTCGGCGGGCGGCGGCCCGTGATGGAACTCCAGGTCCACCAGCGCCGAGGCCACGTATTCCACGGTCTGGAACCCCTGGTCGAAATTCGCTGCGTCCAGAACCCGTTCGAGCATGTCGCGCGGCATGGGGGCGCCGGTATCGGCATGGGTGGCGAAGGTTTCCAGAACCTCGGGCACCTCAAGCCAATGCTCGAACAGCTGGCTGGGAAGCTCCACGAAATCACGCGCGACCGACGTTCCCGAGACGCTTTCGTATCTGACGTTCGACAACATCTGGTGCAGGGCGTGACCGAACTCGTGAAACAGCGTGCGCGCATCATCGTAGGACAGAAGCGCCGGTTCGCCGCGCGCAAAATTGCACACGTTCATGACCACCGGCGCCTGCTCTTGCGGGAACCGGGCCTGCGAGCGCATCGCCGAGCACCACGCGCCCGAGCGTTTTGAGCCACGCGCGAAATAGTCGCCGATGAACACCGCCACGTGCTGCCCCCGGCGGGTCACTTCCCAGGCGCGGCAATCGGGATGATAAAGCGGCACATCCAGTGGCCGGAATTCCAGCCCGAACAAGCGGTGCGCGCAGTCGAACGCGGCCTCGATCATCCGCTCGAGCTGTAGATAGGGCTTCAATTCGGCCTCGTTCAGGTCATGCTCGGCCTGCCTCCGCCTGGCCGCGTAATAATGCCAGTCCCACGGCTCCAGCCGGCCGTTGATGCCGTCCTCGTGCATCATGGTTTCCAGCACACGCGCATCCGCCTGCGCCCGCGCGCGGGCCGGCTCCCATACTCGTGTCAGCAGATCGCGCACCGCGGCGGGGGTGCCGGCCATCTCGGTTTCCAGCTTGTAATCAGCGAAACTGTCATAGCCCAGAAGCTGCGCGCGCTCCTGCCTCAGGGCCAGAACCTCGGCCGCGATGGCGCGGTTGTCGGTTTCGCCACCTTTCGCGCCGCGCGCGACATAGGCGCGCCACGCGGTCTCGCGCAATTCGCGGCGGGGGCTGGATTGCAGGAACGGCGTGATGATCGAGCGTGACAAGGTCAGCACCGGCCCCTCACGCCCCCGCTCGCGGCCCGCTTCGCGCATCGCGGCAATGGTGGTATCGGGCAGCCCTTCCAGATCGTCCTCGGACAACTCCAGCAGCCAGTCGCGTTCATCCGCCAACAGGTTCTGCGTGAACTGCGTGCCCAGAACCGCCAGGCGCGACTTGATCTCCTGCATGCGGACGTCTTCCGCCCCTTCCAGGGCCGCCCCCGCCCGCACGAAACCGCGATGCGTCAGCATCAGAACGCGCGCCTGTTCCTCGCTCAGATCCAGGGTATCTCGCTGCTTCCACAGGCTGCCGATGCGGGTGAACAGGGCCTTGTTGCCCGTGATATGCGCCGAATGCGCCGCCAGACGCGGCGCGAATTCACGTTGCAACGCCTGCCGCGCCGGTGTGCTGTCGGCCCCGGCCAGCGTGAAAAACACCGACAGCACGCGATCAAGCCCCTGCCCTGCCGCCTCCAGCGCCTCGATCGTGTTGGCAAATGTCGGCGGCGCCTCGGCCTCGGCGATCTCGGCGATCTCGGCGATCTCGGCGCGATGCTCCTCGATCGCGGCATCGAACGCCGGCTGGAAATGCGCGTCCTCGATCTGCTCGAACGGCGCCAGTTCAAAGGGCGTTTGCCAGTCGGACAAAAGCGGGTTGGCCATATCTGCATTCTCCTTTTGCGCCCCGCGCGACCGTTTTCATTCACGGATGAATCTGCGGCCCGGCAGGCCTTGTGCAAGGTCAAAAAATCAGGCCACCCGCCACCGTCAAAGGCGCGCGGCGCGGTCCTGCAAGTCGCGGGCATAATCCGACACGCGCTCACGAAACCGCCTGTTCAGCTTGTTGCGCGCCATCTTGAGTGACTGAACCAGCAATCGCGCCGACAATGTCGTCGGCTTCAGATCGGCCACGACGCTCAGGCGCGTCTGCTGACGTGAGAGCGCCACGAGCTCTATCTGCGTCTCGCTTTCGACGCCCTGTAGTTGCGACCGGACGACCATCTCGTTGGGCGGATCGTAGACGGTTATGGCGATGTTCACTTCGCGCGGCTTGCCACGCATCCTGAACTTCGCGTGCCACGACGCACCCACGTCCGGTTTCACCAGGATGTCGGTGCGCTGCAACTCGACGCCGCGACGCATCGCCGCACGCTCGATCATCTCGAAATCGGCGAGAACTTCAAAGACCTTGTCGATGGGCGCGTCCAGGTCTTCCTTGGTCGAAAACTTCATGTCCCTGCCTGCATTCTGGTACCGTGCCGTGGCGTCAGTCTCACCTCAATCCAACTGGTCCGCAAGCCAATTGCGCAGGATGAACTGCGCGATCGCCCCCTTGCGCGCCGGCGTCAGAACCGGGTGGCGCCCGGCAAAAGCCTCCATCATCTCTTCGCGCGTGACCCACATCGCATCATCCAGTTCCACGGGATCGATCCGCAATGCGGCACTTTGCGCGTCGCCCCGGCACCCGATCATCAGCGATGACGGGAAAGGCCAGGGCTGGCTGGCCAGGTAATCGACGCGGCCAACCGCCACACCCGCCTCTTCCATCACCTCTCGGCGCACCGCGGCCTCGATGGTCTCTCCGGGCTCCACGAACCCCGCCAGCAGCGAATACATCCCCTCGGGCCAACCATGAGAGCGCCCGACCAGCACCGAGTTGCCATGCGTGATCAACATGATGACAACCGGATCGGTTCGCGGGAAATGATGCGCCCCGCATGACGGGCATACCCGCTGCCAGCCGGCCTGATCGGGCACGCTGCGGGCCGCGCAGATGGCGCAATACTGATGCGTCCGGTGCCACCCGAACAGCCCGCGCGCCGTTGCCGCAAGCTCCGCATCGCGCGGGTTCAGCACCGACATGACGCTGCGCAGCTCGTTGAACCGCTGATCCGGTGACAGGCGGGGATGCGATTGCTGCGTGCGGTCGACGAATCCGTTCTCCGGCGCTTCCTGGCCGGCCGGCGGCTGCCAGCCCGAAATATCCTGCGCGAAAACCGGCGCCTCCCCTTCCATGCCCAGAAGCGACGGCGCGCCTTCCGTCTCGGCCAGCACCGGATGATCCATCGGCAGGCGCACCAGTTGCGGCGCAGGTGCGTCACCGCTCATCAACGGCTTGCCCTTCCACAACAGGATCGTGCGCGCCGCCGGGTTCCTGGCCGCTCTTTCCAGCGCATCGGCATCGCCACGCATCTCCGCCGCGCGGTTCAGGCCGGAACCGCCGAATGTAACCTTTTCCGCCAATCGCATTCCACTGCCTCCCGTGCCGCCGGATGCGGCACCATGTTTTCCCGTCGGTATGACACAAATCATTGTGGCACCACCCGAGAGCGGCTACCACCGGCAACCGCGCCCCTCGGGCTGCTTTTTCGGTTCCAGTCTCCTCTTGTTTCCCGCACCGACATCCGGAAACCGCGCGAACGTGACAAAATCATCATCCCCAGAAAGGCGGCGAACCGACGAGACGCTTTGCCTGCGCATCCTTCAGACCACCGATCTGCACATGCGTCTTCTGTCCTATGACTATTTCGCCGACCGCCCATCACCGCACGGCGGGCTGGCGCGGCTGGCACCGTTGATCGACCACGCCCGCCAGGAGGCCGCGAATTGCCTGTTGCTCGACAATGGCGACTTCCTCCAGGGCACTCCGATGGGCGATCTTTTCGCCGACCCCGCCATGATCGACACCGCCGGCATCCATCCGGTGATCGCGGCCATGAACGCGGTCGGCTACGATGCCGCGACGCTTGGCAATCACGAGTTCAACTACGGCCTTCCCGCGCTCGACCGGGCGCTGCGCGATGCCGCCTTTGCCGTTGTCGCAGGCAATATAAGCCGCCCCGGCGGCCCCACAATGAAGCCCTGGACGATCCTTCCGTTGCGCGTGACGGACACTGCCGGTCATGCCCACACCCTGCGCATCGGCCTGATCGGACTGGCGCCGCCGCAGATCACCGCCTGGGACCGGTCGGCGCTGAACGGCGCGCTCCGAACGCAGGGAATCTGCGATGCCGCGCGCGCCCATGTGCCCGCCCTGCGCGCGCAGGGCGCCGACCTGGTCATCGCTCTGGCCCATACCGGCATCGGCGCGGCGCAAGACTGCCCCGACCTGGAAAACGCCGCCGTGCCCCTGGCCGCGATCGACGGAATAGATGCGGTCCTGTGCGGCCATCAACACCTGATCTTTCCCGGCCCCCGGTTCCACGGCCTCGCCCATGTCGACGCGGCGGCGGGCACGATCCACGGCAAGCCGGCGATGATGCCGGGTAGCTGGGGCTCTCACCTGGGGGTCATGGACCTGACGTTGCGGCGTCGCGCGGGCGACTGCTGGCGCCTAGACAATCACGCCGTCGCCCTGCGCCCCGCGCCCGGCAGCGCGGCGGACGATCCCGGGGTGCAGCGCGTGCTTTCCTCCGCTCACACCACCACGCTGTCCCATATCCGCCAACGCGTCGGTCACACCACCAGGCCGCTGCACAGCTATTTCACCCTGATCGCCGACGATGCCGCCGTGCAACTTGTTGCCGAGGCAAAGCGCGCGCGCGCCGCCGAACTCCTGCGCGACACGCCCCATGCCGGGCTGCCGCTGCTGGCGGCCGCCGCACCTTTCAAGACCGGCGGCCAGAACGGCCCCGACTACTATAGCGATGTGCCCGCCGGGCCGCTGTCGCGGCGCAGCCTCGCGGATCTCTACCTGTTTCCCAACACCTTGCAAGCCATCGAGGTAACCGGCGCGCAACTGCATGACTGGCTGGAACGCGCCGCCGGCATCTACTGCCAAATCACGCCGGGCCGCCCCGATCAGCCCCTGCGCGAGCCCGATTTCCCCGCCTACAATTTCGACGTGATCTGCGGGCTGCGCTACCGGATCGACCTGTCGCAACCGGCCCGCTTCGCCCAAGACGGCACATTGCGCGATCACGACATTCACCGCATCACTGGCCTTGCCTTCGATGGCCGCGCCATCCACCCCGAAGAGCGCTTCGTCGTCGCCACCAGCAGCTATCGCATCGGCAGCAGCCTGCTGGCACCATTGCGCCCCCTTCCCATCGTTCTGGACTCGCGCGAGCCTGTGCGCGACGTGCTGCGGCGCCACATCGCGCGCACCGACACGATCACGCCGCCGTGCCGCCCGGTGTGGCGCTTCGCCCCGATGCCGCCCGGCACATCCGCGATATTCGACACCGGCCCCGGGGCCACCGCCTACCTGGACCAGCCCGGCCTGCCGCGCGTCGAACCGCTTGGCCGGACGCCACAGGGGTTCATCCGGCTGCGGGTGCCACTGTGATCTTCGCACCCCTTGCGAATCCGTCGCCAGCCCCCTATGTAGCGCGGTGAGAGGTTGGCGCGGGCAAGCGCCTCGCCAACCCGGTCAGATCCGGAAGGAAGCAGCCGTAACGAGCCCCGCTTGGGTCGTTGTCCAGCCTCTCACCCTTTTCCCTCGCCCGGATGCGTGATCGCACAGTTGCCGCGCCGTTCACGGTGGACGCGCCGGGGCGCCCCGCCTATTGTATTCGCAACAGCGCAAGGCACAGGTCACATGAGCGAACAGGACAGCACCGCCTACCAGGTTCTGGCCCGGAAATACCGGCCCGAAACGTTCTCCGACCTGGTCGGGCAGGATGCGATGGTGCGCACGCTCAAAAACGCGTTCAAGGCCGATCGCATCGCGCAGGCGTTCATCATGACCGGCATCCGCGGAACCGGCAAGACCACCACCGCGCGGATCATCGCCAAGGGCATGAACTGCATCGGCCCCGATGGCACCGCCGGCCCCACGACCAACCCCTGCGGGCAATGCGAACACTGCACCGCCATCATGGAAGGCCGCCACGTCGACGTGATGGAAATGGACGCCGCCAGCCACACGGGCGTGCAGAACATCCGCGACGCGATCATCGAAACCGTCAGCTACCGCGCCGCCAGCGCCCGCTACAAGATTTTCATCATCGACGAGGTGCACATGCTCTCGACCAGCGCGTTCAACGCGCTGCTGAAAACGCTGGAAGAACCGCCAGAGCATGTGAAATTCATCTTCGCAACCACCGAGATCCGCAAGGTTCCGGTAACCGTTCTGTCGCGTTGCCAGCGTTTCGATCTGCGCCGCATCGAACCCGAGGAAATGATCGCGCTGCTGCGCCGGATTTCGGATGCCGAGGGCGCGCAGATCTCCGATGATGCGCTCGCGCTCATCACACGCGCCGCCGAAGGCTCGGCGCGCGACGCCACCTCGCTTCTGGATCAGGCGATCAGCCACGGCGCCGGCGAAACCGGCACCGATCAGGTGCGCGCGATGCTGGGGCTGGCCGATCGTGGCCGCGTGCTGGACCTGTTCAACATGATAATGAAGGGCGACGCCGCCGGCGCCCTGTCGGAACTGGGCGCGCAATACGCCGAAGGCGCCGATCCCATGGCCGTGCTGCGCGACCTGGCCGAGATCACCCACTGGATCAGCGTGGTCAAGATCACCCCGGAAGCGGCCGAAGATCCCACCGTCGGCCCCGACGAGCGCGCTCGCGGCCGCGAGATGGCCGAGGCCCTGCCGATGCGCGTGCTCACGCGCATGTGGCAGATGCTGCTCAAGGCGCTGGACGAGGTCGCACAGGCCCCCAACTCGATGATGTCGGCCGAAATGGCCGTGATCCGCCTGACCCACGTGGCCGATCTGCCCGGTCCCGAGGAACTGCTGCGCAAGCTCAACGACACTCCGCCGCCTGCCTCACCGGCGCCCGGCGGCACGCCCGGCGGGACCGGCACGGCGCAAGGCGCGGCCGCCCCCCCGGCCCACGGCAGCACCGCAACCACGCCCGCGGGGCCGGGTCACGCCGGCAACGGCGGCGGTGGCGGCGCGCAGGCGGCATTGGCACCCGACGCGGAAACGGCGCTGGCCCATTACGCGCGCTTCGATCAGGTGATCGATCTGATCCGCGCACAGCGCGACGTCAAACTGCTGGTCGAGGTCGAAACCGGCCTGCGGCTGGCCGCCTACAGACCCGGCCGGATCGAGTTCGAGCCCGGCGAAAGCGCCCCCGCCGACCTGGCGCAGCGCCTCGGCGCCAGCCTGCAACGCTGGACCGGAACCCGCTGGGCGGTGAGCGTGGTCAACGAGGGCGGCGCGCCCACCATCGCCGAAACGCGCGAGGCCACGCAGGACAACCTGCGCGCCGAAGCAACCGATCACCCGATGGTGCAGGCCGTCCTGCACACCTTCCCCGGCGCGAAGATCACCGAGATCCGCAGCCGCGAAGACCTTGCCGCCGAGGCCGAAGAGCAGGCCCTGCCCGAGGTCGAGGATGAATGGGATCCGTTCGAGGAAGACGACTGAACCTGCGCCGCGCGCGGCGCACCACCTCACCCGATCATGCACACCCGGCGGATACCGCCGCCGCACAGCCAAGGAGATCAAGACATGTTCAAAGGACTCGGCCAGATGGGCGACATGGGCAAGATGATGAAGGCCGCCCAGGAAATGCAGGAAAAGATGTCGCAACTGCAAGAAGAGATGAAGCAGATGACGGTGACCGGCGAATCCGGCACCGGGCTGGTCAAGGCCACCTGCTCCGTCAAGGGCGAGCTGAAATCCCTCGATATCGACCCGTCGATCTTTTCCGCCGACGACAAGGAGGTCGTCGAGGATCTGATCCTCGCCGCGATCAAGGACGCCCAGCAAAAGGCGCAGGACAAGGCGCAGGAGGAAATGGGAAAACTGACCGAGGGCATGGGCCTGCCCAAGGACATGAACCTGCCCTTCTGAACTTCGCACTGCCCGCAATACCTCGAAACCGAGAGGGGCGCGCGCCCCACCGATCCGCGATCAACACAGGCACCCACCACGTGAGCAGCACCCGAGAAATCGACGCCCTGATCGACATGATGGCGAAACTGCCCGGCCTCGGGCCGCGTTCGGCGCGGCGGGCGGTGCTGCACCTGATCCGCAAGCGCGAGCTGCGCATGACCCCGCTGGCCGACCTGATGCACACCGTCGCCGCCACCGCCCGCGAATGTGGCAACTGCGGCAATATCGGCACCGCCGAAACCTGCGACATCTGCACCGCGCACAAGCGCGCCAACGGCATGATCTGCGTGGTCGAGGATGTCGCCGACCTGTGGGCGATGGAGCGATCCGGCGTCTACAAGGGACGCTATCACGTGCTCGGCGGCACGCTGTCCGCGCTGGATCAGGTCGGACCTGACGAATTGCGCATCCCCCACCTGATGAACCGCATCGAACCCGAGAATATCTCGGAGGTGATCCTGGCGCTGAACGCCACCGTCGATGGCCAGACCACCGCGCATTACATCGCCGACCAGCTTGACGGCCGCGTGCGGCTGACCTCGCTGGCCCAGGGCGTGCCCATCGGCGGTGAGCTGGATTACCTTGACGACGGCACCATCACCGCCGCCCTGAACGCCCGCAAATCGCTGTGACCGCGCGCGCGGCTCATGCCACCAGCATCCACAGGGCCACCCCCGCCAGCAGCGCCGCAAACAGCCGGTTCAGGCGCCGCGCCGCCGCCTCGTCGCGGAATTGCCGCGCCAGCATGTCACCGGCCAACGTCCATAATGTGAACGCAACCAGGTTGTTGAGCGTGAAAACGGTGCTGATCCAGGCCACGACAACCGGGTCGGGCCGGACAAGGAACTGACTGAACATCAGCGCGATGATGACATGGGCCTTGGGGTTCAGCAGCAGCAGTAGCGCGCCGCCCCTTGCGCCCAATACCCGCGCCTGCGCGCCGGCGACCGCCGCCCCCGCACCGGCCATGCGCAATGCCAACCACAACACGTATACCGCCCCGGCAATCTGCATCGCCCGGCCCAAGCCCGGAGCCGCCGCGACAATCCCGCCAAGGCCCAGACCGATGGCAAAGGTCACGCCCCACGTCGCCAGATGATAGCCCAGCATCGCACGAAGCGTCGCCGCAACCCCGAAACGCGCACCATTGGCGGCAAAGATCATGTTGCCCGGTCCGGGGCTGTAGGCGAGCGGGAACAGAAACAGCAACAGCGCGATCGTCATGCAGACGCCTTTCGTGGTTGTGGGTGTGTCTCACACACTCACGTCCACGCGGTCCGCCGGCGACCCGGATCATGCGCATAAGCGCGCGATCAGGGCTGTTCGTCTTCGTCGTCGTCGTCGCCCGACCCGGATGGCAGGTTGAACAGGCTGTCGGCGTCGTATTCTTCTTTGCCGTCCTCGCCGTCCTTGTCGCCGTCCTCGCTTTCGTCCTCTTTCAGGCTGAATGTCTCCAGACCTTCGATGGCCGTCGGCATGCGCGGGGTGTCTTCCATGCTCAGCGAGGTTTCGGTGGTCACCAGCTTGCGGCGCTCGTCATCGTTCATCACCTCGCCGGACGCGGCGCGCTTGGCCGCTGCCTTCTGCACCACCTCGTCCAGTTCGGACTGCTTGCACAGGCCCAGCGCGACGGGATCGATCGGCTGGATATTCGCGATATTCCAGTGCGTCCGCTCGCGGATCGACTTGATCGTCGGCTTGGTGGTGCCCACCAGGCGGCTGATCTGCGCATCCGTCAGTTCGGGATGGAACTTGACCAGCCAGTAAATCGACGCCGGCCGGTCCTGGCGTTTCGACAGCGGCGTGTAACGCGGCCCGCGGCGCTTGGCCTCGCCCTCGGCGGCCGGGTTGTGCTTGAGCTTGAGCTTGACCAACGGGTCGGCCTCGGCCGCCTTGACGTTCTCACCCGACAACTGGTTGTTCGCAATCGGGTCGAATCCCTTGACCCCGGCGGCCACGTCGCCATCGGCAATTCCCTGGATTTCCAGCTCATGCATGCCGGTGAAATCGGCAATCTGCTTGAACGTCAGCGTGGTATTGTCCACCAGCCAGACGGCGGTCGCCCTTGCCATGATCGGTTTGGCCATTTCATCTCTCCTTGACCCAAATCTCTCCCGATGCCTTGAGCAGGCTGACCCGCGGGGGGCCTGTTACCGTTGTCGGGAAACTGGGCGCTATATACGCATTCCCGACGCATAAGAAAAGAGTGAATACGCACAGGCGCCGCCGCGGCTGCGGCACCCCCACCCGCCGCGGCTGCGGCACCCCCACCCGTCGCGCGCCCTGTCACGACAGGACGCTCCCGGGAACGCTCAAATCGCCATGTCTTCGGGTGTTTTTCCCGCCGCGATCGCGGCCTTGAACCACTCGGGCTGACGGCCCTTGCCGGTCCAGGTCATGCTTGGATCATCCGGATTGCGATATTTCGGCACCGATGGCTTTCGCGCCTTGCGCCCGCCCGTCAGTTCCGAAAGGGAAAATCCCATTTCACGCGCCTTTTCATCCAGCGCGGCAAGCGCCTGCTGTTTCTGGCGGTCTTCATAGGTATTGATCGCTTTCGTCACTTTCTTGTTGAGCTCTTTCAGCTCTTCCAATGACATGTTGTCCAGATCGACGGCATTCATTTTCGCATCCTTTTTAGCAACTGCAAATTGATGCAGGACTCTACGCCGAATACGGCACCCCCACAATCTAATTCTTCTGAACTCAAATAATGAAAAGAAACAATATCAATTTTTCTCACCGAAACCGAACACAGCTTACCGTCCATGTCATTATTAGATACGAACGTATCGTGTCATATTCTTTCGTTGACGGGGAAAACAACTTTGTCGATCTTGTTAATTGGGAATTGCAACCGAAAGCCGAAACAACTCCCCATTTCGGAAAAGGATGTCAGACCGGGACATCCATCCTCTGTTGCGGACCGACGCCGAAAACCCTGCGATACCGTTCAACCTCGTTCGCAGGCCCCATTGATTTCAATGGGTTGTCCGACAGTTTCACCGTAGAACTCCCGTTCGCCGACACTGCCTTGCATACCAGCGAAAACGGCGACAATGCATCATCAGGCGCCAGGGCGCGAAAATCATTCGTCAGGTAGGTTCCCCAGCCGAACGATACCCGGACCCGCCCGGAAAACCGCGATTGCAATTCCGCGATGCGATCCACGTCCAGGCCATCGGAAAAGATCACCAGCTTGTTGCGCGGATCTTCACCGCGGGCGCGCCACCACGCGATGGCCGCCTCCGCCCCCTCAACCGGGTCGCCACTGTCGATCCGCATCCCCGTCCATCCGGCCAGCCAGTCGGGCGCGTTTTGCAGGAATTCATGCGTGCCGAACGTATCGGGCAGGATGATGCGCAGATTGCCGTCATGTTCCTCGTGCCAGTCGGCCATGACCTTGTAGGGCGCGGCACGCAATTCCTCGTCCGTTTCGGCCAGCGCCGCATAGACCATCGGTAATTCATGCGCATTCGTGCCGATCGCCTCGATATCGCGCTTCATGGCGATGTGGCAATTCGAGGTTCCGACGAATTTCTCTCCCAACCCTTCGATCAGGGCCTGCACGCACCGGTCCTGCCACAGGTAGCTGTGCCGCCGCCGGGTGCCGAAATCGGCCAGGCGCAAACCCTCCACGCCTTGCAGGAATTCGACCTTCTCCCATAGCTTGGTCAGCGCCCGCGCATACAGAACCTGCAACTCGAACCGCCCCATCCGGTCGAGGACCGTGCGCCCGCGCAACTCCATCAGCACCGATAGCGCCGGCACTTCCCACAGCATCACTTCGGGCCAGGCGCCTTCGAAGGTCAGCTCGTATTGGTCGCCCACCCGCTCCAGGTGATAGGGCGGCAGGCGCACGCCCTCCAGCCACTCCATGAAATCGGGGCGGAACATCTGGCGCTTGCCGTAGAACGTGTTGCCCCGCAGATAGGTCGACTCCCCCCGCGTCAGCGACAACGACCGGATGTGATCGAGCTGCTCGCGCAGCTCTCCCTCGTCGATCAACCGCGCCAGCGGCACGTGATCGGATCGGTTGATGAGGCTGAACGTCACCTTGGTGTCACGCATGTTGCGAAACACCGATTGGCACATCAGCAGCTTGTAGAAATCCGTATCGATCAATGAACGGACCACCGGGTCGATCTTCCAGCGGTGGTTCCAGACGCGCGTGGCGATATCGACCATGTCCATCCCTTTTCTCAGCCCCCGCGCGGCTGCGCGGCATGATGACAAGGCGTAGGCGGGGGGTGTTGCCGCGTCAATGCCGCCCCTTGCGCAAGGGCCACTCCCTGGCGTAAATCGCGCCCCATGCATATCGTCGCCGCCCTTTATCACTTCACCCGGTTTCCGGACCCCGCCGCCCTGCGCCCGCCGTTGCGGGATCTGTGCGAGGCCGAGGGCGTGACCGGAACGCTTCTGCTCGCGCACGAAGGGATCAATGGCACCATCGCCGGATCGCGAGCGGGGATCGACGCGGTGCTTGCCCATATCCGCGCGCTGCCCGGCTGCGCCGATCTGGACTGCAAGCAAAGCACCGCCAGCAAGCCGCCATTCGCCCGGATGAAGGTCCGCCTCAAGCGCGAGATCGTCACCATGGGGCAGCCCGATGTCGATCCGCGCGCCAAAGCCGGAAGGTATGTCGCGCCACGGGACTGGAACGACCTGATCCGCAGCCCCGATGTCGCCGTGATCGATACCCGCAACGACTACGAGGTCGCGATCGGCACGTTCGAGGGCGCCGTAGACCCCGAAACCAGCAGTTTCCGCGACTTCCCCCGGTGGTGGGAGGAAAACAAGGATCGCTTTCACAACAAGCGGATCGCGATGTTCTGCACCGGCGGCATCCGCTGCGAGAAATCCACCAACTTCCTGCTGGGGCAGGGCGTTGAAGAGGTCTATCACCTCAAGGGCGGCATCCTGAAATACCTCGAAGAAATGCCCGCCGAGGACAGCACCTGGCAGGGGGAATGTTTTGTTTTCGATCGCCGCGTTTCCGTCGGTCACGGGCTGGTCGAAGGACCGCATGAATTGTGCCACGCCTGCCGCCGCCCGATCCTGCCCGAAGACCGGCATCGCCCGGACTACGAACATGGTGTGTCCTGCCATCACTGCATCGGTGAAACCTCCGACGAGGACAAGGCGCGCTTTCGCGAGCGTCAGCACCAGATCGACCTGGCGCGCGCACGGGGCGAAACCCACCTGGGCGGCGTCATCGGCGTGTGATCCCCCGCCCGCGTGGCTGCCGCGTTAACAGTTCCTAAACCCTTGGCGCCTAGTCGTTAACCCTGTCTTGCTCGGGGGGCCGGCATGGTTTCGCACGCCTATACAGTCGCATTCGAAGGCGTCAGCGCCCGCACCGTCGAAGTGCAATGCGCCATCACCCCCGGCCTGCCCGCCTTTTCCATCGTCGGCTTGCCCGACAAGGCCGTGAGCGAGGCCCGCGACCGCGTGCGCGCCGCGCTCAACGCGCTTGCCATCGCTCTGCCGTCCAAGCGGATCACGATCAACCTGTCGCCCGCCGACCTGCCCAAGGAAGGCAGCCATTTCGACCTTCCCATCGCGCTGGCGCTGCTGGCCGCGCTGGAGATCATCCCCGAAGATGCCGCCGCCGGCACCACCGCACTGGGCGAACTGTCGCTGGACGGCGATCTTGTCGCGGTGACGGGCGCCCTGCCCGCCGCGATGACCGCCGCGCGCGAGGATCGCATCCTGCTGTGCCCCCGCGCCTCGGGGGCCGAGGCCGCATGGGTCGGCGCCACGCAGGTCATCGCGCCGCGCGGGTTGGCCGCGGTGGTGCGCCACTTCACCGGGCAATCCCCCATTTCCCCATCCGAGCCGGGCGAGGTCATACAACCTTGCGCCAGCCGCTGCCTGCGTGACGTGAAGGGACAGGAACGCGCCAAGCGCGCCCTGGAAATCGCCGCCGCCGGGCGTCACCACCTGTTGATGGTCGGCAGCCCCGGATCGGGCAAGTCGATGCTGGCCGCGCGCCTGCCCGGCATCCTGCCCGATCTGACCGCCGCC
>Ga0207414_1000437_pt1 | contig 18819 bp, 21 predicted proteins | sample PonA231FremontCA_2_FD_187269 | JGI IMG/M metagenome (GOLD analysis project Ga0207414, IMG submission 187269) | Marine sediment microbial community from Fremont, CA, USA - Pond A23 Sediment 1 (SPAdes) | ecosystem: Environmental > Aquatic > Marine > Unclassified | place: USA: Fremont, California...
TTTTGGTCCTTCTCTCGTCTTCCTCAGTACCGTGTCCAGTAAGAACAATTACCCGAACATCAGGGTAATTCTTTTTTATCTTTTCCAATACTTCAATACCGTCAATCCCCGGCATTCTGAGGTCCAGAACAACCACATGCGGAACCTCGTCCTGGACAAATTGAAGCCCTTGTTCCCCGTCGTAAGCCGTCTTGGATTCAAGTTCCCTCATTTCCATTCTCTCGGCCAGGGAATCCACGAACTCTTTTTCATCGTCAATAAGCAAGACTTTAATATTTTCTTTGGTCATATTCTGTCTCCTTTATATTATCATACAATTACGGCAATTAATTGATTAAGCCCTAGTAGTGACTCCATAGTATACCTTTACATTGTCCAATCCGGTTTTGTGCAAAAAATCGGACAAACTATCCTTTGATCTATTTTGCATCCTTTTTCCGGCTTGCAAAGTATCTCTGGCCAAATCCCTAGCCCCTGCCTCTGCCAAGGTACTTGCCATTAACAAAGTATCCAGTTTTTCCAAAATGCTTTTAACGCCTTTCATAAAATCCTCCTTCTTTATGTTGCTATTGTAATTTTCATTGCATAGTTTGTGCCATTTTGGATTAATAAAACAACTCCAAGAAACATGCCAATTTTCAACATCCCGCACAGGTCGTGATTGCATTTCTCAATCCCCTGAAACACTTTTGAAACAAAACTGAACAAAATTCAAAACAAGGCAACACTTTTTGAAACAAAATGTTTTAAAATTGTTGGCAGGGTGCTTTGCAAATTTTCAGACCGAAGCAAGTCATGACGCTCTATGTTGAGACACTGGTGACAAATCGTATTGATTTAGGCATTATAATAACGGGGGTATATTTATGGAACTGTTAGAGGGTGGGAAACATTGTATCTAGGATTTTGCAGATATAGCTTCTTCCATTTTTTTGATCAATTCATCAATATTCAAGGGTTTCATCATATAATCAAAGGCACCGATTTGCATTCCTTGCATCCCTTCTTCTGTTGATCCGTACCCAGTAAGAAGCAAGACCGGCAGACCGGGATCCAGATTGAGCAATCTTTTCAAAACCTCGATTCCATTAAGACCGGGCATCTTGATATCCAAAATCACAACCGCCGGCATCTCGGTTTCTATTGATTCCAAAGCCTCTTCCCCGTCGTATGCTACATTCGTAGAATAACCCCTCATTTCCAAACGTTCAGCAAGGGTGGAGACAAACTCGTCCTCATCGTCGACTAGCAATACCTTATAATTGGTGTTCATCTAAAATCTCCTTGGGAATTGTTTTTGGGTAAATAAATGTAGAATATGGTACCGGAATTAATTTCACTGTCAGCTTTGATCTCCCCTCCCAATTTTTTGATTATGCCGTAGGTGATAGAAAGACCCAAGCCTGTGCCATACCCAGTCTTGGTTGTAAAAAAAGGCTCAAAAATATGCCTAAGGGTTTCCTTGTCCATCCCGTGTCCATTATCCTTTATGCTAACTCCTACAGTACCTAAATCCTCTTCCCAGGTGCTTATATCTACTTTGCCCCCATCATCAACCGCGGTAACTGCATTGGTCAGGATATTCAAAAACACTTGCTCCAGCTGCCCTCGATCAGTGGAAACCTTTGTCAGATTTTCGTCAAAGTCCATATTTATATTTACATTTCTTTCCGCTGCCTCCCTGTGCAGAAAACTGACCACATCTCTTAGCACATTGTTTATGTTCAATTTCTCGTACCTGGTCTCCAGCCTACTGGCAAATCCCAACAGCCGATAAGTGATATCCTTGGCCCTTTCCACTGTAGCCAGGATGGAGTCGGACAACTTGGTCAATTTTTCGCTTTGTGGAATATTGCTATTATTTTGAATGATATCCTTGATCAATCCGGCTTTTTCGTTGATTACAGCCAAGGGATTATTGACTTCGTGAGCGATGCCGGCAGCCATACGGCCTATAGAAGAAAGCTTTTGAGCATGTTCCAACTCCCTCAAGGCCACCTCCCTTCTTTCGTCAGCCTGCTTGATCCGCCTTACCATGGTATTGGTCAACCTGAATATAACTATAATTATCAAAAGCGTTCCCCCAATAAAAATGCCGAGCATCTGACCCTTCAAGGAGTACCAGGACTGGAGAAAAAGATTGGATGGCTTGATTACAGTGAGTACAAACTCCAACTTGGGGAAGTAGGCATAGGCCATGATTAAATTATTGCCCTGGTTGTCCCTGGTCTCGTTAATAGTAGGCTGAAAAGTCTTGGCCGGCATTTCCATTGGAAATGAGTCCAGCACATCGCCGTAAAATTTTGAGGGGGTCTGAATTGTACCAGCACGATTAAGCAAAAAGGCGTCAGCTCTGGGATCGAGTTTCATTGCTGCAAGTATTTCGTTCAAATTATCAATGTTAATCGTGGTTCGTAGTACCCAACTTTTATGGTCTGGACCTGTTAATTTAACTGCTATAACAATATGCGGAAATCCGCGATATCCCTTGAAAACATCACTTATGTACGAACCGTTCACCTTAACTTCGTGATAGGACTTATGTTCAGAATAGTCCTTTCCTTCCAGATCATAGGGACCGACATAGGCCACTTGCTGTCCGTCCGGATTAATCAGTCCGATATCCACAAAACCGGATATATTTTCACTTAAGGTATGAAAGACATTCCGCAGTTGATTAGCATCTCTTAATTCCTCTACTGTATTGCCATTGGCTATGTATTGAACAGTACTAAGGCGTTCCTGAAGATAAAGTTGAATCGAGTGCTTGGTCTTGTTTACAATCCCCAGAAGTTGATCGATATTTTGCTGTTTCAGAGAATTATGGTAGAGATGACTGTTAATAACAGCCATTACTGCCAAGGGCACCAAGGTAACAACAAGCATAATAGTGATCATTGACACCCTTAGCCTTCTGTACCTATCCTTTTGGCTCCTAAACCAGACCCTCTCCTTTAGAAAATCGAAAAATCGTGCAATAAGATTATTCATCAAGCAAACACTCTTCTTGCAAATTGGTTAAAATCCGCTCACTGGACAACACTCCGGAAGTGTAAGCCTGCAAGGCTTGTTTGTATTCCCCAATGACCGAATCGTACACTTCAATATTCTTCCATACCAGATATTGATAATACTCATTTTCAATTGCATTACAAATCACCGTATCCACTGATTGGGTAAGAATCAGTTGACACATCTCTTCAGAGGAGACATTGGGCAATACGAGTATTTGTTCGTTTGTCACCCGAAAGTGTTCATCCAACTCACCTATCCAAACTTCGCTGCAAAGATCAAATCTCGGCGCCACATCGTTTCCTTCCAAAAGTATCAGTATTTTTTTCTGCATGACCTCTCACCAAGTGTCAGTATCAATTTGTATCAAAAGATTTCACTAGTCAATATTGTGCTGTTTCATTTTGCGCCAAAGTGTACTTCTTCCCCAACCCAGAATTTCCGCAGCTTTCTGTTTTTTCCCCTTGGCCTTGAGCAGGGCCTGCATAATCATTTCTTTCTCAGCTTCGGACCAACTGTTTACTTTTTCTTTAACTCCTTGAAACTCCGCGTCTGTAACCTCTCCGGCAGAAGGCAAGCTGGACTCACTTTGTTCCTGTTCCGGATTTGTTCTGGCTACATCCTCAAATCTTGATTCATTCAGATAGTTGGGCAGGTGCTCCATTTCAATGGTTTCCTGTCTGCAAATATTCACGCTGAATTCAACTATATTTTGCAACTCCCTGACATTTCCAGGGTATGAATAGCGGGCAAGAAAATGCAGGGCTTCTTGGGAAAATCCCTTGATCGACTTATTGAACTTCTGAGAATAGTTATGCAAAAAATGGTCCAACAATAATTCTATATCTCCTTCCCTCTCCCTCAAGGAAGGTAGATGCATTCTTACCACATTCAGTCTATAGAGGAGATCGTGGCGGAATTTTTTCTCCTCGACCATTCTGGATAGGTCCTGATGAGTGGCGGCAATTATTCTGACGTTGACTTGGGTGCCTTTGGTACTGCCCAGGGGATAAATTATCTGATCGTCCAGGAAGGACAAAAGCTTTACTTGAAGTGAATGGGGCAAATCTCCGATTTCAGTCAAAAAAAGAGTACCGTTGTGGGCGAGTTTAAAACGGCCCGGCTTGTTTCCCGTAGCACCTGTAAAAGCTCCTTTTTGATGGCCAAAAAGTTCGGATTCCAGCAATGTTTCAGGCAAGGCCCCACAGTTCACCTTAACGAAAGGTCCTTTCGCCCGGGGAGAATTTTCGTGTATTGCTTCTGCCAAAGCATCCTTCCCAGTACCTGTTTCACCGGTTATAAGCACGGAAGAATCTGTTTGCGCAATGTCGGGGATTATTTGAAATACACGGTCCATCTGGAGACTGCGACCAATTAGGGACCCCACACTGAACGCTTGCAACTCTTTTTCTTTATAGGATTGAACAGATCTTAAATCTTCCAGACATTCCAGCCAGCCCACAAACCCTTCATGTGCATCCTGAAGCGGACTCAGGGTAAAACGTATGGGAATTTTCTCCCGGTTTTTGGAAATGATATTGCCTTCTCTACAAACAGGTTCAGAGTCGGATTGCAACTCCCTGCACGGACACTGGGAGCTACAAAGATTGGAACGAATTATATATTTGCAATATTGATTCAAGGCTTCACTTCGCTGAAACCCTGTCAGGGCCATCATGGCCTGATTCATGAACAATATCCGACCGTCCTTGTCCAAAATTACAATACTATTGGGCAAATGATCCACGAGTTCGGACAAAGGAACCGGATTCTCGGAAATTCCTTTTATAAACACATTTGTCTTTTCAGGATAAATCTCAGTCATAAAAAAACGAAAATTTGGGAATCAAGTTTGGGAGGCTTTAGAGCAGGCTGATTTGGCAAATGACAATTGCATTTGATTACTGTTTAAATCGAGAGTTACAGAACAATTTGTCCTTTCAAGAAACAAATTGAGCTTTTCCCAAGCATCACTGGAAGTTATACTTTCTTCCATCTCTGCAACTGAAGAAGGCTCAGTTTCAGAACATTTGCAGGATATTGTCATTCCCTCCTGCTGTTGCTCCGGATCAAGTATTATAGTGGCCCTGTCACCGGCAATCAAAAAACAACAATCCACAGCGGAAAAAACAGTAGCAAGAAACTCTATTGGGGATGTATTCAAAAACAATTTCTTCTTTTTTTCCTTTACCTGTAGTTCTAAATTTCTCCTTGCTGCTATCTTCGTGCTCAATTTAACCAGTGTATCCAGGTAATATGTAACATCTATCCTATTTTCAGCCTTGTCCGGGGCATGAGCAAAAGTATTCAAGCAAGTGCTCAGTTCCTCACCTCTTTGTAGTTGACCGGTGACAGATACTAGCAGATTAATCAGCTTATCACGTTTTTCGCTTTGATCCTTGTAGACATATGTCAAAAGATCATTCATTAGTCCTGTGGTTTCGTTAATAACTGCAAGCACATTCCTTATTTCGTGGCTATAACTAGCTATTATTCTGCCAAAAAAATAGACCAATTCCAAATCTTGACGCTTATCCATAGATTCTCTCAAGAAAGTATCCTTTAGTTGAGTTTGCTTTTAAGATTAATGTTATCATCAATTTTGATTTAATTGAATTTATTTAGTACAATTTGAAACAAATAGCAAGAAATTTTATTAAACAAGTTAAAGTAGCTTCGGCGAGTCGAGGGAGACTTTAAAACTCTAACAATACAGCGTCACTTAAGCCTTGCCGGGTGGCCCAATTTTGCTCTGAGTGCTAAAACTTTTCTCATTAAATGGGTGGGTAATATTACACTTTCGTTGTAGTGCTAGACTGGAAAAGATAATTGTAGCAAGGCAAATAGTCAGAAAAAATAAGATAAGCTAACAAAAAATCCATGTTCAGACAATCGCTAAAAACACCTTAATTTACTAGTTCCCGACAGGAATTGAGCAACTTATAATAACTAACTGCTGTATCTAACTTTTGTTGAACACTTGCTGCAATTCCGGATGGTTTTTAAGTGCTTGTAAAAACTGAGAAGTGCGGTTGGCCAACCTGGATTCATATATATGCACCATCCGTTGCATGAATAAAAAACCCAACTCCAAATCGTTTTCCAGCAATTCAGAAAGATCGGCAGCATTGATGGATATAACCTCACTGGGTTCAACACACAATGCAGTGGCAATACTCTTTGCCCTGGGTATGAGCGAGGATGTACCGAAAGTATATCTGGGTTTGATCACTCCCAGGGTTACGCTTATATCTTCGTTGGCATCCACTTCCAGTATTATTTTGCCAGAAAGAAGCATATACAGGAAGTTCAGGTTTCCCCCTTCCCTGTACAGGATAGTTTCCGCATTAAACATCCTGAGATTGGCCAATTTGTAAATCTTCTGCAGTTTATCCTCGGGAAGATCTTGCAACATATGAATATTTCTAAGCTTGTCTGTCTCCATCATACAAAATTCCTCTCAAATATTTTTCTCGAGTTAACTTCTCGGACACACCCTGCTAGTTAAGCATGAACACCAGGACTATGAATATTGTGGCTAGAGTGGCTCCAACACCCACGGGCACAGTGCCCTTGTGCATATCCAGGTATAAGTTCCTCTTGCGCATCTCCAGTTTAGTACCACGTTCACCGCTTAAAAGCCAAAGCGTAATCATTACGTACATAACTAGCCTGGTGGAGGCGTCCTTAAAAAATACTGCAAGCCAGCGTACTATGCCGAGCATCGATTTTTCGGATATATTGTTCAAGCCGGTAAAAAACTTGGATATACCCGAGTATGCCACTTGAAAACCCTTGCGGTAAAACCAGTCCGTATCCAGGGAAATGGTCCTTGTTTTCCCAAGAAGCGGCAACAGCAGGAAAAAGGCCAAGGCTGAAAACATGATTAGCTGCAACTTGGTACTCAAATGGGACGCGGTATAGGGATGATACGCATGTGCATCAAAAGGCAGGATCCCATACAACACGTCCGGGTATACTCCTATCAGGATACACAAAAAGGCTAAAAGTCCCATTGCGGTAAGCATCGTCCAATTGGATTCACCGGGCCTGAATCCCTTGTCCTCTCCAAAAAAGATAAAATAGGGAAACTTGAGACTTGCCAGTAGGAAAGCACCTGCGGAAGCGATTTGTAAAACCAGCCAAGTCCAGAACATATGCTCGTGTTCCGCTCCTACAACGATCATGGATTTGGTAGTGAATCCGCTGGTCAGGGGAAGGGCAGACATGGACAACGCACCGATACAACAAAAGATCGTGGTCCAGGGCATGCTTTTGTACAACCCGCCCAGGTCTGTACATTTTTTCTTGCCGGTCATATAGATCACTGAGCCTGCAGCCATGAACATAAGTCCCTTGTAGATTATATGGGCAAAGGCATGGACGGATGCTCCGTTCAAGGCCATGGCGGTGCCTATCCCCACCCCAACCACCTTGAAGCCCACCTGGTTGATTATGAAATAAGCCAATATTCTCCTTATATCGTTTTCCATCAATGCATATACCAGGCCGTATATGGTCATTATGCAGCCAACCAAAACCAGGATCTCCCATCCGGGAAATCCCCGGATCAGGGTGTATACCGCTGTCTTGGTGGTGAATGCACTCAGAACCACGCTACCGGTGACAGTTGCCTCTGGGTATGCATCCGGAAGCCAGGCATGCAATGGAACTGCGGCTGTATTGATCAATATCCCCAACAATATCAAATAAGTGGATAGATTGTATTCGGAGAATGCACTGAAATTGACACTGCCCGTGTTGTGGATAAAAAGTACAATACCCAGAAGCAGGCAAAGGCCGCCGAATATATGTACCAGGACGTATCTGTATCCCGCGGCGTAGGATTTTTCGCTACCCCCGGCCAGAACCAGGATTACCGAGGCCACGGCCATTATCTCCCAATAGAAGTACAATGAAACCAGGTCCCCGGAAAAGATCACTCCCAGGGCGCTGCCTATGTAGAGCAGTGCTGCCAGATGCTGTCGCATGTCCCGTAAATAAAAGGCATACAGGCAGCCTGCAAATCCGTACAGGGTAAATATGTATCCGAAAAACTTGCTTAACTTGTCCACTCTAAGCAGGGTTAGATCAAAACCGAAAAATTGCACGCGCAAATAGCTTCCCGGCTCCAGGGCCACAATCCAGGCAAAAGCCAAGGCGGTGACGAACAGGAGGAAACAGTTCCTGGACCTGCCGGTAAACAGAGGAAGCAACAATGCACCGAGTATCAACAGCCATGCCGGAGGAATATTAAACATAGTCACAACTTCAAATCGGTTTAAAGTTAAAAAACACCAGAATCCTCACAATCGCTCTTGGTAGTAAGCTTCACTTCGTTTTAAAAAATGGCCCAACAGGTTGCCCAACAAGACCAGCGCTACACAGGATGTAAGCCCCAGGAGGGCATAAAATCCAAGCATACCATCGATTCCGAAGTAGTCTTTCCTGGTCAGGAAAAATTCCGGAACCACGCTTGCTGCACACAGAAACAGCAGTATCCCCCACAAGATAATTTTTGGACGTCTTGGTAAGTTATTTTCCTGCTGGGAATCGTTTTTTTCCATCATCACAAAAACAACCTTTATCAGTATTGGTAAAACAAAAAATTTCAGCCCATGCTCAACTGAATCAAGTCCCGGAACAAATCCGGATAAAAGAACAGGCCCACGGAGATCAATGCGGTAATGGCCAAGGGATAGAGGCACATTGAAGGGGCCTCGGAGTAACCGGGCTTTACACCCTGGGAATAAACCGGGGCAAAAAATCCCTTGAACACAACTGGCAAGAAGTAGACCGCATTTAAAAAGGAACTTGCGAGCAGTACCAAAAGCAGGGGAAGCTGTTCCGCCTGCAGGGAGCCCAGCACCAGGTACCACTTGCTGTAGAAGCCCCCTGTGGGTGGAAGGCCGATCACGCTCAAACTGCCGATGAAAAAGGCCAAAAAGGTAACTGGCATCTGTCTGCCCAGACCGTGCATCTGGCTGATATACTTCTTTCCAGTTGTTACCATGATCGCACCGGCACAGAAGAACAGGGTTATCTTGCCGAAAGCATGCATGACTATGTGGATTATCCCGCCCAGCTGTCCCTTGGGCGTAAGCAGGGCCACCCCAAGTATTATATAGGAGAGCTGACTGATAGTGGAAAACGCCAGCAGCCTTTTCAATTCGTTCTGGGATATGGCGATGAGTGATCCCACCAAAATGGTGATCGCAGCAATATAGCCGATCACATGGCCCAGGTTCAGGGCGGAGAGGAGTTCGATCCCGAAGATCCCGGTCAGCACCCGGATTATACTGAACACTCCCACTTTTACCACTGCTACTGCGTGCAGCAGGGCGCTTACCGGAGTGGGGGCGACCATTGCCGCCGGAAGCCAGGCATGCAGGGGCATAATCGCGGCCTTGGCGAATCCGAAGACAAACATAAACAACAGTATCCCCAGTACGGTGGGGGATGCCTGCCCGGCCAGGATTCCCTGGCTGCCGAATTCCAGGGTGCCGGCAAGATTGTAGCAGACTATCATCGAGGGCAGGACCAGGCCTATGGAAGTCCCCAGTATGTAGATCAAGTATTTCCTGCCCGACTTTCTCGCCTCCTCGTCCTGGTGATGGGCTACCAGGGGATAGGTGGAGAGGGAAAGTATTTCGTAGAACATGTACAAAGTGAGCAGGTTGGCGGAGAATGCAACTCCGATAGTGGCGGAGAGTGCCAGGGCGAAGAAGCTGAAGAACCTGGTCTGGGCGTGTTCCTTGAGCCCCCGCATATAGCCGGCGGAATATATACTGGTCACGATCCACAAGAAGGAGGCAACTAGGGCAAAGAGCATTCCCAGGGAATCCACCCTAAACTTTATCGCCACCCCGGGGACAAAGGTAAACAAGGTGTATACCAGCTGTTGTCCCTGAAGTACCGCGGGCAACATGGATACAACTAAACTGAATTTGATTATGCCGGCCAGTATAGTCCAGCCTTCCCTTATATTGGGCTTTTCGCTGCTGGATATCAAAACAGGGATAACGAGCAATGAGGCCAACACTGCAAACAACGGCTTGATAGAAATGATTTGTTCCATTATGCTACAACTCCGGAAACAAAAGGTGCTACCACGTGATCGACAATCATTCCTGAATACAAACCTACTGCGAGCAACCCCGCGGCTACCAAGAGCAGCGGTAGCAGCATGGATGCAGGTGCTTCACTGAGCACGGACCTGCTGTGCTCGTGAGCGTGATCTTCTCCGGAATGCATGGGCTCAAAGAAGCAGATCTCGAATATACGGAAAAACAGGACCGCATTTATCAGACTGCTAAAGACGAGTGCTAGCAAAAAGACGTAATTGCCTGCCTCCAGAGCACCGCTTAGCAAAAACCACTTGCTAAAGAATCCACAAGTGGGAGGGATTCCGACAATACTTACCCCGGCCAGGACAAAACCGGCCATGGTTAAAGGCATCCTGGAAAAAAGCCCCTGCAGGTTATCGAAATGCAGATTCTTCAATTTATAGCTCATATTGCCCACTGCAAGGAACAGACAGAAAGTCATCAGCGCATCGTTTAATACGTGCAGCACTGTCCCGGTCAAGGCGGCGGAATTTCCCAGCCAAGCACCCCCGACCAGGTATCCGATCTCGGAGACGATAATATAGGTAAGCATCTTTTTCAGATCCTTTTGGGCAAGGGCCAACACTGCCCCGGCTAGAATGGCAATACTGGCCAGTAAAACTATGTGCTCACTTAGCGCCAACTCCTCAAAGACATAATCCATGCCGAAGACGGAAAACATGAGTCTAATCATTACATAGACCATGACCTTGGTCATAAGCGGAGCCATAATCCTGTTGGAGGCGGTGGGTGCGTAGGCATAGGCATTGGGCAGCCATACGTGCAGGGGAAACAGGGCCATTTTCGCCCATACTCCCACCATACAGAAGACAAATGCGGTAAAGACCGCCAGGGAGGAATACAGGGACGGCAGGATGGAAGCAATATCCATCATGTTCAAGGAGCCGGTCTTGATATACAAATACCCCACTCCCAGAAGATAGAAACTTGCCCCGATAACCCCCAGAAAAACGTAATTCAGACTGGCCACGGGGGAACGGTCCGGGTCGCCCATGGCGATCTGGGCATAAGCGGCCAGGGAAGTTACTTCCAGCAAGACGTAGAGGTTAAACAGGTCCCCTGTTATTACCACGCCCAACAGACCGGTTACAAACAATAAATAGAGGATATAAAAAGTGTCCGTCTTCTCTGCGAGCTCCTGCTCTACCGACCGGAAACTGGCTATAAGATTTACCAGTGCTATTACCGAAACAATACATAGCACAAGGCCGTTCAACAGGTCTATCCGCATCTGGATGCCCCAGGGAGGAGGCCAGCCAGCCATCCGGTAATCCACAGGGCCAAACTGAATGACTTCTGCCAAAAGCACAAAAGTGCTAAGCGCAGTGACAGTCAGGGCAAGGACGCACAAGGGATAGACAAGACGCCTGTTGCCCCACATCAGTGCACTGCAGAACACAGCGGCCAACACGGGAATAATGATTATAAGCGCCGGGTACTGGAAACTCATTTCTGCCTCATCCGTATCCTGATTTCATCTTCTTCCAAGGTCTGAAAACGTCTGTACGTCTTTACCGCCAAAGCCAGGGCGACTCCGAATGTTGCCACCGAAACCACGATTGCTGTAAGCATAAGCACGTGCGGCAGGGGATTCATGTATTCTGCCGCGTGAATCGCAGGCGCGGAATGGCCGTGGGCGTTTTCGATAATAGGCAGGGTTCCCCCTTTCTTGTAGGCGATGGAGATAAAGAAGAATATAATTGCGGTTTGAAAAATGTTCATCCCCACCAATTTCTTGATCAGGTTGTTCTTGGCTATCATCGCATACAACCCCACCATCATGAGGACGATGAACAACCAATAGTTGTACTTGGCTACAAAAACACCCAAAATATCCGGCATATTGCTAATTCTCCCAGAAGTGATTACGTGTTTACGTGGTTATGTGTTTACGTAAGAAAAAGAAACACTAGCTAGTTCCAATAATGATCACAACATTTCATGTTTCGTTGTGCCCGCCAGGGCATCAAAATCAACCAATAACTTTTAACATCGAACGTCGAACATCGAACCAACAAGCATTAACAGATAACGGATAACTATTAACTAAAGCCCTTCATCCAGTCTTCCATCAGAGGACAAGTTCAAATAGATCATAACCATTACCGCCATTACTATAAAGCCAACACCTATCTCTACTCCCATCATGCCCAGTGCTCTGGCGTGCGTTGCATCCACCGGCAATACCAGGGAGAGTTTTGAGTAATCCAGGAAATTGCCTCCCAAGAACATGCACAAAACACCTATGCCGGCATAGATCAATATCCCCAGGGCACATACAAATCCTAGCCAGACTTCGTTGATATTCTTGAGTACGCTCCTTAGGTCAAAGCTAAGGGAGAGCAGGATCAAGGAGGCCCCGAAAATGACCCCGCCCTGGAATCCGCCGCCAGGGCTGGCTTCCCCGTGAGCAATGACATACAGGGCGAAAATCTGGATAAAGGGGATCAGTATCCTGCATACTGTTTTCAAAATTATATCAAACGGTACCCACAAGGTATCTATTCTTTCCAGATCCTCGGTTTCCCGCGGGGCCCTGGAAGGATCCTTGATATGCAATGTAACTTCCGTGGGAATATGTCGATAATATATGGATTGCTGTCTTTTTCTTTGCGACTCCCTTAAAAGCAACAACAGGGCCATTCCTGCACAAAATACCACCACTGCCTCGAAAAGGGTGTCGTATCCACGATAATCCGCCAAAACAGCAGTGACCAGATTGGGAGCCCCGGTCTCCTGCAGCCCTTTCTCTATAAAATGGGGAGACAGATGTGTACTGGCTGGAGACGAGGGATCGCCCCATGCTGGAAAATCCTTGGTCACGAACAACAATAGGCATCCACATATAAGTACTGTTACCAGACCCACCCATTTCAATCTTTGCTCCTCCTTGTGGTACTAAAAATCGCTGCCACAAAAAATATCGTACTCACACCCGCTCCCACGGAAGCCTCGGTAAAAGCGACATCCACTGCCCCCATTATCGCCCAGAGCAGGCACATCATGAAACTGTAGGCCCCGAACAGGATTGCCGAACTCAAAAGATCCCTAACGGAAATTGCTCCGATCGCACACACGATTACCAAAGTTAAGACTATGAAATCTATCGGCCAAAGCACGGTTCTTCTCCTATTTTTTCCTGGACCAGGGAACCAGTCCCGCCCTTATGCCTGCGTCCACAATGGCGTGAGTTGCAGTGGGGCTGGACATGAACACAAAGCCTACTATAAGAAGCATCTTGACACTTAGTAACAGATGGTCAAAAGAAAAGCTCTCCAGATTATACAGCGCGAGTCCCAGGACCATTAACATAGTACCCAGAGTATCCAATTTTCCGGCAGGATGGAGCCTGGTGTAAAAATCCGGCATGCGCAGGATACCTACACATCCGCCCAATAGGAACAAGCTTCCCAGACTGACCAGTACTATGCACACATAGCTCATTTTACACCTCTTTATACGCTGCAAAAAATAGTAGTTTTCTATCCCTTTTTCTTGTAGAAATACCTGGCGGCACCCAATACTGCTATAAAATTCAACAAGGTGTAAGTAATCGCAATATCCACGAACATTTCTATCCTTCCGTAAAGAAACCCGATAAGCAGCAGGATTACCACGGTCTTGCTGCCGATGGCGTTTGCCCCCACCAAGCGATCCAATACAGTAGGACCTACCACTGCCCTGTACAAGGTAAGAACAATTAAACAACACAGGAAAATTGCTACAACCAAAAAAAAGTTGGACATAATTATTCCTCGAACACCCTATACAATATTTTTTCTGTTCTTCCGGGCAGTCCAGCGGCAGAAGCGTAGTCCAGGGCATGAACCTTGAAATAACCATCAGGTGTTGCACTGATAGTTATCGTGCCCGGGGTCAAAGTGATGGTATTGGCCATGCTGACAATGGACATGTCCTTTCTCAAGCAGGTTTGGAAGTAAATGATATGGGGATTTATCTTTTCCCGCATCCTGGGGTGAAAAACCAAATACATAAGATGGATATTGGACAAAAAGATTTGATATAGTGGCCAGGGCGGGTACTGTAAAAACTTGAGCAAAGTAATTGAATATCTGCCGATTCTGGGATTGGGGAAGAGCAAGCTGCTGGAAAACATGGCCACGGTAAAAGATGCTATCGCTCCCAGCACCAAAAGCAAAGCATCAGTTTTACCAGACAGGATAAACCAGAGAATGTACATCAGTATGAAAGTGAGTACTATGGAAAATATCCTGTCTTTGAGATTGGCCTTAGGGCCGGGGTCGACTTTTTTGGAAATATCTTCAAGTTCTTCGTGTATATACTCTTTTGTTTCCGCCATAAAGCCCTTTAAATGCAAGTAGTTAACAAATTACACAAACAAAATGTTTATGGTAACAAATAATTTATAGGATCATCAGGAATTAATTTATGCGGTACACTGTATCCTGCATATTCCTGATGATCCTTGGGGGAGAGAGCTTTAGTTTTGTAGAACCTGTTTTGCCGTTTCCTGGATACCCTCCGGAAATCCAACAACATTGAACATGAGAACAAAGCCGAGTACCCAGACAACAATGAGCGAAATCACCCACAACAAGAAGCCGTATTTCAAGAAGTCCATGGGATGGATAGCTTTTTCTCCTGTATCCGGATAGGTTCCCAGGCCATATACTATTGCGTTATTGGGAGTACCCACGATCAAGAAGTGGGCGAACGACGTGGCCCATGCCACCGCTAGTCCTGAAGCCCAGGGTTCTGCGAAATGTCCGGACATGATTCCCATGGGTATGACTATTGGCCCCAGAAGTGCAGTTGTACCCGCATCAGACATAAAGTTGGTCATCACTCCGGAAAATGCAGACAATCCGACCCAAAGACCGAATCCCTGGCTTATGCCCGCGTATGCAAGTATCTCCATAACCCTCTGGGCAAGCCATAGTGCAGCACCGGTTTCCTTTAGCAATGCACCCAGGGTCAATGCCCCGCAGTACATAAACCAGGCGTCCCAGGAAATTCCACCTAAAATCTTTTTCCAATTGGTAACATTGAAAAACACCGGAATGACAAGGGCCAACAGGGCAGGGCCACCCAATCCCATTGAGTGTCCGCCAAAAATCCATAATGCTAGTATCAAAAGCAGCATACCCGCGATCACGTACTCTGAATATCCCATTCTCCCCATTTTATTGGTCTCTTCATTTATGGACTTAAGACCGGAGCTTAGATCTTTAACTTTTAGTTTTCTGGAAAAAAGGGTGATCATATATATTGCTACAATCAATCCCATGACGGGTACCATGGGAAAGCCGTACTTCATCCAGGTCAAAAAATCCATGGGCACATTATAGTCGCTAAAAAAGCCCATCATAATGATGTTTCGCCCTCCTGCCGCAGGAGATCCCACTCCGCCTACATTCAAGGAAAAACAAAGCGCAAACAATAAAAATTTGGCCAATGCAGGATCGTGTTGAATCTTACCAGGGGGACTGTTGGCATAAACCGAGCCAAAATATACCGCCATCATTACCGGGGTCATAAATGCACACATGGCGTGTGCGGAAATAAAGGAACCTATAGAGGCCATACTGATACAAAGTACAAATATGGGAACGTAAAATCCCTTGGTCCAACCCAACAACCACGTAGCCAACCTTTTATGAAAACCCACATCTACTACTACCACACCCATTGCGAGTACACCCAACAAGAACAAAGGAGCATCTCCTGCAAAAGTCTTACCAATCATATCCTTGGGAAGTAATTCGAAAAAATACGCTATAACCGGCATAATTATCCCGGTAAGTCCTATGGGAATGGCTTCAGTAGCAAAAAAAACTATTGCCATGGGAATTATTCCCAAAACTATCATGGTCTTGTCCGCAGCTTCATCCACATTTTCTGCAATGCCCCAATCTATCATTTTCTGGGCAATGCCATTCTCTCTGAGTACTTGCACCAGTGACTCCGGCACAGGTAACAAAAAACCTACAACCACAAACAAGAACAGACCCAGACTGAACCAGAACCATTTGCTGGAGAACAATCCTCCACCACTTTTGCTATGTTGAACTTCATGACTCATATTCCAATTTTCCTCCTTGAATTTTGCTCAAGCACACTTCACCTGCAACGCTTCAGACACCCTTAAAAAAGCAACGGGTGTTCAGTTATCGTCCTTGTCGTCTTTGAAAACCGAACGGGGGGAAGATATTATCTCGTTGACCTTTGCCTGCCTTATCCTTTCCTCTTGTTCGGCTTTTCTGGCATAAGCCTTGTTTACCTTGCCTATGAGCTCATCGGTTTTGGTGGGTTTCATCAGGTAATCGAACGCCCCCAATTTCATACCCTCAATGGCTGATTCCACTGTAGCGTTCCCAGTAAGCATGATAATTTCCAATAATGGATTGATCTCTTTTAATTGTTTCAAGGCTTCAACACCATCAATGCCGGACATGAGAACATCAAGTATTACCACATCGTAGTTGTAACCCTTTACAGTCTCCACAGCCTCTTCACCGCTAAAACATGTTGACACATAATAACCTCTCAGTGAGAGTCTTTCCGCCAATTGTGTGGTGAACTCTTCCTCGTCATCCACAATCAATATTCTAACATTCATTTATAGCCTCCTTATAATCATTCAAAACTACATGTTTTGATTTGCCTTGTTACTTCCTGAAATACATCCACCAATCTCAAAATTCCCACAATATCTTGATCATTGATCACCAGAAGAGATTGATGGTGTCCCACGATTAGTTGATGGACTGCTATTTCCAACGTATCTTCTTTATGAACATATTCCCCATTGCCGGGAGCGTACATAATTTCTTTCACTTTAATGCTAGCTGATTTGCGACACAAATCTTGCAAGGGCTTGTCAAAAAGATGATACTGTGAAACCATTGTTTTCAAAAATTCCGAGCTAAAGCCACTAGTAGCTGTTCTGGCCATGCTCTCCGAGTCGATAAGATCGTTGTACTTTGGCTCCAAGCCTTTCAATATATCCAATTGGCTTAATTTGCCCACTACTTTCTGATCACTGTTCAGGACCAGAATTGCCCGGTGAGGGAATGCATTCGAATCTCTGGACTTTAAATATTCCAGCTGAGCCTTTTCAAGAGAGGTTATGGCCTGATAAAGTGTAGCCTCTTGATCAATAGTGGCATACTCCTGAAGAGAGAGCATCATTTCCTTGACTAGAATATCTTTCATAAATAACTCCGATTAGTTTCATCCTTTTCCGGATTCTAAAATTGTGTGATACAATTCACAATATACAAAACTAAAGTATACAACAAACACTTAATCACAACTGCGAATCAAATCAATAAGAACAGAAATTAAATTTAAATTGTGTTATAAATTTCACAATTGAATTTATGTACACTTAGCAAATTATATGCCACACATAAAAACGGAATATAATTAAAGTCTAAAGTTTGTTTTAAATAAGTCAACCACTTTGACACCATTTGAAACAAAAAGGCACAAACGTTCAAAAACGTTTTGACACATTTAAAGGTGTTGGATTTTTAGCTAAAAACAAAATGCTAAAAAACTTTTTTGGGGGGCAAATCCACTGATGGTAATCACCAAAAGTAAGGAGGCTAAATGAGGGTAATTGTCGAGGCCTCGTCCTATTGGTCCTCGCGATTAATTTGTTAAAAACATTGAAGACTACAATTTATAGGCCTTTATATATTTGTTCGAAATAATTTATTTCAAGTTTACAACTTTACTTTCGTTTTTCTTTTTTCCCATATTATTCAAAGCAGTAGTCGCCTGTTGTAAGCTATCAGGCGCAAGGTGTGCATAACGTTCCGTTTGGCTTATTTTCTGGTGACCCAAGTATTCCTTGACCGTATACAAAGGAACTCCGGCCATAACAAGCCAACTAGCGCAAGTGTGGCGCAGGGTATGAAATACAATTTTTTGCCTGGAATCTTCTACATCTTTATTCCAACCTAAATTAGTAATTACTCTTTCAAATGAGTTGCTTATCTCTTTTCTTTTGCCACCATTCCGGGCAGGGAATACAAGTTCTGATTGCTTGGTGAGTTCTCGATATTTCAACATTTCTCTCACTTGATTAGTCATTGGTAGGTGTCGAACATAGCCATTCTTGGTATGTCTAAATGTGACGAGTCCCTGTTCAAAATCGATATCCTTCCAGGTCAAGGCGAATATCTCCCCGGCCCTGGGACCACAGTGTAGGGCCAGTAAAGCCATGTCGTGAAGGTCGGGGCTGCGTTCTTGCAGTTTTTCAAGGAGTGTTTCAGCTTCTTCGTAGGTTAAGTAACGTATGCGTTTGTTGTCTTTTCTGGGAACTTTTATTTTTTCAACTGGGTTTGTGCCAAAAAATAAATCGTTCTCCTTTGCAAAATTAAAAACCTGTCGCACAACTGCTAAAGCATATGCAACCGAACGAGAAGCACGTCCCGCATCAAACATTTTCTTTTTTAATTTTTCCAAATGGAAACTGGATATATCCTTTAGAGGGATACCCCCGATAATATGTTTTATCCATTTATTGTATAGATGTTGTTCAGTGTCCCATGCTTTATAGGTTTTATTTGTTTTTGCAGATTCCAAATATTTTGGTAGCGTTGTTTTTAAGAGACCTAGAGGTAGGTAGGCATATTGCCCTCCAATGTGATAACTTTAAATTAAGCACCATAAAGTTCACAAGGAGGGC
>Ga0207414_1000438_pt1 | contig 18792 bp, 18 predicted proteins | sample PonA231FremontCA_2_FD_187269 | JGI IMG/M metagenome (GOLD analysis project Ga0207414, IMG submission 187269) | Marine sediment microbial community from Fremont, CA, USA - Pond A23 Sediment 1 (SPAdes) | ecosystem: Environmental > Aquatic > Marine > Unclassified | place: USA: Fremont, California...
CGCGAGTGTGAGGAGATTGGTATTCCCCTTGACGATTTTATTAATCTAGCCCTCAATGCGATGAAAGAGATTGATACGAAAATTGGACTGTAATTGAATGAAAGCCGCCTAGCGGTTTGGGACCGCTTGGCGGCTGATTTAAAGATGAGGAAGACGTAAGCCCTTAGCCGCTGGTAAAAGTCAAGGAAAAAACAAGAAACCCATGCATTTTGAAGAAGGCCACATATACCATATTTATAACAGAAGCAACCGCAAGGTTTTTCCTGGACGGGAAAACTATCTCTTTTTTCTGAATAAGGTTCACAAGCATATTGAACCATGCTGTGAAATATTAGCCTGGTGTTTAATGCCCAACCATTTTCATTTTTTGTTACAGGCCACCGGAAAAAGTATAGGAGATATCAATGAGAAACATCGTTTACAAACACAACTTCTCTCAAAAAACTGGGGTGTTTTGTTGAGTTCTTATACGTAGGCATTCAATAAAAAATTTAACAATAAAGGAGCTCTCTGGGCTCATAAGACTAAAGCTGTGGTATTAAATGATAAATCAGAAAATTATCCAAGGATATGCTTTAATTATATTCATCAGAATCCACTTCAGGCCGGTTTGATTAGCAAGATGGAAGAATGGGAATTTAGTTCATCCCTAGATTATTTGGGCGAACGTGAAGGTAAATTGGTGAATAAACAATTGGGGTTTTAGATAACCAACATAGATAAGGAAAATGTTAAAGAAGAAACGAAAGAAATGCTGGAAACAAAAGTTTAAAGAAAATATGGTAACCATCGAAAGCCGCCAAGCGGTTTAAAACCGCTTGGCGGCTGTGCTAACTTTAATTCCCCCCTTCCACAATAATTCGCTCTGCTAACTGCTCGTCCATAGCCATTTGAGTTTGATCTATCTGAAGAATGTATACCGGATACGTTTGAATTACTTGTAGGATCCTCCCGGGAACGATTCCCATAGCCAGAAGTTTTTGTAAATTTTTAGAGTCTGTCGTTACCAGGCGTTTTACAACTCCTGTTTCGCCCTTTTTCAGTTTGTTAAGGACAACTTCTTTATCCATCGTAAATAAATTACTTTTCTTGAACATTTTCTTATATCTTATTAGTTACATCTGGTTTGCAAATTTGTTTGATATTATCAAATACTTTTACTTAATCTTGCTTGGTCTTGTTTTTCGAAAACAAGTTCTTTATAAATGACAGCGATTTGGCTTCGGGTAAGGATTCATACCCGCAATTTGGGCATTTAACCAGGTTGCAGTTTGATAGCGGACAACTGCCGCAGGCTGATATCCCTTGTTCGTCGGTGAATTCCATTCCGCAAAATGCGCATCTATGTTTCATAATACCCTCCTTATAGTGTAATGTTTAATGTATTTAAAATAAAGTTTAGCAATCCACCCATTGAAAATGCGAGTACCAGTACAAGCAAGAAAATACCAATTGCTGTTTTGGCTCCCCGTTCTTTGAACATGACCATGAGCTGTGCGACACATGGAACGAAAAGGGTTAGTACAACAGCTGAAATCGCTAATTGATTGGCATTAAGCATGTCCTGCATCTGGAATAAACCTGCTGCTCCGTAATCTCTGCGGAAAAATCCGAAGAAGAATACATCTGCGGTGTCATTAGGCAGCCCGATTCCCGCAACTAAAGGTTCCAGTCCATTTATAATGTGTGGAAATACCCCGGTAATTTGCAGCAGCCAGATGACCACACTCGCGATAATAAAGAGGGGCAATACTTCTTTCAGGTACCATATAATCCTTGTATAGGTTTTGCTTAGAACGTTTGAGATTTTTGGTACTCTCAAAGGTGGCAGCTCCATGAAGAATGTTGGGCGCTGACCGGGCATAATTTTTGAGGCCATGAAGCCTACAAACATGAAATTGGCAAAAATTACCAATACCCATACCAAAAGGGCCATTGGAAATGGCGCGAGGAGGGCAAATATCACCCCGAGTTGCGCTGAACAGGGAATAGCTAATGCCAGTAGTAATGTTGCTATTACTCTTTCCCGCTTTGTTTCCTGTGTTCTTGTAACGATGGTAGCCATGGTATCACATCCGAGTCCTAAAACCATCGGGATTACTGCCCGTCCGCTGAGGCCGATTTTCTTAAACAGCCTGTCGATTAGCAGGGATAGGCGAGGTAAATAACCGGAATCCTCAATTGCCGAAAAAGCAAGGAAGAATGTCCCGACAACCGGGAGAATGATGGCTATGGCATAGGTAAGCCCAAGCGTTACAAGGCCGTATTCGCCAATAATCAATTGCCGCAATGCTTCTATACCTACAAGATTTTCAACGGCATTTGCTATAGCCGGATTGATGTATTCGCCGAACAGTTTTCCTTCTACAAAGTCCACGACTGTACCAGCTCCAAAAACTCCGACAAATTTGTATAGTACAAAATACAGTACCAGCAGCAGAATGGGCACTCCTGTGATGGGGCGAATCATTAGCTGGTTTAGTTTCTCTCCGATATTGATTCGTTTCTTTTTGTCAATAGTTGTTACAGCCTGGGTTATTCTTTTGGCTTCTTTATGAATTTTTATTTTCATCATGTAAACCAAAGATTCTTGAAGCATCTCCTCCGTTTTTTCAATGATGGAAGTTATGTGGGTGTAGTTTTCCGGTTCTTTCTCTTTTATCCATGTATGCATATCTTCATCTTTCTGAAGTAGCAATTGGGCGATGCTTCTTTGGTGAATTGTGTAATCTTCGGATAATATCTTGCTTATTTCCTGCAGGCCACTTTCAATATTTTCGTCAAACGGAATCACTTCATGGTGATTTTTTCGCTCGTAGTTTAATATATGATACAGAACCTGGTTCATGCCTTTGCCACTCACAGCAACAGTGGGAACAACCGGAATCCCTATTTCTTTTGAAAGTTTTTGAAAATCTATCTTTATGCCTTCTTTTTCGGCTTCGTCCATCATATTTACCACAAGGATGACTTTCATGCCGGTTTCCGAAAGTTCCATAGCAAGTGGAAGCATCCGGGTCAGATTTTTTGCATCGACAACATGAAGGATGTAGGAAGGCCTTTCTTCAAGCAGTGCGAGTTTGGCTACTCTTTCTTCTTCGGTAATTGGGAGTAAAGAATACATTCCCGGCAGATCCCAGATGCCGTATCTTTTTGTACCTAACGTAATCTGTCCTTTATCCACAGCTACGGTAGTGCCCGGGTAGTTTGAGACTGCTGCTCTTGATCCGGTAAGTCGGTTAAACAACAGACTTTTCCCTACATTGGGTTGCCCCGTCAAGGCAATCCATTTCTTTGCTTCGCCTTCTTTTTTGCCTGCATCTGCGTGGTGACAAGATGCAGCAGATGCTTTCCTGTCAGTTATTATTGAATGGTTTTCCATTGTTTTTTGATTTAATTGTAATTCCACTGAATTCTGAACATCCCGACAAAAGCATTATCATAATCGTTTTGCATTCCGGGATGTATGATGTATTGTATGTTTGGCTGAATCGTTAAACTATTAAAAGCCTTATATTTGTATGTGAATTCAATTGCTGTTTCACAGGATTCGTATTTTTCAGGATTGCTTTCGAGCAATGAATTGTTTAGTGAAGCATGGGCAACAGCTAATGCGGTCATATCTGATTCTCTTCCCGGAAACAAACCTTTATAATTTAAGCCATAAGCCATATAAAAATCATTGATGCTGCTTTCTGCTGGTGAATAGCCCATTTGAAACATCGTTCCCAGACCCTGATTGTTTTCTGCTGATTCACCAAAAACTAACTGGTCTACAATGAGGTAGATTCCGCTTGAACCTTTTTGTTGTCTGGACGGGGTATTCAGGGAACTGAATTCTCCGCTGTGGTGAAACATTCCTACCTTGTAAGTGCCCGGTTTGTCTGGAATGAGATTTTTTAAGTGAAATTCACCTACGTAAAATAAACCATTATCTTTATTAAGGTTGAGGTTCATCCCAAAATTTGTATGCGTGATTTCACCTGGCCTGCCATTATATACTCCGGCTTTCAAAGCCATGGAATTGTTGAGGTCATAATGAGAAACAATGCCAGGAGTTGTCATGGGAAAAATAGAAACGGGTACATTCAGTGAAGCCACGGGCATAATCCCAAATGAGCTGTTAATGTATTCCCCTCCGTACTCACTGGCGAAGAACTCTTCATTCAAATCATGTTTACCAAATAATACAGAAAATTCATCAAATTGGTGTTTGTACCAGATTTGATAGAGGTAGGTGTATGTCCCGTTTTCAATGTTTGAGAAAACCTGTACATCACCGACCAGGTTTTCGGTTGGAGTATGGCCGTGGGTATTCTGAATATGGAAACGAAAAGTTCCGTTTTTCCATAAATTTGATGTTTCAGTGCCTATAGTGAAATCCAGATTTATCAGGCCAAGATGTGCCTGGCCTGGTTTAATGCCTCCCTGGATGTTGCGTGCAAAATCTTGTGTAATTCCTGCTTCAATAACATTGTTTTGCTTTTGTGCATTGATGTTGTATCCTGCTAAAATCAGAAAAAGTGTTAGTAGTAAGGAATGAAAATGTATTATTTTTGTTTTCATAGTTTTATGTTTATTTAGATTAATTCTATGAACAAAAATACCTGTGAACATTTTAACAGACAATCCCAACATGTTGGGATTTTGTTATAATTCTTATAAACAGGGGGTAATAAAGCGTTGTGTAATTATTGAATTTGATCCTTTGGGATAAGATTGTTCAAAACGGCATAAACGGTAAGGCCTGAGACAGTTTTAATTCCCAGTTTTGAAGTGAGGTTTTTGCGGTGAGAAATGACCGTATGTTTACTAATGTATAGCTTTTCTGCAATTTGCTGATTGGTATAGCCCAATGCCACTAATTTTAGCACTTCTGTTTCTCTTTCACTCAGAATAGATGAAGCCTCGTTATTTTTACTTTTACTTTTCAGGGTTTTTTCAAGGACAGAAAAAATTTTGTCTTTGCTTCCTTTACTATTAATTATATAATCAAATTTTTTAGTGTGTGTAAGGTATTGTTTATCTGCATCTGAATTTATTGAGATGTAGGTGGTCATGTCTTTTAGCTGGAAAAAAAGGCTGGTGTCCTGCTTATTTTTAAGTAATGATAGGTCAATGATTACAGCTGCCACGCGGTTTAGTTCCAGGTATTGGTTGAGTTCTTTAATATCATCAATGAATATGAGCTCAACTTCTTCAATATCTTTAATAATAGCGGAAATTCCACGTTTAACAATATAAAATGGGGTAGATATGATAACAGGTTGAGCCATAATTATTTATTGTTGTTTTCTAAATTGGTTCTCGATTTTTTGAAGGGCCGGTAGAAGAATTACATCTTCCAGTCTTTCATGATCATTCAGGTCTTTTTCAAAAATAAATAAATCAGATAATAGGTTGTTGCCCAGGCCCTGGTCATATGTGGGAGGAAGGTATTTGATAAGTATATTCTTTAAATCGAATAGTTTGGCCACAACATTTTCATGTTCGTTGTTGTGAATTTCGTAAGAAAAATTAAACTTTTCCCTTATTTCCGTCAAATTCTGCATTGATTGCCGAGATTCTGTCAGTGCAATTATATATGGGAAAAACCTTTCTTCTTCATTGTTAAGATGGTACTCCAACTCATCCTTATATTCTTTATAAAACTCCTCGATTAGTTTTAGATTATCACAATCAACCGGGCAGCTTTTTATAAGTCGCTTAATGTTATTTTCAATTTCCGGTAATATGTTGTGCTTATAATAGTTGTGAGTTTCCTTCAGGTAATGCACAATGAGTTTTACAGGATATTCCTGCATTTTTTCTTTTGGAAAATATTGTTCATTATGATAGGTGTTGATAATATCCAGAAAGAAGGAAAGGTTGATGTTGGCATCGCTGCATATTTCTTCAACGGTACAGTCACCGAAGCCTAATTTTATTCCAAACCTGTTGATTACCGGAAGAAGCAGATAATTTTTATGAATAACATCTGCCATTTTTGTTTGCCGGGTGATTATTGATAATTCACTCATTATTTTTTATTCAAAATTAAAAGAAATTTTTGGAGGGATAATTATATTTTATATATTTGCCAAAGTTAAACAGGTAAAAAATTATGAAACTGAATACATCAAATATATGGTGGTGGCTATTTTTCACACGAATCTCGTGAGGAAAGATAGCTATATAAGAAATTAAAGCTCATCGTACTCACGATGAGCTTTTTTTTATTTTACACAAAATTTTAAACGTATGAACTTAGTAAATAGAAATAATTGGTGGTGGCTTAAATTCTGCACAAACACATTGTGAGAGTAAGGCCATAGTACCCATGATTCAAAGCCCGTCGTTCTCTCACGATGGGCTTTTTTCATTTTAGACATTTTTTATTGTAAAACATTCATCAAAAACATAAACACTCATGGCAAAAATCATCACGAAGACAAAAACAATGCTCTCTGACATTACAACACCTGTCAGTATTTATTTGAAAGTCAGGGATGAGTATCCAAACTCCATTTTGCTTGAAAGCAGTGATTTTCATCATATTGAGAATTGTTTTTCTTATATCTGTCTGGAACCCCGGGCAGATTTTATTGTTGATAATCAGGTAATAAAGCAGCAAGTAGGGGATGATCCCCCGGATGTAACACCCATACATAAAAGTGATCAGGTGTTGACTTCCCTGGAATCTTTCATACATTCTTTTGAATTCCCCGAAGGAGAGAAACATCTTAATGGATTTTTCGGATATATGGGATTTGAAGCAGTGCAGTTTTTCGACAAGGTTACAGTCGATCAGGGTAAAAATGGTTCTTCTGTTCCATTGATTCGCTATCACCTGTATAAATACATAATCGCTATTAATCATTTTAAGGATCAACTAATCATTACAGAAAACCTTTTTGAGGGAGAGGAAAGCCAGATTGAACGGTTGAGCTTTCTGTTAAAAAACAAACCATTGCCATACTATCCTTTTAATGCCGAACCGGAAGAAAACTCTAACCTTTCGGATGAAGAATATAAGATGCTTGTTAAAAAGGCAAAACAACACTGCCAGCGGGGAGATGTTTATCAAATGGTACTTTCCAGAGGTTTTTCACAGTCATTTAAAGGTGATGAGTTAAACGTCTACAGAGCACTTCGGTCGATCAATCCTTCCCCTTATTTGTTTTATTTTGATTATGGCGATTATAAAATTTTTGGTTCATCGCCGGAGATGCAATTAAAAACAGATGGAGGAAAAGCCACGCTTAACCCTATTGCAGGTACTTTTAAAAGAACTGGAGACGACGCTAATGACGAAAAAGCGGCAGCCGAACTTTTAAATGACTCGAAAGAAAATGCCGAACACGTGATGTTGGTTGATTTGGCACGAAATGACCTAAGCAAGCACACCAACGATGTACAAGTAACGAAAATGAAAGAGATTCAGTTTTATTCCCATGTAATTCACATTGTTTCAAGTGTAGAGGGTACTATTAGTAATGGTGTCTCTGGGCTGAAGGTATTGGGCGATACTTTTCCGGCGGGAACTCTCAGTGGTGCACCAAAAAACAAAGCTGTAAATCTTATCAATAAGTATGAACCGACACAGAGAGGGTTTTACGGAGGATGTATAGGTTTTATTGGAACCAACGGGGAAACAAATCACGCGATTACCATCCGCTCTTTTCTGAGTGAAAAGAACGCATTATACTATCAGGCAGGTGCCGGGATAATTAATGAATCCGATGAAGAAAAAGAATTGGCAGAAGTTGATAATAAACTTGAAGCATTGAGAATGGCTGTTAAAAGAGCAAGTAGTAACATTTAATTTCTATAATTATGAAGATATTGGTTTTAGACAATTATGATTCATTTACCTATAACCTGGTGCATATCCTCAGGCAACTAACGGATTGTCAGGTTGATGTAGCTCGCAACGATGAAATTACTCCGGATGAAGTATTTCCCTATGAAAAAATTTTACTTTCCCCTGGTCCAGGTATCCCGAATGAGGCAGGAATAATGAAAGAAGTGATAAAACGGTATGCTACTTCAAAAAGCATTCTGGGAGTTTGTCTTGGTATGCAGGCTATAGCAGAAGTCTTTCACGGGAAATTATTCAATATGGAGAGGGTCTATCATGGAATAGAATCAAAGATAGAGGTAGTTAGTAATGAGGAAAGGCTCTTCAGGAATTTGCCTGAAGAACTGACCGTTGGCAGATATCATTCATGGGCTGTTGACTCAGGTGCATTTCCCCAGGAGCTGGAGATAACCGCTAAGGATCAGGTTGGCGTTGTTATGGCTCTTCGTCATAATAAGTATAATGTGAAGGGTGTTCAGTTTCATCCGGAATCAGTGATGACCCCTTATGGGAAAAACATGTTGGCAAATTGGCTTCAGGATGGCACACAGGAAATTTCTCTTCCTCAAAGTAGCAGTCCTAATTATGACATTTTTAATATAAAACACGGATACCTTTTTTGTTGAATCTTTAAAAAACGTAAAAAATGAGAGCTATATTGGAAAATCTGTATAAACAAAGATACCTCACTAAAGAGGAATCCAAAGACATACTAATTCATTTTGCTAGTGGAGCCTATAATCTTTCGCAAATGGCTTCCTTTTTAACAGTATTTCAAATGCGGAACATAACCATAGAAGAAATGGACGGATTCCGTCAGGCTATGCTCGAGTTATGTATTCCGGTTGATTTTAACGGTTTCAATACGATAGACCTCTGTGGTACCGGCGGTGATGGTAAAAATACCTTTAATATATCAACACTGGCTTCTTTCATAGCTGCCGGAGCAGGAGCAAAGGTAACCAAACACGGCAATTATGGTGTATCATCCTCGTGTGGTTCATCGAATGTGCTGGAATATCTCGGGTACAATTTTTCAAGTGATCAGGAAAAATTAAACCGCGAACTTGACCAGACCGGATTCTGTTATTTGCATGCTCCTTTTTTTCATCCTGCAATGAAAAATGTTGCACCTGTCAGGAAAGAGTTGGGAGTGAAAACGTTTTTCAATATGCTTGGCCCACTAGTGAATCCGGGTAATCCTGAGAACCAGCTCATAGGGGTGTTTCACCCCGAGGTTGGAAGATTGTACAACTACATGTATCAAAACCTCGATAAGAATTATACCATCGTATATAGCCTTGAGGGATATGATGAAATAACGCTGACCGGAAACACGAAAGTAGAATCGTCCGGGGGCAGTCAGCTTTTCACTCCTGAAGATTTTGGTTTCGAGCGGATACAACCCGAATTGATCAGGGGCGGTGATGATATACCTTCTTCTGCAAAAATATTCGTGGATATTTTAGAAGGCAACGGGACCAATGCCCAGAATAATGTTGTAATTGCTAATGCGGCTGCAGCATTAGAAACGCTTCATCCTGAAAAAAGCCGGCAGGAGTGCCTGCAACTGGCTAAGGACGCTCTATATGGGAAAAAAGCGTTAAAAGTGTTGAATAAACTACTTGAATTGCAAGCGTAATGAGGACTTTAATCATACATCTGACGAGAACTAATTGATTTTCCTCGCACCCCTGCCATACCGGCAGGCTGGCTTTAAGGTAATAAGCAGACGAAGAAAATCAATAAGTCTTATAACTAATTATACAAATACTCATTAAAATAATATTCAAATGCATACCGAAAACATACTAAACAAAATCTATTCACATAAAAGAAGAGCGGTTGAAGAACGTAAATCTCTTTATCCTGTAAAATTACTTGAAAAAAGCCTGTATTATTCAACTAAACCAGTCTCCTTAGCTAAATATATTAAGAGAGAAGATAAACATGGGATTATTGCTGAATTCAAAACTCAATCCCCTTCAAAAGGCATAATTAATCCAAATGCCGATGTAGGCAGAGTTACTTTGGGATATATGCAATCAGGGGCATCTGCTTTGTCCATACTGACGGATCAATTTTACTTTGGCGGTTCCCTTAATAATCTTACAAAGGCAAGGAAAGAAAACTTTTGTCCGATACTTCAGAAGGATTTCATCCTGGACCGTTATCAAATTATTGAAGCCAGCGCTTATGGCGCGGATGCCATTCTTCTTATCGCGGCAATGCTGACAAAAGAAAAAATTAAGGAACTGGCTTCATTTGCAACTTCCCTGGGTTTGGAAATTTTACTGGAAATTCACGATGAAGAAGAACTCCATAAAATTGATAAAAACGTTGATTTGATTGGTGTAAACAATAGAGACCTGCACAATTTTAGAATTAATCAGAATAATTCTGTGAATCTGGTAAAACAAATTCCCGATGAGTTTATCAAAATAGCCGAAAGTGGAATTCGTTCACCAAATCAAGCCAATGACCTGCTTAATAGTGGATTTGATGGCCTGCTCATCGGAGAGGCATTTATGAAGGAAGAACGCCCGGATAAAGCTTGTAAATGCTTTATTTCAAAACTTCAATTTTTTCAAAATTCAAATTCCGCGGAAGATCAATTAATCACTGATTGTACCAGCAAATACAATGATTAATTAACCCAAAATCAAAAGACAATGACTATGGAATTAAAGATATGCGGATTAACAGATGAACAAAACATCTATAATATTATTCAGACAGTAAAATTTGATTATTTGGGTTTTATATTTCACAAATATTCTTCCCGGTTTGTCAAAAAACAGCTTACACCAGAGACAATAAAACGCCTTCCTGATGATCTAAAAAAAACCGGAGTTTTTGTAAATAGTGCTTTGGCTGATACTTTAAATGTGGCAGAAGCGTATGGATTGGATACGCTTCAGTTGCATGGCGATGAAAGTCCTGCGTTTTGCGCCAGTTGTAAATCCCGTGATTACACTGTTATAAAAGTGTTTAGTATTGGTAAAGCGCTTAATATTTCTCTTATGGATAAATATTCTGAGGTGTGTGATTACTTTTTATTCGATACTGCCGGTACATACAAGGGAGGCAACGGAAAAAAATTCAATTGGATGCTTTTGAATGAATATACATTGGAAAAACCCTACTTTCTGAGTGGAGGAATTGCGCCTGAAGATGTAGAAACCATCCGGAGCATTAAAGATCCAAAATTCTCAGGGATCGATATAAATAGCCGGTTTGAAGTAAAGCCGGGAATTAAAGATGTAAATAAAATTGAGAAATTTAGTAATCAGATAAAAAAATGAATAACATGGAACAACAAAGTTATCAGGTAGATAAAAATGGTTATTACGGCAATTTTGGAGGAGCTTACATTCCTGAATTGCTTTATCCCAATATCGAAGAATTAAGGGATAATTATGTGGAGATTCTTCAAAGTACAGATTTCCAAAATGAATTCAAATCCTTGTTACGAGATTATGTTGGGAGGCCTAGTCCGCTCTATTATGCAGGAAATCTTTCAGATTATTTTTCCAGGCACATTTATTTAAAGCGCGAAGATTTGAATCATACCGGAGCCCATAAAATTAATAATACGATAGGCCAGATTTTGCTTGCAGAAAAACTTGGAAAAACCAGAATCATTGCAGAAACGGGAGCCGGACAGCATGGATTGGCAACCGCTACTGTTTGTGCATTAAGAAATAAGGAATGTGTGATTTACATGGGTGAAACGGATATGAAGAGGCAAGCGAGCAATGTCCGGCAAATGGAGCTTTTAGGTGCGAAGGTGGTACCGGTAAAATCCGGAAACAAAACCTTAAAAGATGCCGTCAATGAGGCAATACGCGATTGGATCAATCATCCCGAAAGCCATTATATCATCGGATCGGTTGTCGGGCCTCATCCTTATCCTGATCTGGTTGCCCGTCTTCAGTCTGTTATCGGGAACGAACTTGAAACCCAATTTCCGGGAAAAGCAGGAAAGGATTATCCCGATCATATCATCGCTTGTGTAGGAGGCGGCAGCAATGCGGCAGGGATTTTTTATCCTTTCTTTGACAATACGAATGTTAAACTACATGCTGTGGAAGCCGCGGGGAAAGGGATAAACAGTGGTGAAACAGCAGCTACCATGAATAAAGGAAATCCGGGAATACTACATGGCAGCAAAACAATGGTTATGCAGGATGAACACGGACAGATTACAGAACCGTATTCAATTTCTGCCGGGCTCGATTATCCGGGGATTGGTCCGGTGTACCCTCATCTTTTTCATACAAAAAGGGTGAGCTTTAGTGAAGTAACTGACGAAGAAGCCCTCAAAGCAGCCCGTCTATGTATAAGAGCAGAAGGGATTTTTCCTGCCCTGGAGTCGGCACATGCTTTGGCTGCCCTGGATAAGGTAGAAACAAAAAAAGACGATGTTATTGTTGTTAACCTTTCAGGTAGAGGTACTAAAGATTTAGAAACTTATAAAACTTTATTTACATGAATCGAATTGATCAATTATTTCAAAAGAAATCTGAAAACATAATGTCCGTGTATTTTACAGCCGGATATCCACAAAAAGACGATACAGTTGAGATTATAAAAAAGCTGGATGCGGCAGGTGTCGATATGATTGAACTTGGCATACCTTTTTCTGATCCTATGGCTGACGGCCCTGTTATTCAGGAAAGTAACAAAGTTTCCCTGAAAAATGGCATGAATCTTTCCCTTTTGTTTGAACAACTGGAAAATATACGCCAGATAACGGATATTCCCATACTTTTGATGGGGTATTTGAATCCTGTTTTTTACTTTGGAATTGAAAAATTCTGCAAAAATTGCAGTAAAAGTGGAATAGATGGTGTTATTCTTCCAGATTTGCCGGTTGAGGATTACCGTATTCATTATAAAGCCCATTTCAGAGAAAATAATGTGTATAATATCTTTCTTGTAGCACCGACAACAGCAAAACAAAGACTTGAGCAAATCCTTCCTGAAGCTGAAGGGTTTGTTTACATGGTGTCTTCCAGTTCTACTACAGGGAACAAAAATGCCCGCAATAGCCAATTAAATTACGTACAGACCATACGGGAAATTAGGGATGATATCCCTGTTATGGCAGGGTTCGGAATTAATGATGGTAATATGTTCCGGGAAGTCTGTCAGTATGTAAATGGCGGTATTATCGGTTCAGCATTTATAAATAAGCTGATGAAATCCGATGAACCTTTGGATACCCGGGTCAAATCATTTATTCAGTCTATGAATATGGTTTAATAGGCGTTTAGCGCTTTTTTTAGCGCTTTTAAATTTACTAACAATGAAAAAATTTATTTAACAATAACCATGATAATACAATTAAAAGAAAACGCGTCATATAAGGAATGCGACTCACTTAAAGAAATGCTTGATAGTAAAAGTTTCCGGTTCACAGAGGTTAAGACTCAACTTGGCAAATATCTTATTGCTCTGGGGGGTAATGAAATTGATATACGTTCAATTGGTAATTTGCGAGCCGTCAGGGATGTTCATGCAGTAAATGACAAACAGCAACTGGTATCTTCCAAATGGAAAACTTCTCCCACTATTATTCAATTAGGAAACGATGTACAAATAGGTCATGAGTCATTTAGCTTGATTGCCGGGCCTTGTTCTGTCGAAGATAAAGTGCAGGTAGAGGAAATGCGAAATTTTCTTTCTGACCAGCAAATTGATATTATGAGAGGTGGCGTATTTAAACCACGGAGTTCTCCTTATGCTTTTCGTGGGGTAGGGATCGAAGGTCTGAAATATTTTTCCGCTTTGTGTCATGAAAAAAACATCAAAGTAATCACCGAAGTGATGGAAGCAGAGAAAATTGAGGCAATGTATCCGTATGTGGACATTTTTCAGGTAGGCGCCCGAAATTCACAGAATTTCAATTTGCTTGATGCTTTGGGAAAAGTGGACAAACCGGTATTATTAAAACGTGGTTTGTCAGGAACTATTAATGAATTGCTATATTCTGCAGAATACATATTTTCAGGGGGGAATGAACGTATTATTTTATGTGAAAGAGGAATCCGAACTTTTGAAACATCATACCGCAATACATTGGATTTGAATGCTGTTCCTGTGCTCAGGGAGAAAACGCATCTGCCTGTTGTGGTTGACCCTTCTCATGGTACCGGAAAGAAAGAAATGATAGAACCCATGACGCTTGCAAGTATGATGAGCGGAGCAGATGGGGTGATGCTTGAAATACATAAGAATCCTGAAAAGGCAGTCTCAGATGGTGCCCAGAGTTTGAATTTCAAACAAATGGAAACGCTGAACCAAAAAATTAAAATGACTTCTGAGTTTTTAAAAGATTTAAACGGTAAATTCTAATCAATAATTTTTATGTAATTTTCTACCCGAATTTTGTAGTTTGAAAGCTAAAATTAGAATGTTTCTATGGAAGTAAAGCGTTATTCCTGTCTGGAAGGAGCAAAACAAGCCACCGGAGTTACAATCATCGTAGATGTGTTTCGTGCCGGTAATACTATTTTGTCTTGTTTTCAAAATATGGTAGAAGCGGTTATACCGGTAGGCAATTTAAAAAGGGCCTATGAACTGAAAGATAAATATCCAAATTATTATCTGGCAGGAGAGCGGAACAGTTTCCCCCCGGAAGGCTTTGATTTTGGAAACTCACCTTCAGAGGTTTCTGATTTTAATCTCGAAGATCAAACCGTCATATTAACTTCATCTGCCGGAACACAAGGCATTATTCAGGCCGATAAAGCATCACGAATTTTTATCGCCACTTTTGGCAATGCTCAATCTATAGTGAACTATCTAACTAAATTAAACCCCGAGGTGGTTAGCCTTGTGGCTATGGGATTTGGTTCAGAGGAGAAAGCAAAAGAAGACGAAACTTGTACCTGGTATCTCGAACAGAAGCTAAAAGGAAAACAGGTTGATTTTAGTTCATTGAAAGAAATGTTGTTGCAGAGTGAAGGAGCAGAAAGATTGCGCCGTATAGGAAGACGCGATGATCTTGAAATTTGTTTAAAGCCCGATGTGTTTCATTACATTCCGGAATACGATTTTCAGCGAAAGGTTCTGTTTAACACTTTCTTCCCTGTAAATTAACGATTAAATAGCTTAAACTTTTTATTAATCCAGGCGTTATAACTTGAAAAATAATCTATGCTTCATTTAATACCTATGTTGAAAATTAGTTTTCCGCTTGAGAACCCGGTGATGATTTTTACACTGGTTTTGGTCATTATTCTGTTAGCGCCTACTTTATTTAAAAAGATAAGAGTTCCTGAGATTATCGGACTGATCCTTGCTGGTGTATTAGTGGGTCCGCATGGGTTCAATCTTCTGTCTGAGGATCTGGAGTTTTCTATTTTTGGGACCATCGGATTACTTTATTTGATGTTTCTTGCAGGACTGGAAATTGATGTAAAAGATTTCAAGAAAAATAAAGAAAAGAGCATAACTTTTGGTATTCTGGCTTTTATTTTGCCTTTTGGCTTGACTTATATAGCAGCCTGTTATTTGCTCGAGTTTTCGGTTATAGCATCATTACTTATTAGTAGTATGATGGCTACTCATACGCTAGTTTCTTATCCTATTATCAGTAGCTTGGGTATTTCAAAGAACAGGGTGATTAATGTAAGTATTGGAGGTACTATTATTGCCGATACGGTTGCGCTTTTAATTCTTGCTGTATTGGTCGAATCCCAACAAGGTGAAATAGGACTAATGTTCTGGGTAAAATTCATCGCTTATTTTTCAATTTTTGTTTTTATTGTTAATTGGGTTTTTCCCCGTCTTAGTCGGTGGTTTTTTAAAAATTATGACGGACAAACCAGCCTGGAATATATTTTTGTGCTGACTATTGTTTTTGTTTCTGCCGTTATTGCCGAGTTTGCCCATATTGAACCTATTATCGGCGCTTTCTTTGCAGGTTTAGCTCTTAACAGACTTATACCTAAAGGTTCACCCTTGATGAACCGGATCGTATTTATTGGCCATACGTTGTTTATTCCCTTCTTTCTTATTAGTGTCGGAATGCTGGTAGATTTGGAAGTATTATTACATAGTACCAGGTTGCTATGGGTAATTGGAGCGTTGGTAGTCTTGGCAGTAATTTCCAAATACCTGGCTGCTTATATTACCCAGAAATTATTCCACTATACCCGGAATGAGCGAAATCTTATCTTTGGGCTAACAAACGCCCGGGCTGCATCGGCTATTGCCATTATCATCGTAGGATACAATATGGGCATTGTTCATGAAACAATTATGAATGCAACGATTATTCTTGTTCTTATTACTTCTATGATTAGTAGCTTTGTAACCGAGAAATACGGAAAAGCAATTGCTTTCGAAAGAGAACAGGAAAAGGGGATACCGGCACGTAGTGAGGAACGTATATTAATACCGGTTTCTAATCCTGAAACACTTGAAAAGTTAGTTTCTTTTGCGATTATTATTAAAGATGATAATTCGGATCAACCTATTTATCCCATTAATATTATAGAAGACGACCACCGTGCCTCAGAAAAGATTCAAAGTTACACAACTTTGCTTGAAACTGCTAAAGAGCAGGCATCAGCGACAGATGTTCTGTCGAAAGTTGTAACCCGCATTGATACCAATGTGGCAGATGGAATTTCAAGAGCTATAAAAGAACTTTCCATTAACAAGGTGGTTTTAGGATGGCATAAGAAAACGCCAACGAAGGATTTCTTTTTTGGTTCCTTGCTTAACAACCTTCTTCAGAAAACCGGAAAAACAGTTTATGTAAGCCGCATTAATTCCCCTGTAAATTTGATTAAGAAAATACATGTTTTAATGCCGCCAAATACCGAGTATGAAGCAGGTTTTTATGAGTGGGTTTCGGATATCTGTGATATTTGCGGACACACTGGCAGCCAGATGATATTTTGGGGATATGAAGATACCCACGAGAAGCTCAAACAGTTCTTTGAGAAAAGCAGGAAAAAATTTGATGTTGTTTACAGGAGAGCAAAGTGTCTTGAAATGTTGGATATTATCTCGAAGAAGCTTGAGATTGAAGATTTGTTGGTAATTGTAAAGGCCAGAAAACAGACAGTTTCATATAACAAAGACATCGCAAAAATTCCTGAAAAGCTCGATCAACTTTTCCCGGAAAATAATATTGTGGTTGTTTATCCCGAGCAGGAAATCAAATATCAGGATGCAATAGATGTGCAGGTATAGAGCTTGCCAGAAGAGGCTAATTGATAAGGGATTTTTAGGCAGTTTCAGAAATACCGGCTAATATCTATAATAATGCAGAATGAGGAATTCAGAATGCGACAACAAAAAGGTAATTATGCACTTTCAGAAGTAAATAAAATATATAAATACAGCGCTTTAATAACAAAATTGAGTAAAACGAACCCCCGAAAAATGCAAAAATGATTTAAAAGCGAGGTCTGCTGCTTTCTTTCCCCTGTTCAAACGCTGACAGGCCTTGAAGGCACTGTCAGGTTTTTCTCCTCGCTGCTACTGCTTCTGCAACTGCTTACTCATTAATTGAATGATGACATTTTAATATTTGCCCCTACTTCTGAAATTGTCTAATTATAACTTCCTGTAAACAAAATGCATAATAAGGGTGAATGAGATTGGGATGAGTGTTAATAAACCGCCAGTTAAAAACACTGTCTGAAGATTAGATTGCCCCAGAATCGCTCCGAAAAGGGGAGGAGAGGTGGTTTGTCCAATATAAGTCATTATAGTAAATCCCGAGACTATTCCTGCCCGAAGATGAGAAGATACTAGTTGTGTAACGACAGTATTCAGCGCAGGAAAAACTAAACCAAAGCCAACTCCCCATACAATAACACAAGCTAAGAGGAAAACAAAACTAAAAGCCATTGAAATCAGAAATAATCCAGTCCCGCAAAACAAAAAACCAATCGTAATGATCTTGTAAATTTTGAAACGGTAGAACAGCTTCCCAGACTGAGAAGCAGTGATAGCAGCTATGGCAGATCCAACAGAAAGCATCAGGCCTGTATATAAGGTTGAAAGCCCTAGTTCTTCTACAATCAGAATCGGTGCATAAACAATCAGGCAATACAGAAAAATGAAAATAAAGAAATTTGAGATATACACCCACTGGGTCTTTTTATCTTTAATTACCCATAAGATGGATTTGAAATAGTCTTTTAAGGTTGATTGACTTAGGGTCTCGTTGAGATTTAGCCTCAGACTAACCATTAAGGCAAGAGGAAGCGCAAGTATGTAAATATAGAAAGGATAAAACCAGGTAAGTGTAGCGACAGCGCCGGATAAAAAAGGAATACCCGCGTTAACAAGAGACTGGGCGCTGCTGCGGTAACCCATGGCCACTGCCCGCGCTTTTTCTTTGAAAATATCTCCGATCAAAGTAACACCAAGGCTCATCATACCCGCTGCACCTATTCCCTGCAATCCTCTTAAAAGCAGTATCACGTGAAAGTCTTCAGCGAAGGCAATACTAAACCCACTAATTCCATATAAGATAATGGCGGGCATCAACACACGTTTTCTTCCTACACGATCAGCAAGTACACCGTGGAAAGGTGTGGAGATGAGTGCACAAAATGTATATACACTCATTACCAACCCGATCATCTCGTTGGTAGTCCCCAGTGGCTCAACCATCGAAGGAAGTATGGGGGCGACCAGACTTCCTCCGATTACTGCCATTACTACGATACCAAGGACAATCCGAAAGCTGAAATAGCTGAGGACTTTTTTGGGATTAGACTCTTGTTCCAATACTAATTTTATTATTTCCCAAATTGAGCGCTTCTCACTCACTGCCTGCCCCGTGCACGAAGTGTCGGGGACAAAGAAATTGTATGGTTTTCACCTCACCTATTCGGTAAAAACCGACAATTTCTAATCGGTCCGGCAGCTGCCGGATAAGTAAAGCGCTTTTTCACTTCGTTCAAACCGCTCAATTT
>Ga0207414_1000439_pt1 | contig 18789 bp, 20 predicted proteins | sample PonA231FremontCA_2_FD_187269 | JGI IMG/M metagenome (GOLD analysis project Ga0207414, IMG submission 187269) | Marine sediment microbial community from Fremont, CA, USA - Pond A23 Sediment 1 (SPAdes) | ecosystem: Environmental > Aquatic > Marine > Unclassified | place: USA: Fremont, California...
CCTATCAGCCGCTCTCCGGCGTGATCGTCGGCGACCGCGTGTGGCAGGTGCTGGAGCAGGGCACCGGCGAGTATGGCCCGATCGGCCACGGCTGGACCTACTCCGGTCATGCCCTGGGCTGTGCCGCCGGCCTGGCCAACCTGGCGATCATCGAGCGCGAGGGGCTGACCCGCAACGCCGCCGAGACCGGTGGCTACCTGCAGCAGCAGATGCAGGCCGCCTTTGGTGACCACCCCATCGTCGGCAACGTGCGCGGCGTGGGCATGCTGGCCGCCCTGGAGTTCGCCGCCGACCCGAGCCGTCGCGAGGCTTTCGACCCGGCGCTGAAGGTCGGCCCGCGCATCGCCGCCGCGGCGATGCGGGAGAACCTGATCGCTCGCGCCATGCCCCAGGGGGATATCCTGGGCTTCGCGCCGCCGTTGACCACCACTCGCGAGGAAGTCGACGAGATCGTCGCGCGGGTCCGTCGTGCCGTGGACGCGGTGCTCGACGAACTGGTCCGCGAGGGCGCCGTCAAGGCGGTGGCAGACACGGTGGCCTGACGCCCGGTCCGACCCCGGGCTCTCCGAGGCCGTAAGCCATGCGCATCGCCGCGGGCCCTCCCGTGGCGACGTCGTTGGCGTGGAGGAGACGATGCACGATCACGGTGTCTCCCTGGAGGCGCTCTACCAGGCGCGCCGGCGAATCGTCGGCGAGGTGGTACGCACGCGGCTGGTGCGCTCGGCGGCGCTCTCGGCACGCTTCGATGCCGACATCCTGCTCAAGCTCGAGACCTGCCAGCCCACCGGCGCCTTCAAGCTGCGGGGTGCGGTCAACATGCTTGCCGCGCTGATCGAGGGCCTCGGCCGCGAGGCACTGAGGGCCGGGGTGGTGACGGCCTCCACCGGCAACCACGGCCGCGCGGTGGCGCACGCCGCCGCGCGCCTTGGCGTGCCGGCAGTGGTCTATCTGTCGCGGCTGGTACCGGACAACAAGGTCGCTGCCATCGAGGCGTTGGGTGCCGAGGCGCGGCGTGTCGGCGCCAGTCAGGACGAGGCGTTCTTCGAGGTCGAGCGGCTGATGAGCGAGCGCGGCATGATCCTGATCCCGCCCTTTGATGACCCGCGGGTCGTGGCCGGGCAGGGCACCATCGGCCTCGAACTCATGGAGGACTGCCCGAGCCTGGACCGGGTCATCGTCGGGCTTTCCGGCGGTGGCCTGCTGGGCGGCATCGGCGCGGCCGTGAAGGCGATTCGCTCAGACTGCCGGGTCACCGGCGTGAGTCTGTCCCGTGGCGCAGCCATGTGGGAGAGCCTCAAGGCCGGCCATCCCGTGGAAGTCGAGGAGGTCGAGAGCCTGGGCGACTCTCTGGGCGGCGGCATCGGGCGCGATAACCACTGCACCCTTCCTCTGGTGCGCGAGGTGATGGACGACCATGTCCAGGTCTCCGAGCGCGCCATTGCCGGGGCCATGGTCGACCTGCTCGAGCACGAGAAGCGCCTGGTAGAGGGCGCCGCCGCCGTGGGCCTGGCGGCCATCGAGGAGCATGGTCTGGACGTGCGCGGCCAGCGTGTGGCGTTGATCCTTTCAGGCAACGCGGTCTCGCTGGCAACCCTCGACCGGGCACGTGCCCTGGTCGACCGATGACCCTGACCGCGACACGGCAGCGCGCGGGGCGGTGCTCGCCAGGCCGCTGGTCAGGTCGTGAATCGCTCGGCCGACAGGGGGCTGGTGTTGCCGCACGGGGCGAACGGAACGCGAATGCGGCGAGCATCGTTTGAGTCTCGCGCGACCAGGCACCATGCTGAAAGGGTGTAGTCACGTTGCGTCAAAGGAGTTGAGAAGATGGCCAAGGTACTCGCCTTCGATGTCTACGGCACCCTGATCGACACGCACGGCGTCGTCGCCGAGCTCGAACAGCGTCTTGCCGGTCAGGACCGTTCCGACCTGGCGCCGGAGTTCTCCCGGCGCTGGCGTGACAAGCAGCTGGAGTACAGTTTCCGGCGCGGCCTGATGGGGGCCTATGCGGATTTCTCCCGTTGCACCCTCGAGGCGCTGGAATTCACGGACCGTGCCCTCTGCACACGCTTCTCGGAGACTGACAAGGAACATCTGATGGGCGTCTACGCCCGGCTGCCGGCCTTTCCCGAGGCCTCGGCTGCCCTGGATCGTCTCGCCGAGGCCGGGGTCCGCTGCGTGGCCTTCTCAAACGGCAGCCGTGAGGCAGTCGAGGGGCTGCTGATCCAGGCCGGGATCCGCGAGCGCTTCGAGACGGTGGTCAGCGTCGACGAAGTCAAGCGCTTCAAGCCCGACCCGGCCGTCTACGCGCATCTCCGCTATCGGCTGGAGAGCGAGCCAGGCGACACCTGGCTGATCTCCAGCAATGCCTTCGACGTCATTGGTGCTCGCCATGCTGGCCTGCATGCTGCCTGGGTGCGCCGCGTTCCGGATGCCCCTTTCGATTCCTGGGGGATCGATCCCGACATCACGGTGGCCGATCTCGATGCCCTGGCCGAGCGACTGGGCTAACGTGTCCGACCCGTACGCTCGGGCGTGAAAGACGACGCCCCGCGGCGGGGAACCGCGGGGCGTCGATGGGGCGTTAGGCAGTCAAGTGCCTAGTCGATCAGGTCGCCGACGCTCACGGTGCCCCGCTCGGCCAGCTGCACGAAACGTTCGTCGGCGCGGGTCCAGGCGGCCATCGAGCCGTCGTACATGGTGACATTCTCCAGCCCGCCGAGCTCGCTGAGCTGGAACCAGCCGCTGGCGGCCCAGTGACCGGTATTGCAGAAGGCCACGGTGGGCGCTTCCCGGTCTAGCCCGAGCTGGTCGATGCGGTCCGTCAGCGAGTCCACTTGCAGGTAGTAGGCTCCGTCACGAGCCTCGAGGCTGTCATCGTGAGGCAGGTTCACCGACTCGGGGATCGTGCCCGGCACCCGGGCGGCGGGTGACTGGGTCTCGCCTCTGTAGAAGGCTGGCGGGCGGGCGTCCACCAGTGGCTCGCCGGCGACCTGTGCTGTCATCACCTGCTCGGTGGTGGCCAGCAGCTGCTCCTGCAACTTGGCCGAGAAATCGACCGCCTCGGGGTCGCTCGCCATGCCGCTGACGACCTGGTGGCCTTGCTGCCGCCAGCCGGCAAAGCCACCGTTGAGGATCGCCACCTCATCGTGGCCCAGGGCCTTGAAGGTCCAGTAGACGCGGGCGGCACTGCCGAAGTCTGTGGGGCCGGTGCCCGCCGCGACGACGACCACGGTGTCATCGTTGTCGATACCCAGACCGCCGATCAGTGCCTCGAGGTCATCGACAGCGGGCATCAGGCCAACCACGCCGTCGCGGGCTTCGCGCCAACCTGCATCGGTGTAGCTGCTGTAGCGGCTGTCGGGAATGCGTGCCGCCTCGAAGCTCGCGCGATCGCCGCCATCATCGATCGCCGAGCGGACGTCCAGCACGACCAGGTCGTCGCTTCCGAGTTGACTCTCCAGCCAGGTGGCGTCGACCAGGGGCGACGGGTGCAGAGCATGAGCCGGGCCGGCGATGGCCAGGGCGGCGGTGGCGATAAGCAGTCGGGAACGCATGGGGAAGTCTCCTCGTCAGGGATGCAGCATGGCGTACATGCTGCAACGGGAGGGCGCTCCCTCGCCAAGAATGCTTCCTGACACATCTAGCTCGTTAGGTTATATAAAATTCCTCTTTTATCCCTTATTACCTTTTCCTCCAGGCATCTTCAGCCCTTCCATGCATGCTCGGCGAAGGCCTCGTCGAGCGCCGGGTGGTTGACGTGGTTGGAATAGTTGGAGAGTGTCTTGACCGCCAGGGCCAGCACGATCTGCAGCACCTTCTCCTCCTCGAAGCCGGCCTCCAGGAAGGCCTTGACGTCCGCCTCGCCGGGCTTGCCCCGAGTCTCGAACATGACCTTGGTGAACGCGGCAAGGGCCGCGAGACGCGCGTCGGGAATCGGCTGGTCGTTGCGAATCGCCTCCAGGACATCAGCCGGCACCTGGGACATCTTGTCGGCCAGCATGCTGTGGGCGGACATGCAGTAGCCGCAACCGTTCAGCCGGCTGATGGTCAGGAATACGACCTCCTGCTCGGGCGGCGCGAAACCGGAGTCCTCGCGGAACAGCTCGTAGCCGTGCAGGTAGGTGTCCAGCACGCCCGGTGCCTTGGCCATGCCCTCGTACATGTTGGGCACGAAGCCCAGCGTTGCGTTGGCCTTCTCGAGCAGTGGCTTGGCCTTGGCGTCGGCGTTGTCGAGGGTCTGGGGCGAGAGTTGCATCTGATAGTCGGCAGACATGGGGTGTGCCTCCTGTGTTGTCGTGAGTGCTGCGGTGGCGCCATTTCTGTACCAATCGTTCCAGAAATGGCATGAAACAAGGGCCGTTCAATGTTGCAGGCCCTCCAGGAGCAGCTCGACCGCCTGGCCGGCCTGTTCGGCATCTGCTCCGCTCTTCAACAGTGTCCTGAGCCCGGCCATGCCCATCGTCAGGTAGCCGGCCAGGGCGTCGGTATTCCGGCCCGGGGCGATGTCTCCCTCCGCCTGGGCCCGACTCACTGCCTCGTGGAACAGTGCCGTGATGGCGGCAATGCTGCGGCGGGCATGCTGAGAGGGCAGGCCGTCACGCTGGCCGAGCTCGCTGGCGGAGTTGAAGATCAGGCATCCCTGAGCGGCGCGATTACTGCCGGCCTCGTGCGCCGTCTCGCGGAACAGGCCCGTCAGGAAGGCCATCGCCGAGGGCGCCACCTCCAGGCGACGACCCAGGCGCTCCAGCAGCGATTCGCGATAGCGCCTCAGGGCCTCGAGGAACAGCTGCTCCTTGTTGCCGAAGGCCTGATAGAGGCTGCTGCGCGAGAGGCACATGGCCTCAAGCAGTTCCCGGGTCGAGGCGCTCTCGTAGCCTCGCGCCCAGAAAACCTGCATGGCGGCGATGGCAGCCTCGTCCGGGCTGAATGCGATGGGGCGTCCTCGTGTCATGGGCATCAATTTAGAATCGCTCGATCCATAAATCAAGGCGCGACAGAACACGGTCTGGTTGCTATCCCTGTAAGGGGAACGTCCCAGCCTCGACAGAGAAGGCAAGCATCATCCATCGATACGCTCGAGCAAGAGGGCCGGACAGGAGATCCGCAGCATGACGGAGCAGCATTCGCCGACAAGACGCTTCTGGCTGGGCGGCAAGCGGGCCGCCGAGCAGGACCGGTTCTTCCGAGAGGCCCTGGAGCCACTGGGCTGGCAACTCGGGGACGAGCATGACTGGGATGCCGGCTGGGTTACCGGGATGCCGGATGCCGCACAGTTCCGCCGGGTTTCGCCGGCTCGCAGGATCAACCACTTCCCGGGCAATGCGGCGCTTACCGTCAAGAGTCGTCTCCACGACAGCCTTTCCACTCTGCGCGAGCGCATCCGGGACAGCCATGGCGCCCACCATGATCTTGCCCGGCGACTGGCATTCTTCCCCCATGCCTACGTGATGCCCGGTGATTACCATGCGCTGCAGGAGGCCGCCCTGGCCAACCCCGACCAGCGCTGGATCCTCAAGCCCACCAATGCCTCCAAGGGCAAGGGTGTGCGCGTGCTGCAGGATGTCGCCGAGGCGCCGCTCGCCCAGGACTGGCTGGTGCAGGAGTATGTGGCCAATCCTCACACCATTCGCGGCCACAAGTATGTCCTGCGGCTCTATGTGCTGATTACCTCCCTGGAGCCACTGCGTGTCTACCTCTATCGGCAGGGCTTCGCCAAGCTGGCCTCCGAGCCCTGGGATCCCGAGGATGCCGACAACCCCTTCAGCCAGCTGACCAATCCGGACATCAACGCCCTGAACAGCAGCGCCGAGGTGCCGGTGGAGTTCATCGACCTGGCGCGATACCGGACCTGGTTGAGAGATCAGGGGCACGACGATGCTGACCTTTTCGCGCGGATCGACGACCTGGTGGCCCTGACCGCCATCTCGGCCGTGGATGCCATGCGCAGCCGCACCGCCGAGGTCGGCGCCGATCCGCGTGGCTGCTATGAACTTCTGGGACTCGACTGCCTGGTGGACGACACCCTCACGCCGTGGATCCTGGAGTGCAATCTCAGCCCATCGCTGGGTATCTGTGCCGCGCCGGAGACAGGAGGGCGCATCGAGGAAGCGGTCAAGAGTGGACTGGTGCGCGACATGGTCTCGCTGATCGATATCCCCGGCGATGCACTCTTCGAAACGGCCGAGACGGAGGCTGCCGAGCAGGGCCCCGATGTCGCCGCTCGGTTGGTCCACGAGGCCGAAGCCGAACAGGCTCGTGCCGGAGGTTTTCGTCGGCTGCTGCCGGCCGCCGCCCCGGAGCACTACCTGGCCTATTTCACGTTGCCCACCCCGGCTGACCTGGTGTTGGCTGAAGGGCTGACGGAGCGTTCTCTGCCGCGCCCGCGGCTGCAGCGTCGCCACGTGGCGGAGCTCGTCGACGAGGAGCGTCTCGCCCTCTATGACACACGCAGCGGCCGTTACTACCGACCCAACGACACCGCGGCTCTGACCTGGCTGCTGGCGACCGAGGGGCTGGACCCCGATACCATCGCCGATGAGCTGGCGCAGGCCACCACCGAGGCAGGGGCGACGCCACAGATCTCGGCGCTGCGGCGTGATGTGTGGAAGACGCTGCATGAGTGGTGCCGTGCCGGCCTGCTCTGCCAGCAGGGTGACAAGCCGCAAGCGCTGGCGGGAGACCACGACGCCCATGATCAGACAACGCCGGTATCGCCGTCGGGACGGGTCATGAGACTCAGCCTGGACGGTCGCCAGTGGTCGCTGGAGGTTAGCAGCGGTCCCGCCCTGGCACGGTTGACGACATGGTTCGGCGAGCGGCTCTCGCCACTGGCCGATGAGCCGGCAAGCCGGCTGCCGCGGCTGACGGTGCTGCGCGAGTCCGGCGGCTATGCCCTGGCCGCCGACGACTGGCTGCTGGCGACGCGGCTCACGCTGGCGCAACTGGGCCCGGTATTGACGTCGCATCTGGTCCGCCAGGCGGCCATGCCCGGTCGCCCTGTGGTCGACGCGGTCCTGCTGGTCACGCCACAGGGTGGCGGGGTGCTCTGCCTGCTCCCCGACGAGAAGGAGAGCCTGGCCTTGCTGCAGCGCCTACGTGAGGCCTCGGGTGGCGTGCTGACCCGCGGCGTGCGTCTGAACCTCGCGCACCCCGAAATAGCCGAGCCGCTGGATTTCCCGCTGCCGGGCGTCACCCATGTGGACTCAAGCGAGTTGCCAGACTCCGTGATCCTTCGCGGCATGCTGCTGCCGGCCGAGGCGTCTGCCGACCAGGCGCTCGCACCGGTTGCCATGATGGAGGCGCTTGGCGCCCTGCTGCCGAATTGCCTGACCTGCGATGGCCAGGCGCTGGATGCGCGCAGCGTGACGGTGCTGGGGGAGTGGCTCTCTTCCCTGGCCCTGTACGCGGTAAGGGCAGAGGCAGGGGCCACGGATGCCGCGGCGCTGGCCGAGTGGCTGGCGATCAGGACAGAACCCGATCCTCGCGCCATGTCCTGCCATGGCGAGGGAGTGACGGGGGCATGAGCAACCGGCGATGCCTTCGGCATCGCCGATGACGATGTCGGCCATCGGGCTGACGTCATGGCAACACGACATGCCTGGCATGTCGTCCACCCTGTACCAAGGAGTCATGATCATGACACTACACGATGAGAAACGTCGTAGCCTGCTGAGTCGTCTCAGCCGGCAGCTGGGCTACACGGCACCGGCACTCGCCCTGGTGGCCAGCGGCGCGGCCTTCCAGGCCGTCGCCGGCGAGACGTCCTCCGAGCTGAGCTATACCAACGGCCAGGAGGCACCCCTGATGCTTGCCGAGGCCCACGCCGAGGGTGACGCCGAGGCGGAAGGTGAGGCGGAAGGTGAGGCGGAAGGCGAGGGTGAAGCAGAAGGGGAAGGTGAAGCAGAAGGCGAGGGTGAAGGCGAAGGCGAGGGTTGAGCCCTTCCTTCCCCGCCAGCGTGAGACCAGGTCCGTCACCACGGTGGCGGCCTGGCTTCTCCCTCCATCGCCTCACGACGATAGCGAAAACGGATCTCACAGGACACCCGCCATGACATCACGTCACTCCCGGCCCACTCCTGACACGGCGTGCCTCGTCGAGGAGAATCTGCTGACCCTTGTCCAGCTGAGGCGCCTGATCGAAGCCCTTGACCCTGAGCGCTACCGGCAGGCATTCGGCGAGCACGGGCGCCACACCCTGGGCAAGCATGTGCGTCACATCATCGATCATTACGATGCCCTCCTCGAGGGGCTCGACCGAGGCGAGGAGGTGATCGACTACGAACAGCGCCGACGCGACGAGACCCTGGAGCAATGGCCGCAGCAGGCCGCGAGTCATCTGGCCGGCATCGAATCGAGGCTGTCGACGCTGGGCAGCGAGCCGGCGTCGCAGGCGCTGACCCTGGCCTATCCCATGGACGACGAGCGGTTCTTCCTGGTGTCAAGCCTGAACCGGGAACTTGCCTTCCTGACCAGCCACAGCATTCACCACATGGCAATCATCGCCCTGCTGGCCGAGCAGTCGGGTATTCACCTGCCTGCGTCGTTCGGGGTGCATCCCTCCACGCTTCGCCACTGGCAGCGGGCGTCCGCCGAGCAGCTGCCGCCCTCGCGGAGGAGTGCCTGATGAAACCTGTGACACTGGCAGCCGGGCTGCTTGCGCTGATCCTGGCAGCTCCCGTGGGTGCCGATCCCCGCTGGCCTGACCAGGGCTGGCAGGTCACGCCTACCTCGCTTGCCTACGACGACCTGCTGGAGGCCCTCCGGAAGGCGGTCGAGGCCGAGGGCATGTTTGTGGTCACCGAAGCCGGGCCCACCGCGGCTGCCGCCAACCGAGGGATCACCCTCCCCGGCAACCGTGTCGTCGGCGTGTTTCGCAACGACTATGCGGTACGGATCCTGAGGCTCAGCGTTCCGGCGATGATCGAAGCCCCCATGCGCTTCTACGTCACCGAAAATGACAATGGCAGCGCCACCCTCTCATGGAAGACGCCATCGCATCTGCTCGAGCCCTACGTGGATGAGGCCGGTGAGGAGCTGGAGGCCGTGGCTCGCGAGCTCGACACCCTGTTCACTGCCATTGCTCGGAGAGTTGGCGAGGTATCGGAGTAGCACCGGACATGCCGAGCCGGTTCATTGGGAGGCGACATGTCTCGCGAATCCGCGGTTCAGCACCTGCTCCCCTCCCGGGAGGCGACGCTGATAGAGGCGCTGCTGATGATGATGGCAGTGGTGCCGGTGCTGATTTCCGCCTATGCCAGTCTGGTGACTGGTGATGGACACTGGTTCCAGCGTTCCGGCGCCTTGATGGTGCTGTTCTCCATCGGCGTCGAGTACCACCGCAAGCATCTATTGCGCTGTCTCGAGTTGGGTACCCATTCATGGCTGACTGCCTCCAGCCGCCCGGCCAGACTGGTCTCGTACTTCTGGCGTGCCGTTCCCTTCATCTGCTACCTCGCTATCGTGGTCGGGACCCTGATCTGGAGCTATGGCGACCTGTTGTTTGCCTGAGTGGCCATCCCATCGCGTCGTGCATGTTCAGGGGCAGGCGGGCGGTTCATCACTCGTGGAGAAGGCCAGGTGCGTGAACCATGCCGTGGCATCCACTCCGGCATTGTCGCCATCGCTCATCAGGGCCAGGCCATCGATGCTGTGGGGACGACTCCCGAACAGGCGCTGATAGTCTTCGCGGACATCCCGCACTTCCGCCACCCATTCGCCTACGTGCGCTTCGCCACTCTGCAGGGCCAGCAGCCGGGCGCGTGAGGTAAAGGCATTGGGCCAGTCCGTGCCGGCAGGCTGGCTCGAGGCCCACACGTAGTTCACCGACTCCACCTGCCAGGGCAGCAGCCCCGTCTTGCGGGCCACATAGACCCTGGCCGGGTAATCGTCACCCGACTTTCGCGTCTCATCGAGACCCTCGTGTATGCCTGATACCTGCCAGCACCAGTGCAGGTAAGGCGTCTCGTGAAGGTCGATCTCGCGCTCCAGGTATTTCGCCGAGGCCTGTCGCCGGGCACTGGCCTGCAGGAGTCGCCTGCCCTCCCGTTCGATGACCCGGTATTGGGTCTCGCCCTCGAAGCTGCGTGTCGGCCACGCGTGAATATCATTCGGCGTGAACATCAGGTCATCGGCGGCAATGACAGGGCCGGCGAGTAGTGTCGTTAAGGTTAGCAGGCAGCAGGGAAAAAGAGGTCTGGCCATGGGATGCATCACTCCATTGAGATCAAGCACACGGGTTCGGATCAGTCGTGTCTCTGGTGGCTTGGTGCGTCGTGAGGGTGAAAAGGTTTTGAATTCTTTCCGATTTATTTTGCGGCATGGGTTTTATTTTCTGGGTGTTTCGTAAGGAATATGGCCTCCGGATCACCAAGTATCAAGACCTGATTAAAGGTCTTTTTACCAGCCGATTTCCATGAGGTAAAGTCATGAAAATTCGATCTATGACCTTGGCAATGATGACCCTGATGCTGAGTGCAGGCCCTCTGATGGCGATGGATTCCGAGTATCAGCAGAAACGTCGTCAGGCGTTGCATGAGAACAGTATACACTCAGGAATTCATGCAGAAGATTCCATAGAAAAGCGGCGCAACAGCGATCTGAATCAAGGTAGCGGAGGACAGCATCGACGCGTAGATGAAGAGTGGCGGAATTGGGAACAGACGCGTGACGCCCTGCAATACTGGTGGCGCTAAACCTGCCTTTGCGTTGCGACCCTTCCCGGACCCTATACTCCAGGTCCGGGTTTCTTGCCTTGTGTCCTAGGCTCGACCATCCTGACAGGACATTTACTGAAAACGTGAGGACATGCCATGTGGCAGCGATTGATCGGAACGGTGATGACCATGCTCGTGGCCATGCCGCTGATGGTCCAGGCAGAAGAGCACGGGGTAATGCACCTGCAGTCTGGCGACGATATGGTGCGTGTCGAAGAGAGGCTGCGTGAGGCCATCGAGGACAGGGGACTGACATTGATGACCGTTGTCGATCACGCCGCCAATGCGGAGGGTGCGGGGCTCTCGCTGCCGGCGACTCGTACGTTCGTCTTCGGCAATCCGCAGGTGGGTACGCCGATGATGCAGTGTCAGGGAAGCATGGCGCTGGACCTGCCCCAGAAGATGGTGGTGCGGGAGATGAACGACGGGATCAGGCTGGAGTGGAATTCGCCTCACTACCTGGCCGAGCGGCATTCACTGGATAGGTGCGACCTGCCGCTGGACAAGGTTGCCGGTGTACTCGAGGACGTCGCGAAAGCTGCCGCAGGCCAGTGAGAGGGCGGGAGTAAAACATTGACGGGCCGTCAGTGCTCGTCTTCGTCCTGTTGGGGGTCATCCGCCTTGTCAGGGTCATGCTCCTGCACGAATTTCTCGCCAGCCTCGTGTAGCAGCGTGAACTGTCTGTCGCACTCTCTGCAGGCCCCGCACATGGAAAGATGTAACCTCAGGGAGATCTGCTCCCGGAACGTCAGAGGACGGTCCTGCTTGAGGGACATCAGGCGGGTCGCTCCCTTGCACATCATCATGCCGTTTCCTCCTTCAGCCACCCCTGCTCGATGCAGGCTCTGAGGCGCAGACGCGCACGATGCAGAATCACCCAGCAGTTGTTCTCCTTGATCCCCAGCTCCTTGCAGATATCGTCGGTGGAAAGACCCATCAGCTCACGCAGGGAAAACACCCTGGCGGCGTTGTCCGGCAATGCGATCATGCAGGCATCGAAGACTTGCCAGAAGTGCTCGGTCTCGAAGGCTGCCTCGGGCTCTCCCCAGCTGGAAGGGCGAGCACTTTCCTGCCAACGGCCATTCTGCTGGAATTGTCGGTCGATGGCATCATCATCATCTTCATCCTCGAGAGGCTGCCATCGACCATGACGTTTCTGCATGCGCATGGCGTCGAGGATCTTGTACTTGAGGATGCCGAAGACCCAGGTCTCGTAGCCGGATCGTCCGGCGAAGCTTTCATTCTTTTCGATGGCGGACATCATGGCCTCCTGTACGGCATCCTCTGCCTGGCTTCGATCACGCAAATGCATGAGGGCGAAGGAGATCAGGCGTGGTCTTACAGCCGTAAGTCGTTGTAGCCTATCTTCTTTTTCATTCATTTTTGCATTCCTCGCTGCCTGCCTTGATGTCCGGACCGGACCCGAAGAAAAGTCTAGCAGCCGATGTCCGACAGGGTACAGGAACGCTCTGGTGTGTCACCCGGGACAGCCTTTCATTACACAAACGATTCCCCGCTAAAGACAAAAGGCGACGTCCAGGGTGTTGAGGTCGTTTTTTTCCTCGCTGGCATGTAAAGAACCCTGGTCTTCTGCTACCCAAGGAAAGGGCGTCGTGAAAGAAACCATCGACAAAGGCGTGCGCCATGACGGTGTCCCATGAGTCGATGATCGAGGTGCCAAGCGTCACCGTTATGCAGTGAGGATGGTGGCCTTCAAGGCGCATACCGTTGGCCATCGAGCGCGGGGAGGAAAAGCGATGAAGGCAATGCCGCACGTGCTCATGCTTCGGGTCGCGCTGGTGTTCTGGGGATCACCCGCCGCGGCGGGGGTGCCCACCGTCATGCCTCCCGAGGTTCCTGTGGTCCATACCCTCGAGCCCTTCCGCCAGGCAGTGCGTTCGGGGGCCCGGGAAAGGATGGCATTCCCTCCATCGTCAATGCCGTCGAGGCCATGTGGTTTGCCTGGAAGGCCTTCTACCCCGATACCCTGCTTTACCCGGGTGAGGAGCAGTGGCCATGACCCCCTTCGCGCCCTGTGGAAGAGTCTGTGTCATTGGCCGCTGGCCGGAGCCTTGGCATCGATAACTCCCCTGGCTCATCCCGCTGGCAACACGGTTGCTGCTTGCGAATCTCGTCTATCTGGCCACGGCTCTGGCGTCATCCATTACCTGAGTCGCAGGAGGGCCCCGTCGATGTCCAAGATGCTCGAACGATGCGGTTATGGGCTCGGTGGCTGGCTCTCGTGCCCCAGACCCTGGCTTGGCCCCCAGTTACCCGTCGACGAGGGCGTCCGGGCATGTCTCGAGCCCGGTGATGTCCTGCTGGTCGAGGGCTCCTCGCGGATCAGCACGGTGATCAAGTACCTGACGCAATCCACCTGGTCCCATGCCGCCCTCTATGTCGGCGATAGCGGCTGTCCCGTGGCAGCATCCTCGCCTCAGGGCGGCGGTTTTGTCGAGGCAGATCTGGCAGAGGGGGTGCGGGTGGTGGGGTTCGAGGAGTTCGAGGGCTATCCGCTGCGTATCTGTCGTCCGGTAGGCCTGGGGCGTCAGGACCTCGAGCGGTTGATCGCCTTTGCCTGCGGGCGCGTGGGTCACCGCTACGACCTTCGCAACATCTTCGATCTGGCCCGTTTTCTGCTGCCGTTGCCGCCCGTGCCCACGCCCTGGCGACGACACATGCTCCGGCTGGGCAGCGGGGATCCGACCCGGGCCATTTGTTCGACCCTGATCGCAGAGGCCTTCCAGTCAATTCGCTATCCGATTCTGCCGATTCCCATTGCAGGCGAGGCGAAGCTGTTCCAGCGCCGACATCATACGCTGTTCACTCCACGGGATTTCGATCTTTCCCCTTGGTTCGACGTCGTCAAGCCAAGGCTGGTAGAGGGGTTCGACCCCCACACGCTGCACTGGCAGGAACCGGCCTGAGCGCGTCTCGGGGCAGGAATCCGAAGGCTCAGTGAGACAGGTCGATCACCCGCCCACCGGCGTCCTCGGCGTCCTCGGCGTCGTGGGTCACCAGCAGGCTGGGGAGACCGGCCTGGCGCAGGCGGTCGAACACCAGTCGGCGCATCTCGTGACGCAGGTGGGTGTCGAGCTTCGAGAAGGGTTCGTCGAGCAGTACCGCACAGGGGGCCGACAGCAGCAGGCGCATCAGCGCCACTCGGGCCTTCTGGCCACCGGAGAGGGTGGCCGGGTCCCGATCACCGAAGCCGGTGAGGCCGATGTTTGCCAGGGCCTTCTCGACCCGAGCGGCCTTGTCGGTGCTGGCCTGGGGCATGCCGAAGCGCAGGTTGCCGCTCACCGAGAGGTGGGGGAAGAGCAGTGGGTCCTGAAAAAGCAGACCGAGGCCGCGGCGCTCCGCCGGCAGGCTGCTGACGTCGTGGCCGTCGAGCAGCACCTGCCCCTTGGCCCGGAACTCGGGTGCCAGGAAGCCGGCGAGATAGGCAAGCAGCGTCGACTTGCCCGAGCCGGAGGGCCCCATGACCGTGAGGACTTCACCGGGACCAATCTCGGTATCGAGCGCGACCAGAACGTGGTCGCCCAGCTGGATGCAGATGTCACGAAGTTCGAGTCGATGGGTGACGTTCATGGGGCTCCCTGCATGTCGCGGCGCCTCGACCATAGCAGTTTCGGCAGACCGATCGCGATGACGAACCCCAGCAGGGGCAGACAGGCCTGAACGAGTGCCCAGACGCCAATCATCCGGCGATTACCGCCGGCGGCCAGCGAGACCGCCTCGGTGGTGACGGTGGTCACGCGTCCTGCGCCCAGCAGCTGAGTGGGCAGGTACTGGCCGATGCTCACCGCCAGTCCCACGGCCATGGCGGTAAGGATCGGCGCCAGCAGCATCGGCAGGCGAACTCGCCAGAAGACACCGTTGCACGAGGCGCCCAGCGTCAGCGCCAGCCGTGACCAGCGCGGATCGAAGCGTCGGTAGGCCTCCGAGAGGGAGAGGAAGACATAGGGCAGCACGAACAACAGGTGGCCGAAGGCGACCAGGGCGTGGGTCGGCGAGATCCCGAGTTGCTCCATGACCACCACCAGGCCGAACAGGAAGGCGATCTGGGGGACGATCAGCGGGAGATACAGCAGCCACAGGGCCCGAGTGGTGGCTCCTCCACTACGCTGCTCGCTCTCCAGCGTCGCCAGGGTCAGGGCGAGGGCGAGCAGCGTCGACACCACGGCAATCAGCGCCGTCGAGGCGACCGGCCCGGCGAGCGAGGGCAGCGATCGAACCCAGTGGCTGGTCGTGACGTTGTCGGGCAGGGCATCGGGGAACCGCCAGAACCCTGCCACGGAGTGTATCGCCAGGCCGCCGATGCCGGCGAAGGCGATCACCGTGATCAGCAGGATCCACCCTTTGCCGGCGACATGCAGTCCCGTCTCGCCTCGGCACCGACCGCCGCGCGCGATCCAGGCGTCCCTCAGTCTGGCCACGAGCCTTTCCAGTCCCCACCAGATCGCCAACGCCGTGGCGGTGACGCCGAGCTGAAGGATCGCGCCGGCCGAGGCCAGGAATCGCTTGTCGAGGTCAGGATCGCTGAACCAGCCGAGGATCGAGACGGCAAGCGTCGGGGGCAGGGTGGGGCCGAGGATCATTGCCACGTCGACCACCGACGAGGCATAGGCGATCACCGCAAACACCGGCAGGCGGATCAGCGGATAGAGCGACGGTGCGACCACTTTCCACCATGCCAGGGTCGGGCGGTAACCCAGCGAGCGCGCCATGGCGATGCGACGTTCGGCATCGAGCTGAGGGAGGACCGCCAGGCTCATCAGCAGCAGGAAGGGAACCTCCTTGATCACCAGCCCTGCAATCAGCGACAGCCCCCAGGGGTCCTGAACGATCAGCAGGTCCGGTGGGCGTTCCCAGCCGGTCAGCTCTGGCGATGCCAGCCTCGCGATCAGTCCCGAGGGGGCGATCAGGAAGGCCAGCCCGAAGGCGGCGGCGGCATGCGGAATGGAGAGCAGCGGCGAGACCAGGCGTCGGATCCAGCGATCGAGCCGGCTGCCCGTCGCGGTAGCCAGATACAGCAGCACCACTGCCAGTGACACGGCGGTGGCGATGAGTCCGCTGGCGAGGCTGATGGCGACCGAACGCCAGAGACCGGGCTCGGCGAACAGGGCCCGCCAGGGGGCGAGTGACAGGCTATCTCCCCCCAGTACCGGCAGATAGCCGAAAGCGGGCAGCAGCGCCATGGCCAGCCCCGCCAGGATCGGCGCAACGAGGAGGATGACGATCAACGCGGGCGCCAGGCGCAGCATCATCGGACGGGCCTCGCCCGGTCGCTGTTTCCAGCCATCAGTTGCCGACGTAGCGGGCCAGCCAGGCATCCTGCAGGGCCGTCATCCAGCTAGGATGCGGTTCGGGCAGCGTCTTCTGCAGAGCGCCTGGCGGCAGCATCGCCGGGTTGCTGGTGTTCAAGGCAAACATGGCCTGGCTCTCCTCATTGAGGCGTGTCACATCGAGCACGGTGCGATCGCCCCAGACGGCAAGGTCCTGCTTGTGGGCCTGCGCCTCCGGCGAGAGCAGGAAGTCGGCAACCATCATGGCGCCGGCCTTGTGGGGCGAGTTGAAGGGAATGGTCACGAAGTGCACGTTGCCCAGGGTGCCACCCTCCGGGACGTAGCTGCGGGTGCTGGGCGGCAGTTCGAAGTCGGCCACCGCTGCCGCTGGCTCCGAGGGGGTAAAGGTGAAGGCCAGCGCCAGTTCGCCGTTGCCCATCAGGCTGCGCATGTCGGGCCCGGTCGCGGGAAACTGCCGACCGCTGCGCCACAGGTGGGGGTGGAGGGCATCCAGATAGTCCCACAGCGGGGCGGTGATGGCCGCGAAGTCACTCGCCTCGACCGGCGCAGAGAGTGCCTCGTTCTCGTCGGTCAGCTCGGTCAGGGCCTGCTTGAGGAAGGTGCTGCCGGTGAAGTCGGGGATCCGCGGATACGTGAAGCGCCCGGGATTGGCCTCGGCCCATGCCCGCAAGGCATGGATATCCTGCGGAGGGGCTTCGACCTCGTTGCTGTCATAGTAGAAGGTGATCTGTGCCCGGCCCCAGGGGGACTCGTACCCCTCGGTGGGCAGGGTAAAGTCGGTCACCACTTCGGGGTTGTGCTCGGGGTGGGTGAGCGCGAAGTTCGGCAATGACTCGGCGAAGGGTCCGAACAGCAGGTCGTTGGCCTTCATGGTGGCGAAGTTCTCACCATTGATCCAGATCAGGTCGACATTGCCATTGTGATGGTTGCCAGCCTGTTTTTCCGCCAGCACGCGGGAGACTGCCTCGGAGGTATCGCCGACCTTGACGTGAGTGAGCGTGATGTCGAACTGCTCGTCGACTCGCCCGGCGACCCAGTCGATATAGTCGTTGGCGCGTTGCTCGCCGGCCCAGGCATACCAGTAGACCGTCTGGCCTCGCGCCTCGTCGAGCACCGCCTCCCAGTCAGTCGGGTCGGGCGTGCCGGCAAGGCCCGGCGTAGTGAACAGCAGTGCCGGCAGGAGGGGGATCAGCCGAGAGGAGAAAGCGCGCATCGCGGGATTCCTTGTCGTGGTGAGGGGCTAGTATGACGTGTCGAGCGAGACCGTGTCCTTGCGCGCAGGGGTCGTGCAGGAAAGTATCGGCCGCGGCCCATCGTGCTGCCTGGCGATGGGTCGAGGCATGTTCGGGCCCAGCACTTGGCTGGCAGGCGGTACGCAAAGGTCGTGTGGCACATGGAATTCCTTGACGTCCTTCGCGTCCTGTGTCGATGAATGTAAGCCTGGCGACTGGGCTGCGACAGAGCAGAACCGTTGCGGTGCAACGGTGAAGCGCAAGGAGGCGCGATCCCATTTGGCAGGACAACACTGCAGGAGAACAACATGTCATCGCATGACGATAAACGCCGCAAGCTCCTGGGTCGTCTGAATCGGCAACTGGCTTACACTGCTCCCCTGCTCGCCCTGGTGGCGGGGGGGGCCGTTCTTCACGCCTCCGCAGGCGATGATACGGCCGTTGCCGACGTTAGCTCGCCCTCCGATGCGTCCCTGATGCTGGCCAGCAATCACGCAGAGGGGGCCGCCGAGGCGCAGGGCGAGGCAGAAGGCGAGGCAGAGGGCGAGGCAGAAGGCGAGGCAGAAGGCGAGGCAGAGGGCGAGGCAGAAGGCGGCGGCAGTGCTGCAGTGGCCAGGCCCGACGGGTATTCACCGGCCTACAGCGAGACCGGTGACAATCCCCGGGAGATGCTCGCCCGCGGCGAGGCGCTCTATTACGACACCTCCTTGAGCAGCAACGGTCTTGCCTGCGCGAGCTGCCACGGCAGTGACGGTCAGGACATGGGCTACAACCCCACATTCGAACAGCCCTTCCCGCATCAGGTGGCAATGGCGGCCAACCAGTTCGGGATGTCGGACGTGCACGCCGACGAGATGGTCCAGATCTGCATGGTGGCGCCGATGGCGGCCGAGCCGCTCGAATGGGGCAGTGAAGCGCTGACCTCTCTGGCGGCCTACATGGTGGAGGTGCAGAAGCGGGTTGCCGGTGAGCCGCACGATCTCTGAAGCTGGCTCTCTGTCGCGCTGCGGGCTTGCCCTAGCCGGTGTATCCGAATCCCCTTGATCGGCGGGCCAGGTGATCCCCTGCCCGCGATGAATATCGCGATCACCGACCGGTGACGCGATGTTGTCGCTTGCGGGCCCACTGCCTACCCTGTTATCGGCAATCACTGAACCACTGGCCCTCAGGATGTTCTCAGAGGGAAGTTCGACAGGTATAGGTACGAGATGGCGAATCCACATCGCGGGGGCAGGACCAGACGCATCCTGATGCTGGCAAGCCTGCTGTGCATTGCGCTTGGCGCCGTGCTGGCCTGGCAGGCCCAGGCACAACAGGCCGAACGTACCGCGCTGGTGATGACGATCGACGATGCGATCGGACCGGCCATCAGCGACTATTTTCAGCGTGGCCTGGAACTGGCCGAGGAGCAGAATGCCGAGCTGGTCGTGGTGGAAATGGATACCCCCGGCGGGCTCGATGCCTCGATGCGCTCGATGATCTCCGCCATGCTCACCTCCCGCGTGCCGGTGGCCATCTATGTGTCCCCCTCGGGTG
>Ga0207414_1000443_pt1 | contig 18630 bp, 14 predicted proteins | sample PonA231FremontCA_2_FD_187269 | JGI IMG/M metagenome (GOLD analysis project Ga0207414, IMG submission 187269) | Marine sediment microbial community from Fremont, CA, USA - Pond A23 Sediment 1 (SPAdes) | ecosystem: Environmental > Aquatic > Marine > Unclassified | place: USA: Fremont, California...
CTTGATCTGGTGACCGGCGCCGGCATGGGTGAACAGGCTGGCCTGCGCGGCCACCGCAAGGCGGTTGACCGCATCGCTGGCAGTCGCGACGCCCAGCCCCGGCAGGTGGTCCAGATCGCGGGGCAGTTCGCCCCATTGCGCACCATCGAAGACCCGCATCGCCGCCTCGGCCGTGACATAGGCCACCCATCCGGCCCGCGGAGCCAGGAACACCCATCCCCCGTTGAGCAGCAGCGCCACCTTGTCATCCTGTCCCGCCCATTCGGCGGTGGCGCCGGGGGCGACGATGTGGCGTGCGCCCTCGGTCGCGTCGGCGGGCGGCGCGGCACGGTCGCGGTCCGCGACGGCAAGCTGGGTCAGCGCATCGAGACGCGCGATCGCCTCGTTATGGGTGACGTGTTTTTGCGCCTGCGCGGGCAGGATATAGGGCAGGTCGAGGTTGGCGGTGGCGTCTGGCATGGTATCTCTCCGCAGTGGGGTTGCTGCGGCAAAGCCTTGTCAGCCGGGGTAAATTCACCGTTGAGCCACCGCGCGGCGTGGCGACGAAGCTGCAAGGATCGGCAGTAGCGGCGCAAAAGAGACCCGGCGTTTCCGTTGGCGGGCCGCAGCCCAACACCTGCCTGATCCGATCAAGGATCAGCGCCAGGGTGGTCATGCCCTGGGTCCAGACCCCGATGAGACCCGCGATGGCCCGGATGGCCCCAAGCCCCCGTTTTCAATGGGTATGCCCGGCTAGAAAGCCCCCATGCTCAGACCGGCAGCAAAGGCTTGGCCCAGGTCGCGGCACTGCGCAAGATCCTCTTCGGGAATGGTCTTTTCGGCCAGGATCTGTTCGCGCGTCTGGGCGTGGGTGCAGATGATGAGGGGCGGCTGCACCTCCTTCAGGCGCCAGCCCTGCGCGATGCGGGCGGTCTGGCGCGCGGCGTTTTCCCCGTCGGAGCCGGCGCAGACCATCTGCGCATAGGGGCGCGCCTCGATCCTGCCGAGGACAGGGTAGTAGCAGCGATCGAAAAAATCCTTCATCACGCCCGAAATCGCAGCCAGGTTTTCAGGCGCGCAGAAAATGTAGCCATCCGCATTCAAAAGGTCGTCCGGCCCGGCCTGATCGGCGCTCTTGAAAGTCGTGGACGTCTCTGCCCGTGCGGTGGCGGCGGCGGCTTCGGCCATTTGCCGGCTGCCGCCGGTCCTGGAGTGATAGACGATCAGCAACTCTGGCATGGCACCCTCGCCGAATTTCCCGCCCGTTCCGGGGAGCGGCGGTTGGCACGCCATTTATCAGACATTCATCGGTTCCTGTGGTTCCTGTCGCCTTGACCGGGCTCATGAGACCAATTCCGGCGCGAAGATGCAAGGTGATGCGGCGATCTCGTCAGCCTGTTTCACCGCCCCCGGGGCACCAGCACGGTTGCGACAGACGATCCGCGCCGAAAACGCCCTACCCGGTCAAAACAGATCGTGCCATGACAGTGCAGACCGAAGCGGGGCACGTGTGATCGTCCGGGATGGAACATCCAAACCGTGCCTGCGGATCAAGTCGGATGGGACGATGCGCCGGACATCAGCCTTCGAGGCGGCAGTAGAGGGCAGCGGCGAGGCGGGCACGCTCGACCAGGCTGTCAATGAAGATGTGTTCGTTCAACGTGTGCAAGCCGTTGCCCCGTACACCGATGGAATCAAGCGTCGGCAGGCCGAGAAAGCCGGTGAAATTTCCATCAGAGCCCCCACCCGCTGACGCGCCGGTCATCTCGAACCCGATCTCGCCCGCGATTTCCCGGGCCAATGCCAGCATCGCCATGGTGCCGGGCTGATCCGGCTCCCAAACCGGTCGCGTGACGCCGCGCCTGACCTCCATCACAACGTCGCCCTTGTCAGAGTTCAGCGACATCATCCTTTCAACGCCTTCGTCCAGGAGGGCTTGAGTCTTGGCCATGGACAACACCTCTGCGTCGCAAACCGACGAGACGCAGTTCACCCACTGCCCCGCATGAAACACCCCGACCGAAAACGTGCAGTCGTCGTTGGTCATCCCCTCGATCTTTTCCACTGATTTCGCCATTTCGGCGATGGCCGATCGCCCCTCTGACAACGCCCAGCCGGCATGGCTCGGCTTGCCCCGGGTTTGCAGGTTGAACCGTGCGATGGCGTAGCGGCCGATCACGGCGCCGCCGTCGGCGCGGGCGGGTTCGGGGACGAGGATGTATTTGTGCCGCTTGGCCTCTGCCTCGATCAGGGCGCGGGTCGAAGGTGTGCCGATCTCCTCGTCCGGGGTAAAGAGAACGGTGACGGGCAGGGGCGTCTCTATCCCGGCGGCAAGCAGTTTGCGCAGGGCGTCGAGATAGACGTAATTCCCGCCCTTCATGTCCATGAGGCCGGGACCGTAGCAGATATCCCCCTCTCGCCTGAAGGGCAGCCTGGATAGCGTGCCGACCGGGTGGACCGTGTCCAGGTGACCAAGCAGCAGAATACCCCCCTGCCCCGCCTTTGGATGCGGCATCGCCGCCCTGGCGCTATCGCCCAACCCCATGCGCCCCGGAATACGCTCGACCCGCGCGCCGAGGGCGGCCAGCTCGTGCTGGACCACATCCATCATGCGGTTGACGGCAGCGGCGTCGAAAGTCGGGCTTTCGGTTTCAATCCAGGGCTTGAGCCCGGCGAGCATCTCGTCGGTATCGAAAGGCAGATCGAGCGGGTTGGTCATTTGCGGGCTCCTGTCCCGATCGCCACGCGCGGCCGATCCGGGGATTTTGCAGAACTGGGAAAATCGATCAAGTGTCTGGCCGAGATCAGGCGGCACCCCCCTTGGGCAGGCGGGTTTCGACAATCCGGGCGTAGATCGACGCTCCCAGTGGCAGGATCGCATCGTCCAGCACGAAAGCCGGGTTGTGCAGTGGAATGTTGCCCGCGTGACCCACCCGGCAATAAGCGCCCGGGACCACCTTGAGCATATCCGCGAAATCCTCCGAGCCGGTTGCCTGTTCCGTGGATTCGGAAGCCATGTCGGCACCGACGATGTCCGAGGCGGCGGCAACGTAAGCTGTGCTGAGGTGATCATCATTCACGAGCACGTCGAAAGCATTGTCCAGATCGACGGAAATCTCGATCCCATGAGCTTGGGCCATTCCGGCGCATAGCTCGCGAATGCGCCTGTCGGCCATATCCGAAACCTCGTCGTGGAAGTAACGGATCGTCCCGGATATCGTGGCGACATCGGGGACGACGTTATATGCAGAGCCGGAGTTGAACTTGGTCACCGACAGGACCACGGGTTTCGTCGGCGGGCTGTTGCGTGAAACCACGGTCTGAAGTTGCTGCACCAGCGCGGTGCCGATGACGATGGGGTCGCGGGACTGATGCGGCATGGCGGCATGACTGCCCGTGCCCTTGACGGTGATGTCGAAGAAGCTGGCACCGGCCATCGCAGGGCCGGGGGTGACGCGAACGACGCCCGGGTCCGAATTGGGATCGTTGTGCATGCCGTAGATCTCGTCACAGGGGAAGTTTTTGAACAATCCCTCTTCGATCATGCGGCGAGCGCCACCCAGACCTTCCTCGGCCGGCTGGAAGATCAGCACAACGGTGCCGTCGAAATCGCGCGTCTCGGCAAGGTAGCGTGCGGCGCCCAGCAGCATGGTGGTGTGGCCATCGTGGCCGCAAGCGTGCATCCGTCCGGGGTGCCTGGAGGCGAATGGCACTCCCGACGCCTCATCTATCGGCAGTGCGTCCATGTCGGCGCGCAAGCCGACGCGGCGATTGCCACCCCCTTGCCCGTTTATCAGCCCGACCACGCCGGTCCCGCCGATGCCCTCATGGACTTCATCCACACCATAGGCGCGGAGTTTTTCCGCGACGATCGCGGCGGTGCGGGTTTCCTCGAACCCCAGCTCGGGATGCGCGTGCAAATCCTGGCGGATCGCGGTCAGCTCGGGTGCGAAGGCTTCGATTTTGGAAACAAGACTCATGCGGTGGCTCCTTTGAGTGCTGCACGCGGTCGTGCGCGCGGAAATTCGGCAAGGTTTCCGGGCTACCCTTTCACGTGCTCGGCTTCGATTGTTAATGCATCGTTGGCTTCTGGTCCATCGGGGCGAAGGCTGCGCATTTCCTTGCGAGTGGTCGGGGTGCAGACAATCCTGCACGCCCGGACAAATGGAAGAAACCCAGGGCCGGGTTCGCAACATGGCAATCCCAGTGCGATAACATGGACAGCCCGGGCAGGCGGAAGGGCCCGCGTGAGACAGGAGCCAGGCCTGTTCGACAGGCCGCCGGAAACCACTGTTCTTGCGCGTCGTCTTCCAGCCACTTGCGGTTCCGCGCGGGTTGGGCGACGTTGGACATGGAACTCGGTAGGCTTGTGAAGCGATGGCAAGGGTTGTTGTCATCAGGGCCTGTGCAATGAAATGCGGAAGGAATTGTGATGTGTGGGTTTGTCTGTCTTTGGAACGTCGGAGACGAGGCGCTGGCGACCAGCATGATTACCAAGATCGCCCATCGGGGGCCTGATGCCGTTCAGGTTGCCGAGCTGCCCAGTGCCCCTGTCATAATGGCCCATTGCCGCCTCTCGATCATCGGGACGGATGACGGGGCGCAGCCGATCTACCAGACCAGTGACCTGTTGGTCGCAAACGGCGAGATCTACAATCATGTCGATCTGCGCGCCATCCTCGGGCCCAGCGTGTTCGAGACGGCCAGCGACAGTGAAACCATCCTGCATCTGTTCCGGTCTGGCGAAAGCCGCTGGATCAACAAGCTTGACGGCATGTTCGCCTTCGTCCTGGCGACGCGGGATCGGATCATCGCCGCGCGTGACCCCCTGGGAATCAAGCCGCTTTATGTCGCGCGCATTGGTGATGGCTATGCATTTTCCTCTGAACTGAAGGCCTTTGACGGTGTGGAGGTGGATCAGATCGAGGCAATTCCACCCGGCACGCTTTACGATAGCCGCGACGGTTGGCGGCAATGGTATCGCACCCCGCATGGCGCAGCCACACCCGAACCCGGGGCGGATATCGGGCGCACGGCGCAGGAATTGCGATTGGTGCTGGAAGAGGCGGTGGCCAAGTGGATGGTGGCTGATGTCGAAGTCGGGTCTTTCCTTTCCGGTGGACTCGATAGTTCGATCATCGCGGCGATTGCCCAGAAAATACTCAGGGAGGCCGGGAAAGGGCCACTCAAGACCTTTGCGGTTGGCACCGAAGGATCCGCCGATCTGCTCGCGGCGCGGCGCGTCGCGGATCACATAGGTGCCGAACATCACGAATACGCCTTTACCGCCGATGACGTCGTCGAGAACCTTCCGCACGTGATCTATCACCTCGAAAGCGCGGATGTGGACCTTGTGCGCAGCGCGATACCGACGCTTTTTGCGGCCCGCCTGGCACGCAACAAGGTCAAGGCGGTACTGACCGGCGAGGGTGCCGATGAACTGTTCGCGGGATACACTTATCACCACGACTATGTGGACGATCCTCGTGCCCTGGCGGATGAACTGACCCGGAGCCTTGGAACGATGCACAATATCAATCTTCAACGGGTGGACCGGATAACAATGGCCGAAAGCCTGGAGGCGCGCACGCCCTTTCTCGACCGAGATCTCATCGACTTCGCACAATCCGTTCCCGCCGCGTGGAAACTTTGCCGTACGGATCCGGACGCTCCCGAGGCAACCGGCGAAACCACCGAGAAGTGGATATTGCGCAAGGCCTGCGCCGACCTGCTGCCCGAAGACCTCGTCTGGAGGAAAAAGGCACAGTTCGACGAGGGGTCGGGCACGGTGGCGGCACTTGAGGGCGCGCTGCAAAAGCAGATGGGCAAGGCAACGCCCGTGACCCGTGACGAGGAAGCCGCGCTTTGCGAGAGCATCCTGCGCAAGGCGTTCCGAAAGCCCGAGCGTATTCTCGAAAACGCGGGCAGGTGGGAAGCGGACCGGGTTTGAACATCACCGGGCTGATTGCACGAAACGGCGACGGTTCGAAGGTCATCGAGTGCTTCATTGGCCTTCTCAAGCGGATAGGGCGTTGTTTCGGTTTTCACACCAGCGGCCTCTGCCACGGGAAAGAACTCTTGCCCCCTTCCGGGTGAGATTTGCCACCGACATGATTGATCGCTCCTGCCAGAGGTCTGCATGGGGAAAGCTCGGAATGTCACTCATGTGGGGCCCGGCGCAGATCACGCGGCCACCTTTGCGCACGGCTTTCAGGGATGCGGGCACAAGAGCGCCGACGGGTGCAAGGATAATGGCTGCATCAAGGGACGCCAGAGAGGATTCGGCGTAACCACCGTTGATCGTGAAGCCCGGGGCGTTTTACGACTTGGACAGGGCGTGTCGTGTCGCTGGACGAACGGCGAAGGCTGACCGCATGGGGACGGCAAGGGCCGGACCCGCACGACCTCTGGATAGACGATGACGACCCCGCGCGCCCCTTCGTTTCGTTTCAACATTATTTCTGGACGGGCAACCGGGACAACCGGCAGGCTCGGACTTATACGATTCATGGCGCCCTAAAGCTGGGCATTCGCTTTAGCTGCCCTTGCGACACTTTCGGAGGATAATCGGGTAGATATACCGTAGGTGGAAATGGGTTTTCCCATTTAAGTCAAGTTCTCAAACTGATTAAATGGTGCCCAGGAGAGGACTCGAACCTCCACGTCCATACAGACACTAGCACCTGAAGCTAGCGCGTCTACCAATTCCGCCACCTGGGCAGGTGTCGTGAGAACGGCGTTTAGACGCGCCTGTGCGCGGTGTCAACGCAGATTTGCAGGATTTTTGCCGTGGCATCATATCTCCTTGTTCTGAATGGCGAGGAAGGCTAGGAAAGACCCTGAATTCGAGAGCCGGAGGCATCCACATGTCGAAACTTGTGACCATATATGGCGGTTCGGGGTTCGTCGGGCGTTACATCACCCGGCGACTTGCGCAGAACGGGTGGCGTGTGCGGGTGGCTGTGCGCCGGCCCAACGAAGCGATGCATGTCAAGCCCTACGGCGTTCCCGGACAAATCGAACCGGTGTTCTGCAATATTCGCGATGACGCTTCAGTGCGACGGGTCATGCAGGAAGCGGATGTTGTCATCAACTGCGTCGGCGTGTTGAACGAGGTCGGGCGCAACAGCTTCAGAGCGGTGCAATTCGAAGGCGCGGAGCGGGTTGCGCGAATTGCTGCCGAAAGCGGAGTCGGCCGCATGGTCCAGATCTCTGCGATCGGCGCCGACGAGGACGCGGAAAGTGATTATTCGCGGACCAAGGCGAAGGGCGAGGAAGCGGTGCTGGCTCACATGCCCCAGGCGGTGATCCTGCGCCCGTCTGTCATGTTCGGCCCCGAGGATGATTTCTTCAATCGCTTTGCCGGAATGGCACGGTTCGGTCCGATCCTGCCCGTGGTCGGGGCGGAAACCCGGTTTCAGCCCGTCTATGTGGACGATGTGGCCCATGCTGCCGTGCTTGGCGCAGAGGGGCGGGCGGCGCCCGGCATTTACGAACTGGGCGGGCCGGAGGTGGCCACGTTCCGCGCTTTGATGCAGCGGATGCTGACCATCGTGCATCGTCGGCGTCTCGTCGTGAACATGCCGTTCTTCATTGCCCGGATCATGGCATTCGGCTTCGACATGGTGCAAAAGGTCACGCTAGGCTTGGTCACCAACGGCATTTTGACCCGCGATCAGGTCCATAATCTGCGACGCGACAATGTGGTCGGCGACGACGCCAGGGGCTTCAACGAGATTGGCATCACACCCAAGGCCTTGGCGACGATTCTGCCTGAGTATCTTTGGCGTTTTCGTCCGTCCGGACAGTACGACGACATTCGCGATTCCGCCAAGAACCTGCGCTCTGATCAGGTGTAGGCGATCGATAGCAGGACCAGACCAAGCGCGATGCGGTAGATGACGTAAGGTGTGAAACTGACGCGCGTCAGCAACCGCATCATCGTCGCCAGCGCGCCATAGGCAGCAACGAATGACAAGGCTGCCGCAATGACGATTCCGCCCAGCATGTCGGATGACAGCCCTCCGTCATCCATCGCCTTGAGGCCCAGCAGGCCGCCTGTCGCCAGTGTTATAGGTATGGACATGAGCATCGAAAGGCGGGCCGCCTCGTGCCGCTCGTAGCCCAGTGCGCGCGCCGTTGTCATGGTGATACCCGACCGCGACACCCCCGGGACAAGCGCTACAGCCTGCCACAAACCCATGATGGCCGCATCGCGCCACGACCATGCCGGAGCGGTCTTGACTTGCGGCGCGACCCGGTCGAACCACCACAGGGCAATACCGAAAACGATCATCGTCCAACCGATGACGGGGACCGAGCGCAACAGGCCTTCGAGCCCCGCAAGTGCAACGAAAGCGCCGAAAACGAGTGCCGGCACCGTCGCCACGATCAGTAGCCCGGCAAGACGCGCCTGCGGCGTGTCGTTTCGCCGCCGCACGATGTGCCACAGCCCGGCAAAGGCCGACACTGATTCGGCGCGGAAATACAAGATGACCGCGAAGATCGAACCGATGTGAACCGCCACGTCCAAAGCCAGGTCATCGGCTGTCACGCCGGCGAGCCGGTGTATCAGAAACAGGTGTGCCGAAGATGAAATCGGCAGGAATTCGGTGATTCCCTGGACGATGGCGAGGAGAGCCAGCAGATAAAGTGACATGAAAGCGCCTTTTGCGTCCTGTATAAAGCATTGATCGGAAAAGGAAATGCTTATATTAGTTCCGATTCGGACCTTATTTTCCGACAGAAGCGCCCCAAAAGTTCGGTCGAGCGGCATTTTTTTCATATTAGGTCAGCATTGCATACTTTTATTGTAGATCAGCATGATTTAGAAGGGTGTGGACCGAATTGTAGCGGAGGCTGAACAGTGGCCAAGCAACCGATGTTGAAGTTCGTGCAGGTCGACAGGGCCATGCCGGAGAAGCGTGTGCCGGATTTGCGGCGCAGGGACTTTCATGAAATCTACGCCGAATACGCGGATGAGAAGGCGGCCGAGCAGGCCAGCCGGTGCAGCCAGTGCGGCGTGCCCTATTGCCAGACGCATTGCCCGTTGCACAACAATATCCCCGACTGGCTGCGCCTGACCGCGCAGGGGCGGCTTCAGGAAGCCTATGAACTGAGCCAGGCGACCAACACGTTCCCCGAGATCTGTGGCCGCATCTGCCCGCAGGATCGCCTGTGCGAGGGCAATTGCGTGATCGAGCAATCGGGCCACGGCACCGTGACCATCGGCGCGGTCGAGAAATACATCACCGATACCGCGTGGGAGCGCGGCTGGGTTCAGCCATTGACGCCGAAAACCGAGCGTGAACAATCGGTTGGCATCATCGGCGCCGGGCCTGGCGGATTGGCGGCAGCGGATGTTCTGCGCCGCGAGGGCGTGCAGGTGACGGTCTATGACCGCCACGACCGCGCCGGCGGGCTGCTGACCTACGGGATACCGGGGTTCAAGCTGGAAAAGGACATCGTGATGCGCCGCAATGCGCAGCTGGAGCAGGGCGGCGTGGAATTCGTGCTGAACTGCAACGTGGGCGAGGACATCAGCTTTGACGCGATCCGGGGCAAGCATGACGCGGTTCTGATCGCCACCGGCGTGTACAAGACACGCGACCTGGACGCGCCCGGCAGCGGCGCCGACGGGATCGTGCGCGCCATCGACTTCCTGACCGTGAGCAACCGCCAGAGCTTTGGCGACGAGGTGCCCGAATTCGACGATGGCACCCTGAACGCGGCCGGCAAGCGCGTGGTGGTCATCGGCGGCGGCGATACCGCCATGGACTGCGTACGGACGGCCATCAGGCAGGGCGCGGAAAGCGTCAAGTGCCTGTATCGTCGTGACCGCGACAACATGCCCGGCAGCCAGCGCGAAGTTGCCAATGCCGAGGAAGAAGGCGTTGAATTCGTTTGGCTTTCCGCGCCCAACGGGTTCACCGGAAACCCGGTCGAAGGCGTCATGGTGCAGAAGATGCGCCTTGGCGTGCCCGACGTGACGGGTCGCCAGACCCCCGAGGTGATCGAGGGCGCGGATTACCTGGAACCGGCCGACATGGTTATCAAGGCACTGGGTTTCGAAGCCGAGAACCTGCCGCAAATATGGGGGGCCGAGGACCTGGACGTGACCCGCTGGGGCACGGTGAAGGCACAGTTCGAAACCGGCGCCACCAGCATGGACGGCGTGTTCGCGGTGGGCGACATCGTGCGCGGTGCATCCCTGGTGGTCTGGGCGATCCGCGACGGCCGCGATTGCGCCGCGGCGATCCTGGACTATCTCGATAGCCCGTCGCAGGCGATCGCAGCGGAGTAGCGGTATCACGTCGGTATTGCGTCGGTATTCCGGCGGAACGCCGAGACACCGGGACAAGACAAAAGGACAGATGTCCTGACCCACCGAGTAAAGGAAGGGTAAAGAACGATGACGAAACTGGATCACAACTGGGCCGCGGCCGAAGAAGCCAAGCGCAAGTGGATGGCCGAGAACGGCATGTATTCGGAAACGGACGAACATTCGTCCTGCGGGGTTGGCCTGGTGGTGTCGATCGACGGCAAACCGGCGCGCAGCGTCGTCGAGGCCGGTATCGATGCGCTCAAGGCGATCTGGCACCGCGGCGCGGTGGATGCCGACGGCAAGACCGGTGACGGCGCCGGCATTCATGTGCAGATCCCGGCACCGTTCTTTTACGACCAGATCCGCCGCACCGGCCACGAGCCCGACACCAGCCGCCTGATGGCGGTTGGCCAGGTGTTCCTGCCGCGCTCGAACTTCGGCGCGCAGGAAACCTGCCGCACCATCGTGGAAACCGAAGTGCTGCGCATGGGCTATTACATCTATGGCTGGCGGCACGTGCCGGTGCATATCGGCTGCCTGGGCGAAAAGGCCAACGCCACGCGCCCCGAGATCGAGCAGATCCTGATTTCGAACACCAAGGACGTGGACGAAGAGACGTTCGAGCGCGAGCTTTACGTGATCCGCCGCCGGATCGAAAAGGCCGCCGCCGCCGCCCAGGTGGCGGAACTGTATATCGCATCGCTGTCGTGCCGCAGCATCATCTACAAGGGCATGATGCTGGCCGAGCAGGTGGCGGAGTTCTATCCCGACTTGCAGGATGAGCGGTTCGAGAGCGCGTTCGCGATCTACCATCAGCGCTACAGCACCAACACCTTTCCCCAGTGGTGGCTGGCGCAGCCGTTCCGCATGCTGGCCCATAATGGCGAGATCAACACCCTGCGCGGCAACCTGAACTGGATGAAGAGCCACGAGATCCGCATGGCCAGCGCCGCGTTCGGCGACATGGCGGAAGAGATCAAGCCGATCGTCGCGCAAGGATCGTCCGACAGCGCGGCGCTTGATGCGGTGTTCGAGGTGCTGGTGCGCGCGGGCCGCAACGCGCCCATGGCGAAAACCATGCTGGTGCCCGAATCGTGGTCCAAGCAGCGCGTGGAACTGCCGCCGGCGTGGCGTGACATGTATGCCTATTGCAACGCGGTCATGGAGCCGTGGGACGGCCCCGCCGCGTTGGCCATGACCGATGGTCGCTGGGTTTGTGCCGGGCTGGACCGCAACGGATTGCGGCCGATGCGCTATGTGGTGACGGGCGATGGCCTGCTGATCGCGGGGTCCGAGGCGGGCATGGTGGTGGTCGACGAATCCACCGTGCGCGAAAAGGGCGCCCTGGGCCCCGGGCAGATGATCGCCGTGGACATGACCGAGGGCAAGGTTTTCCACGATACCGACATCAAGGACGCCCTGGCGGCCAGCCAGCCCTTCGGCGACTGGGTGGGCCGGATCAAGGACCTGGACGAGGCCCTGTTGGGGCTGTCGGAAAAGCCGATCTTTTCGGGCGGGGAATTGCGCAAGCGCCAGATCGCGGCCGGTTACAGCATCGAGGAGCTGGAACAGATCCTTGCGCCGATGGCCGAGGACGGCAAGGAAACCCTGGCCAGCATGGGCGACGACACGCCCAGCGCGGTGCTGTCCAAGACATATCGCCCGCTGAGCCACTATTTCCGCCAGAGCTTCAGCCAGGTGACGAACCCGGCGATCGACTCGATCCGCGAGTTTCGGGTGATGAGCCTGAAGACGCGGTTCGGCAACCTCAAGAACGTGCTGGACGAAAGCAGCGCGCAGACCGAGATCCTGGTGCTGGAAAGCCCGTTCGTGGGCAACGCGCAGTGGGAGGAACTGGTTTCGCATTTCAACGCCGCCGTGCACGAGATCGACTGCACCTTCCCCGCCGGGTCCGGGTCGGGTGCCCTGCGCGACGCGCTGGAGCGCATCCGCGCCGAGGCGGAGGATGCCGTGCGCTCGGGGACCGGGCACCTGGTTCTGAGCGACCAGAACCAGGGCGAGGGCCGCGTCGGCATGCCGATGATCCTGGCCACCAGCGCGGTGCACAGCCACCTGACGCGCAAGGGGCTGAGAACCTTCTGTTCGCTGGGCGTGCGGTCGGCGGAATGCATCGACCCGCATTATTTCGCGGTTCTGATCGGCTGTGGCGCGACCGTGGTCAACGCCTATCTCGCCGAGGACAGCCTGGCCGACCGGATCGATCGCGGGTTGCTGGAAGGCACCCTGACCGAGGCGGTGCGCCGCTATCGCGAGGCGATCGACCAGGGGCTGCTGAAGATCATGGCGAAGATGGGGATCAGCGTGATCTCGTCCTATCGCGGCGGTCTGAACTTCGAGGCGGTGGGCCTGAGCCGGGCGATGTGCGCCGAGTATTTCCCCGGCATGCTGAGCCGGATCAGCGGCATCGGCGTCAGCGGGATTCAGCGCAAGGCCGAGGAAGTTCACGACCTGGGCTGGCGCGGCGGGCGCGACGTGCTGCCGATCGGCGGGTTCTACAAGGCGCGCACCAAGGGCGAGACGCACGCGTGGGGCGCGCAATCCATGCACCTGTTGCAGGCGGCGTGCAACGGCGCCTCCTACCAGATGTGGAAGCAATACACCGCGCGGATGCAGGCCAGCCCGCCCATTCACCTGCGTGACCTGCTGGCGTTCAAGCCGCTGGGCGAGCCGATCGCGCTGGAAGAGGTGGAAAGCATCACCGCGATCCGCAAGCGGTTCGTGACACCGGGGATGAGCCTGGGCGCGCTGAGCCCCGAGGCGCACAAGGCGCTGAACGTGGCGATGAACCGCATCGGCGCGAAATCCGACTCCGGCGAGGGGGGCGAGGACCCGGCGCATTTCGTGCCCGAGCCCAACGGCGACAACCCCAGCGCCAAGATCAAGCAGGTCGCATCGGGGCGGTTCGGCGTGACGGCGGAATACCTCAACCAGTGCGAGGAACTGGAAATCAAGGTCGCGCAGGGCGCCAAACCCGGCGAGGGCGGGCAGCTACCGGGCATGAAGGTCACCGACCTGATCGCGCGGCTGCGCCATTCGACCAAGGGCGTGACCCTGATCAGCCCGCCGCCGCACCACGACATCTACAGCATCGAGGACCTGGCGCAGCTGATCTATGACCTCAAGCAGATCAACCCGCGCGCCAAGGTGACGGTCAAGCTGGTCGCAAGCTCGGGCGTGGGCACCATCGCGGCGGGCGTGGCCAAGGCCAAGGCCGACGTGATCCTGATCTCGGGGCATAATGGCGGCACCGGGGCCAGCCCGGCGACCAGCATCAAGTATGCCGGTCTGCCATGGGAAATGGGCCTGACCGAGGCGCACCAGGTCCTGGCGATGAACAAGCTGCGCGAGCGGATCACGCTGCGCACCGATGGCGGGCTGCGCACCGGGCGCGACGTCGTCATGGCGGCGATGATGGGGGCCGAGGAATACGGCATCGGCACCGCCGCGCTGATCGCGATGGGCTGCATCATGGTGCGCCAGTGCCAGAGCAACACCTGCCCGGTGGGCGTGTGCACGCAGGACGAAGACCTGCGCGCCAAGTTCACCGGCAGCGCCGACAAGGTGGTGAACCTGATTACCTTCTACGCGCAGGAGGTGCGGGAAACCCTGGCCAGCATCGGCGCGCGCAGCCTTGACGAGGTGATCGGGCGTGCTGACCTGCTGTCACAGGTCAGCCGCGGCAGCGCGCACCTCGACGACCTGGACCTGAACCCGATGCTGATTACCGTCGATGGCGCGGCCGATATCACCTATGATCGGCTCAAGCCGCGCAACGCGGTCTCCGATACGCTGGATGCCGAGATCGTGCGCGACGCGGAGCGGTTCCTGGAGGACGGCGAGAAGATGCAGCTATCCTACGCGGTGCAGAACACCGACCGCACCGTCGGCACCCGCATCAGCAGCCATATCGTCAAGCGGTTCGGCATGCGCAACACGCTACAGCCCGACCACCTGACGGTGAAACTGTCGGGCAGCGCGGGTCAGAGCCTGGGCGCGTTCGTGGCGCCGGGCCTGAAGCTGGAAGTGTCGGGCGACGCCAACGACTATGTCGGCAAGGGCCTGTCGGGCGGCACCATCGTGGTGCGTCCACCGATGGCAAGCCCGCTGACCGCGAGCGAGAACACGATCATCGGCAACACCGTGCTGTATGGCGCAACCGGCGGCTACCTGTTCGCGGCGGGCCGCGCCGGCGAACGATTCGCGGTGCGCAACTCGGGCGCGCATGTGGTGATAGAGGGCTGCGGATCGAACGGGTGCGAATACATGACCGGCGGCGTCGCGGTGATCCTGGGCAGCATCGGGTCCAATTTCGGCGCGGGCATGACCGGCGGCATGGCCTACCTGTATGACCCCGACGGCCTGGCGCGCCAGCTGATGAACATGGAAACGCTGGTGAGCTGTCCGGTCACGGTGGCGCGGTGGCATGACGAGCTGAAGGGCCTGATCGAACGCCACGCCGCCGAGACCGGCAGCCGCAAGGCGGCCGATATCCTGCAACATTGGGACATCGAGCAGGGCAATTTCCTGCAAATCTGCCCCAAGGAGATGCTGGACAAGCTGCCAGAGCCGCTGAGCCACGACGCGGACCGGGCGATGCCCGCGGAATAGGCGGGCATCGTGGGCGCCGGGTGGTCCGGGTGATCCGAGGATAAGGGTTTTCTCGGGCCACCGGCGCGCATATAGCTGTGGCGCATGGCACGCCGCAAACGCAAATCCACCAAACGCAAGGCGGGCATCGCCGATCGCCTGCGGGCGTGGCGCCGGCGCGTGCTGCGCAATCTGCTGCGCGCGGTGGTGGTCGCGGCGTCCGTCTTGGTGCTGTGGGTGCTGTCCTATTCGGTCATCAACCCGCCGACCACGCCCTACATGCTGCGCGAGAAGGCGCGCGTGGACACGCTGAGGCATGACTGGGCCGCGTGGGAGGATATCGCGCCGCAGATGCCGCGTGCCGCGGTGGCGGCCGAGGACGCCAATTTCTGCCTGCACTGGGGCTTTGACATGGGGGCGATCCGCGCGGCGCTGGCCGATGGGCGGCGGCGGGGGGCCTCGACCATAACGCAGCAGGTGGTCAAGAACGCCTTTCTGTGGCACGGGCGGAGCTGGCCGCGCAAGGCGCTGGAGGCGCTGATAACGCCGCTGGTGGAGCTGACATGGTCCAAGCGGCGCATCCTTGAGGTTTACCTCAACATCGCGGAATTCGACGAGGGCGTTTTCGGCGTGGAGGCGGCGGCGCAACACTATTTCGGGGTGTCCGCCGACAAGCTGAGCGCGACGCAGGCCGCGCGCCTTGCCGCCATCCTGCCGGCGCCGCAGGCACGCAGCGCGGCGCAGCCTTCGGGCGGGGTGCGCAAACGGGCGGCCGCGATCCTGGACGGGGCGGCCACCATCCGCCGCGACGGGCGCTCGGGTTGTTTCGAGGATTGAAAACTGCCCGTCAAAGGGGCATGGAGGGGCAGCCCCTCAGAACCGAAGGCAAGACCCGACCATGGCCAAACTGTTTCATGTTCCTTTGTCGCCGTTTTGCCGCAAGGTGCGTCTGAGCCTTGCGGAAAAGCGGGTCGAGTGCGAGCTGGTCGAAGAGCGCTACTGGGAGAAGGATGCCGATTTCCTGCGTCGCAACCCGGCGGGCAAGATCCCGGTGTTGCAGATCGGCGGGCGCACGATGTCCGAAAGCGCGGCGATCTGCGAATACCTCGAAGAGGTGCATCCCGAGCCGCCGCTGATGCCGCGCGGCGCCGATGCGCGCTACGAGGTGCGTCGGCTGGTGGCGTGGTTCGACGACAAGTTCCACCACGAGGTGACATCGAAGCTGCTGTATGAGCGGGTCAACAAGAAGATCACCGGGCAGGGATTTCCCGACAGCCGCAACGTCAAGGACGGCGCGCGCGCGATCAAGCTTCACCTGGATTACATGACGCAGCTTCTGGATCGTCGGCGTTGGCTGGCCGGTGACGTGATGACCCTGGCCGATTTCGCCGCCGCCGCGCATATCAGCGCGCTGGACTACATCAGCGACGTGGATTGGCACCGCTCCGAGTCGGTGAAGGACTGGTATGCCAAGATCAAGTCGCGCCCGGCCTTTCGCGGCATCCTGGCCGACCAGGTGCCGGGATTCCTGCCGCCGGTGCATTATGCCGACCTGGATTTCTGAACAGGGGGGCATGGCCCCCCGGCCCGCGGCGTCGCGCCCGGGTATCTCTGGCCAGATGACGTCATGGACAGCGTGAAGGACAAATTGCGCGCCCGTGCCCTTGACGAGGGGTTCGACGCCTGCCGCCTGTGCCGGCCCGGCGATGTGCCGCAGGTGCCCGAACGGTTGCAGGCGTTCCTGGGCAAGGGGTATCACGGCCAGATGCAATGGCTGTCCGACCGCGCCGAGTGGCGGGGGCAGCCGCAAGTCCTGTGGCCCGAAGCGCGGACCGTCATCATGCTGGCGCAGAGCTATACGCCGCGGCATGATCCGCTGGAGGTGCTGGAACGGCGCGACCGGGCGGCGATTTCCGTTTACGCGCAGAACCGCGACTACCACGATCCGCTGAAGAAGGCGCTCAAGCGGTTGGCGCGCTGGCTGATCGCGGAGGCGGGCGGCGAGGTGAAGGTGTTCGTCGATACCGCGCCGGTGCCGGAAAAACCGCTGGGCCAGGCGGCCGGCATCGGGTGGCAGGGCAAGCATACCAACCTCGTGTCGCGGGGGCTGGGCAGCTGGTTTTTCCTGGGATCGGTGTTCACGACGCTGGACCTGGAACCCGATGCCCCCGAGGCGGACCATTGCGGCAATTGCCGGGCCTGTCTGGACGTGTGCCCCACCGATGCGTTTCCCGCGCCTTACCAGCTGGATGCGCGGCGGTGTATCTCCTACCTGACGATAGAGCATCACGGCCCGGTGGACGAGGCCCTGCGCCCGCTTCTGGGCAACCGTATCTATGGCTGCGACGATTGCCTGGCGGTGTGCCCGTGGAACAAGTTTGCCGCCCGCGCGCGCGAGGTGAAATACCACGCCCGCGACGATTTGATGGCGCCGCCGCTGGCCGAGTTGGCGGCACTGGACGACGCGGCGTTTCGCGCCCATTTCAGTGGCAGCCCGATCAAGCGGATCGGGCGCGACAGGTTCGTGCGCAACGTGCTGTACGCGATCGGCAATTCCGGCGATCCTGCGCTGCGCGAGGTGGCGCAGGGCCTGTGCGAGGACGCGGACGAAACCGTGCGCGACGCGGCGCGCTGGGCGGTGGGGCGCCTGCCGGCGGGTTGAATTTCACGCATGCGGCCCATGTTAGACGCAAGGATGCAAAGGAAGATCACGATGCCGAAATACGAACGCAACCCCGATGTGGTGGCGTCCCTGACGCCGGAACAGCATTGGGTCACGCAGGAAAACGGGACCGAGCGGCCGGGCTCGGGCAAGTTGCTCAATAATCACGAGCCGGGCATCTATGTCGATATCGTGTCGGGCGAGCCGTTGTTCGCCTCGGGCGCGAAATACGAATCCGGCTGCGGCTGGCCCAGCTTTACCAAGCCGATCGAGGCCGCGCATGTCCGGGAACTGAGCGATGACAGCCTGGGCATGGTGCGCACCGAGGTGCGCAGCGCCCACGGCGACAGCCATCTTGGCCACGTCTTTGCCGACGGGCCGCGCGCGGCGGGCGGCTTGCGCTATTGCATCAACTCGGCCAGCCTGCGCTTCGTGCATCGTGACGACATGGAAGCCGAAGGATACGGCGATTACCTGGATCAAGTGGAGGATTTGAGATGAGCGATGAACGCGCGGTTCTGGCGGGGGGCTGTTTCTGGGGAATGCAGGATCTGATCCGCAAGATGGACGGGGTGGTTTCCACCCGCGTCGGATACAGCGGCGGCGATGTCCCCAACGCCACCTATCGCAACCACGGCACCCATGCCGAGGCGATCGAGATCGTGTTCGACCCGGCGCGCCTGAGCTATCGCAGGTTGCTGGAGTTCTTTTTCCAGATCCACGATCCGACCACGATCAATCGGCAGGGCAACGATGCCGGGCTGAGCTATCGCTCGGCGATCTACTATGTGACCGAGGCGCAGAAACAGGTCGCGCTGGACACCATCGCGGATGTCGAGGCCAGCGGCCTGTGGCCCGGCAAGGTGGTGACCGAGGTGGAACCCGTCGGCGATTTCTGGGAGGCGGAGCCGGAGCATCAGGACTACCTGGAGCGGCTTCCCAATGGCTATACCTGCCATTTCCCGCGCGCCGACTGGGTGTTGCCGGAACGGGTGAAGTGAACGCACAAGGGGGCGCCCGGCGGCGCCCCCCCGCCGGTTCAGAAGCGATAAGCCAC
>Ga0207414_1000445_pt1 | contig 18565 bp, 5 predicted proteins | sample PonA231FremontCA_2_FD_187269 | JGI IMG/M metagenome (GOLD analysis project Ga0207414, IMG submission 187269) | Marine sediment microbial community from Fremont, CA, USA - Pond A23 Sediment 1 (SPAdes) | ecosystem: Environmental > Aquatic > Marine > Unclassified | place: USA: Fremont, California...
AATACTTTTAATTTAAAACTTTCACTGTAACGTTTTACGGGTTTGTCATTTTTTAACATAATCTACATAGTTGTGTAGACATTTTTTAGGAAAGAACAGAAACCTCTGTTTTCTGAATTCTGGATTCTGTTGTTCTGGATTCTGGATTCCGGATTCATTTTAAAAGTTTGACGGTGGAACTTCTAATCTTACTAAAAAAGGCACACGAGACTACATAATTTTCTTATGTTATCTCATGTGCCTTCTGTGATTCAAACGAACAATAACCGAAAGCCTGATATTCCGTGTCCTTATAAGTTCTCTTCGATAAAGTTTGTCATTTTTGTATATAGATGATACTGTGTGTTTCCGCCACGAATACCATGCTGTTTGTCAGGGTAGATCTGCATATCGAATTGTTTGTTGGCTTGAATAAGTTCTTCTGCTAACTCAACAGAATTTTGAAAATGCACATTGTCATCGCCGGTTCCGTGAATCAGCAGGTAATCGCCTTTCAATTTTTCTACATGATTTATGGGGGAGTTGTTATCGTAACCGTCCGGATTATCTTGCGGAAGACCCATATATCGTTCTGTATAAATTGTATCGTAGAACCTCCAGTTTGAAACCGGGGCAACTGCAATTGCCATGGAAAACACGTCACTTGACTGGAACAAACAGTTAGAAGACATAAAGCCACCGTAACTCCATCCAAAAATTCCAATTCTGTCTTTATCGATGTATGACTGTTTTCCAAAATATTCTGCAGCTTCTGTCTGATCTATCGTTTCATATTTCCCCAGCTCGCCGTAGGTCATTTTTTTGAATTCTTCGCCACGTCCGCCGGTGCCTCTGTTATCGACAACTGCAACTACATAACCTTTTTGGGCCAACATCTGGAACCAACTGTTATAGCGGCTCCACCTATCTGTAACCTGCTGCGAACCAGGGCCTCCGTATTGATACATAAACAAAGGATATTCCTTTTCAGGATCAAAATCCCTCGGTTTAATCACATATGCATTCAGCTTTTTCTCGCTTGAAGGCGTGTTGATCTTAATGAATTCTTTTTCCACAAATCCATATTCTTCCGTTTTCTCTTTGAGAGCTTTGTTATCCTCAAGCACACGAATCAATTCGCCTTCTTTGTTGTGCAAGGTGATTTCAGTGGGTGTGTCGGCATTTGAATAATAATTGATGAAATATTTGAAGCCATTGCTGAAACTAACACGGTTCCAACCGTCTTTTTCAGTAATTTGCTTTTTGTCATTCCCGTTTAATTTGATTGAATAAATCTGTCGTTTTAGTGGAGATTTCTCTGTTGAGCTGTAGTAAACTCTGTTTGCTTCATCATCTATTCCGATAATTCGGGTTACACTCCAGTCACCTTTTGTAATTTGGTTTTGTAATTTTCCTTTCATGCTGTAAAGGTAGAGATGGTTATGACCACTCTTTTCGCTATAAAGCATAAAGTGTTCGCCATCGTCTAAAAAGACAGGATAATTATCATTGATTTCGGAAATATAGTACCTGTTTTTTTCGCTGTAAATTACATCGGAGCTTCCGCTGTTTGCATTGGCAAGCATAATTTCAACATAATTCTGAAGCCTGTTCATTCGTATTATCGATAGCTTATTGTTATCTTTCGTCCATTTGATGCGGGGTATGTACTGGTCAGTTTCTTCGCCGGTATTCATTTGTTGTGTTGTGTTTGCTTTAAGATCATGGACAAAAATCTCTACGATTGAATTCTTTTCGCCGGCTTTGGGGTATTTAAACGCATAATCTTCGGGATACAATTTTCCTTTAAACATATTCATATGAAAAACTTTCACCCGGCTTTCATCAAACTTGTAGAAAGCTATTTTGTCGCTTTCTGGCGACCAATGGAAGCCCTGGGTGAAAGCAAATTCTTCTTCATAAACCCAGTCGGTTGTTCCGTTAATGATATGATTTCTTTTGCCGTCATTGGTTACCTGAATTTCTTCGCCGGTTTCCAGGTCTTTGTAGAAAAGATTGTTTTTCCTGACGAATCCGATTTTAGAACCATCCGGTGAAAAAGTAGCCAGACGTTGTGCCCCATTATCACTCAGGTGTGTCAATTCATTTGAGGTTCTGTCGTAAATATAATACTGGGCAGTAAAAGAATGGCGGTAGATCTGATCTCTTTCTGTACCAATTAGTATCTTCTCTTCATTTTTACTGAACGAATAAGTAAAAAAGTTTTCAATGGTTTCAAAACTGTCTGCTTTAAACAGTGTATCTACTGCTTTACCTGTTTCATAGCTGTATTTTACAATGCTTTTTCCGCTGTTAAGAGTGGTGTAATGTACACCATCTTTCATGGAGCGTAATCCATGAACCGATTTTGGACTAAAGACATGGTCTTTATAAATGTCTTTTACAGAAATTTCTTTGTGTGTTTCCTGACTAAAACCTGCATGGCCAATTAATAAAGCAAGTACAAGTAACATCGATTGATGTAGAATTCGTTTCATTTGAATATTTTTTTTATGTTATTACTTCATTTGAATTTAGGGTTAAATTTAACAGATATTCCTAAATTTGTGAAAAAATAAAATAAGAATTGGAAAAAAATTGCCAACAGGAGATAGCCGAGTTGTTCCATAACTGGTGCGGAGAGAAATCGGAAAATATCATATCTTTACCTCACTCCGGGTCTGACAGACATTATTACCGTATATTTGGTAAGAACAACCGTGCAATAGCTGCATACAACCCTCATCAGAAAGAAAACCAGGTATTCTTTGAAATGACCCGCTTTTTCCTGTCTGAACGAATTGCTGTTCCTGAAATCTACCAAAAAAACGCCTTGGAAACCCTTTATCTGATTCAGGATTTGGGAGACACCACCTTGTTTTCTGTAATTACCAATAAAATTGATAATCCTGAATATTTACCTGAAATCAGGGAATATTTAAAACAGGCTATTCGCGAATTGGCTCGAATACAGATTATTGCCGGTCGAAAAATGGATTTTTCTATTTGTTATCCGTATTCCACTTTTGACGCTTCCTCTGTTGTGTTCGATCTGGAATATTTCCGCACGCATTTTTTAGATAGGCATGCAATTTCCTATGATTCCTACCGTCTCGAGAAAGATTTTCGCTATCTGACTGATTTTATAGGAGAAGAGGAGAAAGCGTATTTCATGTACAGGGATTTTCAATCCAGAAACATCATGGTGAAAGATGGAAAGTTATTTTTTATCGATTATCAGGGAGGAAGAAAAGGACCATTGCAATATGATTTGGCTTCTTTGCTTTTTCAGGCAAGAGCGCGCTTGCCGCAGCAATTGAGAGAAGAAATGCTTGATTATTACCTCCGGGTAGTCCGCATGCTAACTCCCATTGATGTTGAAAAATTTCTGGGTTATTATGATGCAATTACTTTAATACGGGTGTTGCAAACGCTCGGGGCTTACGGGTTAAGAGGCCTTTCGCAGGGAAGATCACACTTCATCCAGAGTATCCCTTATGCCTTGAGTAATTTGCATATTATTTCTGAAAAAAATAAAATATTAGAGCATTTGCCTGAATTGTCAGGAGTAATAGACCGGTTAAAAAACGATAATACTTACACCTATGAATGATCCCAAACAGTTAAAAGTTTCCATTAATAGTTTTGCTTACAAGAAAGGTATTCCGGAAGATTCCACAGGCAATGGTGGTGGTTTTGTTTTCGATTGCCGGGGAATTCTTAATCCCGGACGTTATGAACGATATATGTATCTAACCGGCAAAGATCCGGAGGTGATAGATTTTTTTAAAAAGAACAGCCGGATCGATGAATTTTTGGAAAAAGTCATGACAGTTGTGGATATAAATATTCAATGCTATATCGAACGTGGATTTACAGATCTCATGATAAATTTTGGATGTACAGGCGGACAACACCGGTCGGTATACTGTGCGGAAAATTTTGGTCGTCTTTTGCAGGAAAAATACGGGGTGACAGTATCAGTCAAACATCATGAAATTGACGGAGCGGCCTCATGAAGCCCTCATTCACAAATTGTAGATAAAAGGAGATGTATAGAACGCACCTGCCTGGGCAGGCAGGGATGACGCAGATTCAATGAATGAACGCGGATTTGTTTTCTTAAAATATTTACAACAATAAAACAATTTAACAATAGAACAATATATAAATGAAAGCAATGATATTTGCAGCTGGTATTGGCAGCAGGTTGCAACCGCTTACTGATAAAATTCCAAAAGCTTTAGTTGAAGTTGCCGGTAAAACGATACTGCAGCATTCTATAAAGCATTTGGTATCGTATGGTTTTACTGATATAATCATTAATCTGCATCATTTCCCCGATAAAATAAAGCAGACATTAAAGGAGAATAACAATTTTGGTGCGCAAATTACTTTTTCCGAAGAATACGATGAATTGTTGGATACCGGCGGGGGACTTAACAAAGCCGGCTGGTTTTTTGATGAAGGATCCTTTCTGGCATACAATGGAGATATCCTGACCAATATGAATCTGAATGCTTTTATTCATCATCATAGAGAAAAAAACGCTTTGGCGACCCTGTTTGTCAGAGAAAGACAATCTTCCCGCTATTTGCTTTTTGATGAAAAAAACCGGCTTGTTGGCTGGGAAAATATAAAAACCGGAGAAAAAATCATCACCAGAAATACGGATAAATATAAAAGATTGGCATTTAGTGGAATTCATGCAATTAATCCGGCGATTTTCGATGATTTACCACAAAAAGACGTGTTTAGTATCATTGAAGCATATCTGCACTTATCAAAACAGCATGACATAATTGGATTTGAGGATAATCAGTCTTATTGGTTTGATATAGGCAATATGGAAAAATTAGAAAATGCCCGCGCATTTCTCAACAATTTAAGACCAGGAAAATAAAATAAGATCATGCGGGGGGTAATAGGTGGCGGAATTTCAAATTCCGCCAAGCATTTGCTGGTTTTGTTGTTGAACCAAATCATTGGAAGTATAGTAGTGCTGCTAATTATGCAGGTGAACCGGGAATAATAGAAATTGATTTCGTTTAGGACACGAGGCACGAGCTACAATATCGCGCCAGCGTTGGGAGGCAAAACAGAACACAACTCTGCATAGTAGAAAATTAATGTATTGATAATAAGCAGGTTGTATGGTTTTTGAAAGAAAAGTGCGAAAAATAGGAAAAAGCACCGTTAGGTGCGGCATTATGGTAGAAACGAATCGTAAATCTCCTCTAAAGCGCCTTAGGTGCGAAATTATTAATTTCCTTTAACGAAAAATTTATATGTAAATTTATTTGTATGTATACATTTGCCATCTTTGTATTCATAATGCCGAACCTATGGCACTCTTCGAGGTATTTATTAATTAGCTGGCGCGAGCTTGCAGCTCGTGCCCCAAGCTGAGCGGAATTTCAAATTCCGCCGAGCATTTGCTGGTTTTGTTGTTGAACCACATCATTGGAAATATAGTATTGCTGCTGATTATGCAGGTGAGCCAGGAATAATAAAAGTTGATTTAGTTTAGGGTATAAGGTTCGAGCTTGCAGATCGTGCCCCTTCTTGATAATTGAAAGTGATTTCGTTTAGGTCACAAGGTACGAGCTGCAAGCTCGTACCAGCGTTTGGAAAAAGCACCGTTAGGTGCGGCATTATGGTAGAAACGAATCGCAAGTCTCTTCTAAAGCGCCGTTAGGCGCGAAATTATTAACATCCTATTAACGAAAATAATATATGTAGATTAATTTGTATGTATACCCTTCGCTGGCGCGTGCTTGTAGCTCGTGTTCTTATTGTCTTTACAATTCTGCTCTTTAAGCTTAAAATGCCGGGCATGGAATGGCAGAATGCCTTTGCTCACCAAAAACATTTTCAACATTGAATTTATAAATGAAAGACAATTCGTGTGCTCCTCCTGTGTATGTTATTAAACGGGAAACAGTCAGGTCGTAACTGTAACCTACGGTGAATGTGGCGTTTGTATATCCCAACATAACTATTAAAGCATCACTGGTCGGGCTTTGGCTAATTAGCGGTAATCCCCGGTACCATAGACCTACCATTAGTGAATTTCTCTTATAATAGGCGCCGAAATCAAGTTGTTGAGATTGCCCCTGCGATTTAAGCTGAAAAGCTGTGATTATTTTATTTCTGTTTCTGTTGAAGTTTGAATTTCCGACAGGAAAGTTTGCCCCTCCAAACAACGTATATTTCATGGGAGCATAATTTAAATTATCCCTGAAAGACGGACTCATTTTAATCATGTGGTCTATGGAACCTCCTGCCCAATACTTTTCGTTATGAAACAATACGGAGGCACCGAAATCAAAATAATTTGTGCGGTTGTCCTCTTCAATTTCTACTGAAGAGGGGTTATTCGAATCAAAACCCAACTGATCATTAAAAACAATTTTGTTGTAATTTATGAAATTTTGATAATAAAACCCTTTGATTCCGGGCCTGAAATACCATCTGTCATTCAAATTTACCTTGTAGGCATAATTCGCAGAAATATTGGTGATATTGATTTTTCCGTCTCCTGCCTGGTCTTTCATTACAAATAAACCGAAACCACTGTTTAGATCCGGTATGTAATGATCTGCTGAAAAAGAATATGTAACAAACACTCCGGGCATTTTTGGCCATTGATCCCGGTAATTTGTCATGATTCTTGTGTTTTCAGCCGCACCGGCAAAAGAGGGGGCAAGGTATAAAGGTGCCGCATAAAATTGTGAAAAATGTGGATCCTGTCCGAACCCGATTCCGACTCTTAAAATCAATAGTAATATAATAATTAAACCTGTTTTCTTCATCGTCCTGACTAAATTATTTTCTTATCAATATAAAATCTCCTGTCTTTTCGAAGGCCCGTCCATTATTATACCTGCCAGTTACTTTGTAAATATACACTCCCTCGGGAGCCAATTCACCTTTAAAATATCCATCCCATCCAATATCTATATCATCTGACTGGAAGACCATGACACCCCAGCGATTGAATATTTCGAGATGATACTCTGCAACTCCTTTCACTATCGGGTGGAAGACATCATTGCTTCTGTCGTTCTCATTGTAGTGTCCACCCACCGGGCCGCCAGGGTTAGGAGTAAATCCTGACGGGAACTTAATCTTACCACTTTGTTCTACAGTTACCAGGTTTGGTTTTACTATTGAATCATAGCAATTGTATTTTGACCAAACTTCCAGGCCGATATCGTAAGTTCCGGTATCCTGATAAGTATGTCGCGGACTTTCTCGAGTAGATGTTGAATCATCTCCGAAATGCCATAAGAACCGATCGGCATCAATTGACATATTATAGGCTTGCAGGTGCTGTTCCGGTATATACAGTTTGTTCGGAGCAACATCAAAATCTGCTTCAGGTATATCGTGAACTATAATAGTTGTATCCTCAGAAACTACTGAGCCATCCGGCCCGACAGTTGAAAGAACTACTTTATATTCACCCGGCTCATAATAGGTATGCCTTGGATTTTCATGCGTTGAAATGTTATTATCACCGAAATCCCATTCAAACTGTGAAGTTGAATTGAGCGATTTGTTTAAAAACTGTACTTCCAGTGGCGGACAACCATTATTAGTGTCTACTGTAAAGTCAACTTTCGGCATTTCATAATATGTAATACTTACCTCATCATACGCAATGCATGAATTATTTGTGATTTTCCATCTGAATGTATTCACACCCGGAGAAAGGTCCCATACCATGGTTTGGGCACTGTCAGCATTTTCAAAAGTACCGGAGCCTCCGAGTATTATCCATTGGCCCTCGCCACGTGTAGGTGTATTACCAACCAGATAGGCTGAAGGTTCATAAGTTTCCTGGTCTTCTCCCGCATAAGCTGTGGCCTGATCGTTGTATATAATCACATCATCAAACGAAGTACATCCATTATGTTTTGTTGTCCATCGGAAAGTATTTGGGCCATAGCTCAAATCTGAAACTACTGTATGTGATGAAGATTTATCTTCAAAAGTGCCTGTGCCACTGACCAGACTCCATTCGCCGGTCCCAATAGATGGCTCTTCGGCATTCAGGCTGGTTTCATCACCGCAAACATGCATGTTGTCACCGGCAAATGCTACAGTAGGTGAATTATTTGTTATCGTGACTTCATCATAAAGCAGGCACCCATTCTTTTCAATATTCCATCGAAGCGTATTTCTTCCGTAATTCAACCCTGTTACTTTTGTCTTTGGATCATTTTTGTCCTCGAAGTTGGCGCTTCCCTCGACTACCTCCCAATAACCTGTTTGTTCGTCATTGTGACGATTACCCTGTAACTGAGTGCTGTCTGAACATACTGTTTTATCCGGACCCGCAAGTGGGGTGTCTGGTTTATTAACCACAATAGTTACTTCGTCTGAAGTGCTGCAACTACCATTATAAAGCGTCCACTTGTAGGTATTGACCCCTTGTGCCATATTATTAACAGTAGTAGTGTAGGAAGTATCATTTTCAAATTCGCCGGAACCTGCAACTACACTCCATTTGCCTCTTCCAAACGGAGGCTCTTCTCCGTGCAATGTATAAGAATTAGAACAAGTAGAATCGTTCTCGCCTGCATAAGCCTCTACCGGTGAATTATTATATATGGTAACCTCATCCGAATAGATGCATCCGTTTCTACGTATTGTCCATCTAAATGTATTGTTTCCAAGGCTCAGATCGGTCACTCTCGTTGAAGCGGAGTCCGAATTATGAATTACTCCGCCGCCTGTTAATGACGACCACTCAGCTTCTCCCAGGTAGTTTGGATTGGCTTTCAGTGTTACACTACTTCCGCAAATTTCCTTGTCCTGACCGGCATAGATAACTCCCGGGTGGTTATTATCAATCGTTATTGTATCAGAAGAGACGCAACTTTCGTTCGCGATAGTCCACTTTAATATATTTGTAACCTGATGATCCAGACCACTTACATCTGTATCCGACTGATTGGGGTCATCGAAAGAAGCAGAACCTGCCACAACAGACCAGTAACCCGTGCCGGGAGCCGGGTTGTTTGCAGATAAGGAGGTGCTGTCGACACATATACTCTGACTAAAACCTGCATCTGCTTCTACCAGGTTATTGGATATTTCCACTTCATCTTGTAAAACGCAATTGTTATTCTCTGCTGTCCAGCGCAGTATGTTGTTTCCTTTGGCAAGATTCCTGACCTTGGTATCGTGTTGGGTTGAATCCTCAAATTCACCATAACCCGAGATGACTTTCCAGCTCGATTCCCCAATAGTAATTTCATTGGCATTTAATCGGAATGAATCTACACATATTGATTTATCTCTTCCTGCGTTGGGTTCGGTCGGATTATCATTGGTAATTATAACTTCATCCGAAGAGCTACAGTTTCCGTTTGTTATGGTCCAGCGGAGCACATTGTCACCATGTCCTAAGTTTTCAACTACCGTATTGCCAATGGTTTGATCCTGGAACGTTACTGAATTCGAGCCACTGACCAATGTCCATAAACCCTCACCAACAGCCGGAGAATTTCCATAAAGGACTGCCTCATCCGTACAAAGTGTTTGATCTTGTCCTGCATCTGCCTGGGTAGGTTGATCGTTTGTAATAACTACATCATCAGAAGATTTACAATTTTCATGAGTAATTGTCCAACGGAAGGTATTCGTTCCATTTGAAAGGTCCCGCACCATTGTGTTATTCTTTGTAGAATCATCGAAAGTACCTGAACCTCCTATAGTTGACCAAACTCCTTCTCCAACAGCAGGGCTGTTTGCTGAAAGTTGAGTAGAATCGGCACAATAAGTCATATCCGGACCGGTATTAGCGGAGGTAGGCGAGTTATTGATAATTATAACTTCATCTGATACAACGCCTGCTCCATAAACTGTCCATTTCAATTTGTTTGTGTCTTTTGATAATCCCCTGGCAATAGTTTCAGGATTATTTGGATCATCAAAAGATGCAGAGCCTCTAACTACACTCCACTCCCCTTCTCCATACTGAGGACGGGATGCATTCAACTGGATCTGATCGCTGCATATAATGGTATCTTTGCCTGCGGTAATCGAGCCGGCAGTTTGATTATCAATTGTAACCGTATCAGTTGAAGTACAACTTTCATAGGTTACTAACCATTGGAAAAGATTTTCTCCGTATGCAAGGTCAGTTACTTTTGTTTTTGGATCGGTATCATCTTCAAAATTTCCGGAACCTTCCAATAATGACCACTTACCGTCTCCCTTGCTTGGTGCTGCAGCATCCAGGAAGGTGGAGTTTTGAAAGATTTCCTGATCCGTTCCTGCATCTGCTTTAGTAGGAGAATTGTTAATGAGTGTCAGGCTATCAACAGATTGGCATCCATTATAGAAAACATTCCATGCCAGCACTGTAGTATCGGCTTCTCCAAGGTATACTTCTGTGTTCGGAGACTCCCGATTATCAAAGCTTGCCTGTCCTGAAATGATAGACCATTCACCGTCTCCTTTAGTAGGGGCTTCAGCATTCAATGTAGTGCGGTACCCACATAATGTTTGATCCTCTCCGGCTTCAACTTCTACCTTATTATTTGTAATTTTTATCTGATCGGTAGAGGAGCAGTCATATTTCTCAATAGTCCAGGTTAAGGTATTCTCTCCTTTAGCAATTTCTGTTATTTTCGTGTTCGGATCATGCTTGTTTTCAAAATCCGCAAACCCATTGTTAATACTCCATGTTCCTGCTTCTTCGGGGCCGGTAGCATTGGCGTTCAGTTCAGCGGAGTCTCCGCAAACAGAAACTGATATGCCGGCGTCAGCTTCAGTTGGAGCGTTATTTATAATTGTGACTTCATCGTAACTTTCACAGCCGTTTTTAGAAAGGGTCCATCGGAACACATTTTTACCTTCAGCGATTTCTGTAATGTCGGTATTATGAACATTTGCATCGGCAAAATTGGCTGAACCTTGTTCGGCAGTCCATGTTCCGGTGACTCCGTCATCCGGCACACTTCCGGATAACCGGGTGCTGTCTGTACATAATTGGTCATCAGCACCTGCATTCACAAACAACTGATTGTTCTCAATGGTTACCGTATCCATAGCGGCACATGAACCATTACTCAACGTAACCACAAATTTATTTATACCGGTTCCCAGGTTTGTCACTTCTGTTTCAAAGCTGTTAGCCTTCGCAATGGTTCCTTGTCCTTCAATCAATTCCCAAAGAACCGTAACGCTACCTCCGGGGTCTTCAACGATTAAGGAATCTGAAGCGCTACATACAGATTTGTATAAATCGGTAGCGATTTTAGGTTTATCTGTTACATCTATTGTATGGTTGGGAGAGCTCGCTCCGGAACCACAAACATTTTCTCCGTGCACTTTAATGATGCCACCGGTGAATGAATTGGAGAAATCCACAATAATTTGCCGCGTTCCTGCACCTGAAGTAATCGTTGCGCCGGAAGGAAGTGTCCACACGTACTCGTTGACATTCGCTATTTGGGGCACCTCAAATGCCACTCCGTCTTCTCCCTGGCAAATAATATCCGGGCCTGTGATCGCCTTAGCTGAATCTGGCAGAAGATTCACATCAATAGCATGACCAATGGATTCAGGTCCATCGCCGCATGAATTACTTCCATAAACTTTTATTATTCCGCTTTCAGCTGTATCCGAGTAACTAACTGTTATCGTCCTTGAATTATCTCCGGCAATGATTTCTGCACCTTCAGGCAAGCTCCAGATGTAATCCGCAGCATATTCAATTTCAGGAACAGAATAATCTACAGTAACACCCTGGCAAACTACTGAATCGCCAACTATAGTTCCGGGTTCTTCCGGTAGCGGATCCTGGGTTACGGATACTGTCCCGTTCATCTTGGATATACAGCCATCGGCTGAGGTAGCGTAGGCGGTAAAAATACCTTCAGAAGTAACATTTCCAAAGCTCAGACTGTCACCTGTGCCTGCTTTCCCGGTAATGAAGGTATTGCCGTCTCTTCTCAGTTCATAGGTTGCCGTATTTTCTGAGCCACTTAATTCAATCGGAACACCATTAGTGCCTTCACAGTAAGTGCCACCTCCGGTAAGATCAAACTTGTCCGGATTTGGCAATATATTATAAGTTACTTCAGTGTAATTACTCTCGCAACTAGTAGAGCTGTTGGATTGCGTCACGTAATAAGAATATTTGCCCGTTGTCGATTCACTTGGTGTGAACACATTTCCTGTGGCAATAGCATTAGCAGGGGGCATTGTATTGTACCATTTGACATTGTCTCCATTAGCCACGAAAGATTTTTCAGAACCGTAGCATACGTTTAATGTATCTTCCTCAACAACCGGCGCTGATGGCAGGTCGTTTATGGTGAAGTAAGCGCTTGTCTGTGAGCTTTCACAACCATTGTCATCTACCTGTGAAACTCCATATTCATATGTGCCAACAGCAGAGTCTTTTGGTTTATAAGAATAAGAATTTGAAAGCACGCTGTCGCTACTGTTATACCATTTGATGGTGTAATTAGAATTAGTAGGATGAGCATCCATAAACGGATTGGGTGCTCCGTAACAAATAGAAGTATCTGCAGCTGTAGGTTCTCCTGGTAAACTGTGTATTGTATAGATTACCGAAGAAGGATCACTTGTACATCCGTTGGAAGCGGTTTGTGTAGCGTGATATGCGTGATCGCCCGCTGCTGTATCCGTGGGTGTATAAGTGCTTCCTGTTCCCACAAGATTCGTCAGTCCGGCATCGCTATACCATTTAATGTTCGTACCGGTAGTCGCAGTTAATGCTACATTAGACGAGCCTTTACATGTACTGGAGCTACTTAACACCGGAGCATCAGGCGTATCAGTGTTTTCAACTACAGTTACCGAGCTGTCGTTTGTACATCCATTCACTTTATCGGTAACTGTCAAGGTATAAGTGGTAGCCCCGTCATATACATAGGTAAGCTGTGAGTTGGGATCGGTAATAGTTCCTGCTCCTGTCCATTCGTAATACACATCGTCAGGAGACCCTCCTTCTAACATAACAGAATCGCGGCTGCAGGTAATGTCTTTGATATCGGGGTTAATGGAAATACCCGGTTGATTAAAATCAGACTCTACTTCAACACTATCCTCAACAAAGCAACCCGTATTGTTATCGGTGATCTTCAGAGTATACCATCCGGCAGAATCAACTGTAGGCGTGGGAGTATATTTGTTGGCAATATTTCCGTTACCGGTAGTACTCCAAACATAGGAAACATCCGATTGATTTGACGTTTCTTCTAGTGTAACTTTTGAATCTCCACAAGTGATATCATCCGGATTTTTATCAATATATATTGCAGGCTCGGTAGTATTCTCCGGTACAGTCACGTCTTCTGTCGTAGTACAGCCATTGAGATCATCAGTCAAAGTTAATGTATAAGTAGCCGGTTCGGTAACCCTCGGGTTAGGACTGGCTGAATCTCCTGTTACTATGTTACCTCCTCCTCCTGGAGTCCATGAATAGGACACTTTATCCACGTCTGTGGCATATTCTACTTTAGAATTGAGGTGCACAGTATCTGTAGTACAGGTTAATTTTCCCGATGATAAGCTCACCTTGGGCGGTTTAGTTGCTTTATCCACTTTAACAGAAATGGAATTGGAACAACCGTTGGTTGAATCTACAGCAGTAAATGTATATTTTCCTGGTTCGTCAACTACAGCGGCAAAAGTGCTGTCGCCTGATTTAATATTTCCGTTTCCTGTAGACCACCAATAATCCGGTACATTCACAGAATTAATTCTTAGAATAGCAGTATCTTCATTGCAAGTGAGTGTTGTTGTACTATGAGAACCTTCAACAATGTCAGGGACAGAGTTGGCTTTATCCACATAAACACTGTCTTTAGCTGTACAACCGCTGGTCGGATGTTCTACAGTAAGAATGTACCACCCGTCAGAACCTACATAGATTTGTTCAAGTGTGTCGTCAGATAAAATATTGCCGTTTCTGTCAGTCCATTTAAAGTTTACGCCGCTGGAAGCACTGCCGTCGATGCTGACAGTATCGACCATACAGGTAATCTGACCCGGATTGTCTTCAACATCGGCAATGGGCAGACTATCGTTTCTTTCTACATTTACCGTGCTATCCACCGTACAACCCGTCTCCAGATTGGTGACAGTAAGCGTGTAATCACCCGGTTCATCAACAACCGGATGCTCCGTGGTTTCATAATCTATATTACCTATTCCCGTTGTAGTCCAGAGTAAAGCTGAGTCAGGAGTAGACGTACTACCCCAGAGTTCTACCGTTTGATTCTTACATGAAATATCCTTAGGATCTCTATCAAAATTGTCGATGACCGGTTTCGTATAGTTGGTGTCTACGCTTACCGTGGAATCCGTAGTACAACCATTGTCAGCAGTAATGGTCGCCCTGAAAGTTCCAGCCCCATCTACCACGGGATTTTGTGTTCCGCTGCTTGTAAGGTTACCGCTTCCAGAGACTTTGCTCCATTGGTAACTGACATTCGGGGTGCTGGATGATACATCCAGCGTATCATGGGTATTGCTGCAGGTGATATCATCGTAATTAGTTGTAATAACCATATTAGGACTTGCCGTATCGGCAGGCACCTTTATATTATTATAGGTACTGGTACAACCATTAGAAGCAGTAGCAGTAAGCGTATAATATCCCGGCTTATCTACATAAACAGAATCCTGATCCGGAGGGGTAATATTTCCGGGTCCACTCCATGAAAGGGAGGTATAATTAGAAACATCAGCTACCAGGTTGACATCTTTTACACAGGTTAGGCTATCTGGATTCTTTGTGACACCAGCAATTGATGGCGCAGTAGTGTCAGCAGAAACAGTATCCTGGTCAGTTGCTTCACAACCCGTGATGGTATCGGTGACGGTTGCCGTGTATTCACCTGCGGAGCTAACTATAGCAGTAGGGCTTGTAATGCCATTTTTTATTGTACCGCCGTTGGAGGCGCTCCACTGGAAAATCTTGTCGTTCAATCCTGAATCATCCACTTTCAATGTATCATAAGGTTCATCACAGGTGATTGTTCCGGCAGAAACGGCTATTGAAATGCTGAACGGATTTTTATCATTGGCAACATCAATGGTATCCTCTTCCCAGCATCCGTTTGAACTTCTGGTAATTCTTACTGCATATTTCCCTTCCTGGCTAACCATTGCAATATTCCCCGATGTACTGTCAATGCTGCCACTGTAACCGGCAGGTACGTAAAAATTATAGGTAACGCCGGAGGTACTCGTTGAAGCTGTTAATGTTACCTGGTCTTCATCACAGGTAATATCACCTGATTTGTCCAGATTTATATTAGTCGGTTTGTTATCATCAAGCCCAACAAAAGCGGAATCAACAGAAGTGCAGCCGTTGTTGTCTTTTGTCACTTTGAGAGTGTATGTTCCGGTATCTTTCACGGTAACTGAATGGGTATACCTTCCGTCAATAATATCGTCTCCTGTACCGTCTTTGTTCCATGCGTAACTGACATCACTCAGGTTGTCGGCTGTAATCACAGAAGTATCCTTGTCACAGGTAATATCTGCCGGATCGTAAATATCAAATTTAACCTTTGAAGTGTCTTTATGAACGGTCACTTTATCTGTTGCCGTGCAGAAATTATCGGTACTGGTCACCGTAACCGTGTAATCGCCGTCTGTATTGACTACGGGAGTAGCAGTGTTGGCGCCGGAAACTATGTTTCCCCCGCTGCTTGCTGTCCAAACTATACTATCGGTACTCGTATTCACTTTGAGTTCTTCCGTTGGATTGTTACACGTAATAGTATCCGGGGTATCAAAGCTCAGTGAAGGCTTAGCAAAATTCCCTTTTACTGTGACAATTGTATCTGTTCTACACTCTTTTGCATTTACCGTCAATTTATAGTTTACAGTATCTGTGGCGTATACAGAATCATTATTTACTGTTCTCCCTTCTCCTGTCCATTTAAAACTTGCAGATGGAGTTGTGCTGTATCCTACAAGAAGTACAGAATCAACACCGCAATCCAGTTCATCGGAGAATGTTATATTATCAATTACGGGTATTGGATTGATTTTTACATGCAGCGAATCAGCCTTTCCTTTACCTGAAGCATTCACTCCTCTTGCCCATACATAACCACTTGTGGCGGTGTCTGTCAGTTCAGCTTCTATGCTTTGTGTTCCCCTGCCACTTACTATTGAAAAACCGGAAGGCACATGCCATTCAATGGAATCGGCTCCGAGACTATCTGGATCAATTTTATAGTTCAACTCTTCTGAGCCGGCACAAACAGAAGTTTCCCCGATTATAGTATCTACAGCTAAGGGTTTCGGTTGCACGTAGATCTTATAATAGAATGTACCGCCGTTACCACAGCCATTCGTCCCATAAACACCTATGGTGTCATAACCGGTGGAAACAGAAGAGGAGAACGATACATCAATTGTCCTTCCGCCATCAGTAGTATTAGTGACCGTAGCGTTATCGGGCAGTATCCATATAGTTGTATCCGAATTAGGGATTGGCGGTGTAGTGTAAGAACCTGTCCCTCCTAAAGAAACTGTATCATCGCCATGAATGGTATCCGCACTAGCGGGTGATTCCTTCTGGTAAATGGTCTGCGTGTTTTCTATTGAATCTGCACACCCGTTTGGTGCTTCGGCAAGAACAGAATACTCGCCTTCTTTATAATGACCATCGAAATCGAACTGGCCATCAGAGGTGGGTGTAACTGTATCGCGTGGCGTTGTCTGACCGACGAACAAGGTGTATTGAACACCACTGTCACTGTTGCCCATACTTAGCTTATTTCCGTCAGTACCTTCACAATAAAATCCTCCCCCGGAGAAATTATAATCAGTATCAGGGGATTCCAGTATTTCAACTGTCAGGGTATCAGTATTCTTACAACTTGTTGTCGTATCCTCATACTGATAAACAATATCATAGATACCAGGCGATGGCTCAGAAGGATCTAATGTAGCTGTACCGTCATTGTGGTTTGTAATGCCGGTACCCACAAGACTTATGAAACTGCCGTTTGAATCGGTGGGATGGCCGGTGAGTTTAACCGTATCTGCTGAGCTGCATAATTTTGAAGAATCGGTCAAGCCTGTTATAGAAACAGAAGGTAATTTATTGATCTGTACTTCTTGTCTGGTAGAATCTACACAACCATTAGGAGCTGTAGCCTTATAGCGTATAGTGTATTTACCCTCGGTGTTTACTTCCGAAGGGTTGAAACTGGCCTTTCCGCCTCCCAGGTCCTCAAAGATATCGGTATTCGTCCACCCACTGGAAAAAGTACCGTTATCAGGCGAACCGGTAATTTCTATTGAACCTTCGCTTGTGCAATACTCCGGATCAAGGCCTTTTATTTCTGCAGGGGTTACTGGTCTGATGGTGATTTCGGCACTATCAATTGCTGTACAGCCCAAAGAACCCGTGTATTCATAAGTTATTACATAATCGCCGGGAGCCAGATCTTCGGGGATGAGCTTGTTGCCAATCACACCGACTCCGGTATCTGAATCAAAAGTTCCTGGCTTATTAACACCTTCCAGGGTAACAGTATCGCGGTTCTGGCAATAACTGATGTCATCTGTAGTGTTGATGACGCCGTCCAGTGTGAAACTGGCATCGGGAAGGGGATGAACTGTAAAGCCCACGGAATCCTCATATGAAGCTGTGGTATCACTCACCAGGTATTTTATCCCGTAGTCGCCCGCTCCCTGAGAAGAAGGATCAAAAACTGCATCCGAAGTACCTTCCTTTGCACTGTATAAAGTATCTGAGGGGTCATAAACAATAAATTCGCCGTCAGGGATGCTTGCACCTTTATCTACAGTAAGCTGAAAACTGTCCTGGTTTACACAGTAATTTGAATCAACCTGAATGGATGGGTTCACATACATATTTACAGTGGTGCTGTCCATACAGCCCTTGTTGTCCGTTACATTCACCTGGTAGGAAGTATCTATAGTGGTACTTAAAGTAACCGTAGAAGTATCTTCACCATTGCTCCAGAGAAAATCGTAGGGTGATGAGCCATCTGTAGCTGAAGCCGTTATGGTGGTGTCGCAGCCTGAGCAGATATAAAAGGAGTTATCCACATCCACATCAACCGTCGGGGCTTCCCTGACGAAGATTGTTCCTGTAGCTTTGGCAGAACAGCCGTTGGTATATTCAGCTGTCACCTCGTATGAGGTAGTATCATCAGGGCTCTTTGTAATTGAAGGGCCTGTTTCTCCTCCGGGAGACCAGCTAAATGTATCCCCGTCCGTAGCCGTAAGGGTCGCTGAACCACCCGGACAAATTGTTTCATCATTGACCGATGGCGCAGGTACGGAATCAATAGTTACCTGAACCGCATCTTTATTCACACATCCGTTCGCATCAGTAACCGTAAGTTCATAAGTGGTTTTCGTGGTGGGGGCTACCTTTGTATCTGAACTGTCGGGATTAGTTCCTGACGGACTCCAGGAATAAGAATAAGAAGAGTTATAGTTGGCACTTAACACGGTGCTGTCTCCTTTGCATATTGAAAGGTCAGATCCAGCATTGGCAGAAGGAAGGCCGTTGACAGTCACGGTGATACTTGTATCG
>Ga0207414_1000446_pt1 | contig 18548 bp, 18 predicted proteins | sample PonA231FremontCA_2_FD_187269 | JGI IMG/M metagenome (GOLD analysis project Ga0207414, IMG submission 187269) | Marine sediment microbial community from Fremont, CA, USA - Pond A23 Sediment 1 (SPAdes) | ecosystem: Environmental > Aquatic > Marine > Unclassified | place: USA: Fremont, California...
TTGGAAAGAGGTGAAATTTCAATTGGAGTGGTCCAGGGGATTGTTGGTATTGCACGCTATAAGGCTATTGTGAAAGGTGAGGCAAATCATGCAGGTACAACTCCTATGAATTTAAGAGATGATGCTTTACTAAAAGCAAGTAGATTAATAATAAAAGTTAATGAATATGTTAATAACCTTGGAGGAAATTTAGTTGGAACAGTAGGTGAAATTGAAGTTGAGCCGGGAGCAGTTAATGTTATACCTGGAAAAGCTGAATTTACAATAGAATTAAGAGATATGAAAAAAGATAAAATAAATAAAGTTATGAAAAAAATTAAAGAAAGTTTATCTGAAAAAGAATTAATTATTGAAGATATTTTATATGAAGGAGGTGTGTATTTAGATAAAGAAGTTCAGGAAGCTATAAAAAAGTCTGCAGAAAAATTAGATTATGATTACAAAGAAATGATTAGTGGAGCAGGTCATGACGCAAATCCTCTATCAGAAATTACCCCCACAGGAATGATCTTTGTCCCAAGTCATAAAGGGATAAGTCATAGTCCAGAAGAGTGGACCGACTGGGAAGATATCAAAAAAGGAACAGAAGTTATGTTAGAAACCATAAAAATATTGGATAATTAATCTAAAGGAGTGTGAAATAATGAATAAAAATCAAGAAGTCAGTAGTAAAAAGAAGTGGTATAAAAGAATTCCTAATGCTTATGTCCTTTTAATGGTTATTATTGTATTAGTTACAATTTTGACCTATATAATTCCAGCAGGTGAATTTGCAAGAGAAGAAATGAGTAATGGTAGAATAGGAGTAATTCCAGGTAGTTTTGAATTTGTAGAACAAAGTCCGGTTGGGATACTAGGCTTACTACAATCAATTCCAAAAGGTATGATTTCTGGAGCAAATATTATTTTTATCGTTTTTTTTGCAGGTGCTTTATTTAATGTTATTGAATCAACTGGTGCATTAGAAAATGGACTTGGTGTTATTGTTCAAAAACTTAAAGGTAGTTCTAATGCTGGTCAAAAAATGATCTGGATTATGACCTTCGTTTTTGGTGCTTTAGGAGCAGTAGTAGGCTTTGAAAATAATATAGCTCTTATTCCAATCGGAGTTATGATTGCTCTGGCAATGGGGTATGATTTAATGGTAGGAGCAGGAATAGCAATAGGAGGTATAGGGCTTGGATTTGCAACTTCTCCTATTAATCCTTATACTGTAGGTGTTTCTCATGCAATTGCTGAGTTACCTATGTTTTCAGGGTTTGGTTTGCGATTTGCATTTATGGTTGTGACATTGATAGTTTTAGCCCATCATACAGCCAGTTATGGTAAGAAAGTTAAAAGTGGAGATAGAAAAAGTTTAATTAAAAATGCTAATACAGAAGATATAGAATTATCAAAAGAAATAAATGAATATGAGTTAAATGGTACTCATAAACAGGTTATTTTTATATTATTTGCAATAATTGCCACTATTATTTATGGTACTCTTCAGCACCACTGGTATATAATAGAAATATCAACAGTATTTATGGTAGGAGCAATTTTAACCGGTATTGTTGCTAAATATGATTCTGATAAATTAGTAGATAAGATGATTGAAGGAGCTTCACGTTTAACTAGTGGTGCACTAATAATTGGTGTAGCTAGAGGTCTTACAGTTATTTTGCAGGATGGTAAAATTGGTGATACTATAACTTATGCTTTATCAGTGCCATTAGAGCAGTTTCCACCTCTTGTTTCAGGATGGTTTATGACTATTTCTCATTCGATTATTAACTTTTTTATTCCTGGAGGAAGTGGACAGGCTATGGCTACTATGCCTATAATGGTACCTTTAAGTGATTTAGTAGGTTTAACAAGACAAACCGCCGTAATAGCTTTTCAAATTGGAGATGGAGTAATGAATTTAATTGTTCCTACTTTGGGTGGATTATTAGCTATGCTTGCTTTAGCAAGAGTGCCATTTGAAAAATGGTTTAAATTTATTTATCCTATGGTATTAAAAGTGCTTGTGGTAGGGTGGATTTTTATAGCTATAGCTACTTTTATAGGTTATTAACATTTGAAAATATCTAATTAACTGAATATAATTTGATTGAGGTGATGTAAATGAATAAAGAAACTATTGCTACTTTTTCAATTGTTGCTTTTGATCCAGAGACAGAAGAATTGGGTATTGCAGTTCAATCCAAATTTTTGGCAGTAGGTTCAGTAGTTCCCTGGGCTGAAGCCGGTGTTGGTGCTATTGCTACTCAGGCTAAAGGAAATACTACTTATGGACCCAGAGGACTTTCTCTTTTAAAAGAAGGAAAATCTCCTAAAGAAGTAATAGAACTATTAGTTGAAAATGACCCGGAAAAAGAACATAGACAGATTGGAATTATGGATGCCAAAGGTAACTCAGCTAATTTCACTGGAAAAGAATGTCATGAATGGGCAGGAGCAGTTAAAGGTGAAAATTTTACAGCTCAGGGTAATATTTTAGTTGATGAAAAAACTATTGAAGAAATGGCTTCTACTTTTCAAAATGAAAAAGGTGCTTTAGCAGATAGACTTATGGCCAGTTTAAAAGCAGGACAAAAAGCTGGAGGAGACAGCAGAGGTAAACAGGCAGCTGCACTTTTTGTAGTCAAAGAAAATGGCGGGTATGGAGGATATAATGATCGGTATATTGATCTTCGAGTAGATGACCATGAAACTCCAATTAAAGAATTAGAAAGACTTTTAAATTTATTTTATAAAACTTTTGAGTCATAAAAGAATAGGAGGGTTTTATGGAAAAAGATAAAATATTAAAATTTGCTAAAGATATTGAGGACAAAATAATTAATCTCCGACATAAAATACACCAAAATCCAGAATTAGCTTTTAAAGAAAATGAAACAGCAGCTTTAGTGACAAAAGAGTTGAAGAAATTAGGTTTAGAAGTTGAATCAGGTATTTATCACACAGGAGTATGTGGTTTATTAAGAAACTCTGATAATAAAAATGAGAAGACAATTTTATTAAGAGCAGATATGGATGCTCTGCCAATACAGGAGAATACGGGTAAGCCGTATAGCTCAAATAATGATGGTGTAATGCATGCCTGTGGTCATGATGGGCATACTGCTATTTTAATTGGAGTTGCTGTCTTATTAAATAAATTAAAAAATGAGTTTAAAGGTAATGTAAAATTTGTTTTTCAACCAGCTGAAGAAGCTGAGGGTGGAGCGAAAGGAATGATAGAAGAGGGAGTTCTAGAAAATCCAAAAGTTGATGCTGCTTTAGGTCTACATCTCTGGGGAACTTCTCCCAGGGGAGTAGTGGAATACAAATCCGGTCCTTTTATGGCCTCTCCTGATAAATTCAGTTTAAGAATTTTAGGTGATGGTGGTCATGCAGCTCAACCAGAAAAAAGCACTGATCCTATTCCTATTGCTACTGCTATAGTAGATCAGTTCCAAAATATTATTAGTAGAAGAACAGATCCTCTTGAATCAGCTGTTATTTCTGTCTGTCATATCGAAGGTGGAGATACCCATAATGTTATACCGGATGAAGTTTTTATTGAAGGAACAGTAAGATCATTAGTTCCTGAAGTAAGAGATAAGTTACCTGAATATATGGAAAAGGCAATTGAAAAAGTAACTTCAATCTATGGAGCGGATTATGACTTTGATTATGAATATCGATTTCCTCCTTTAATTAATGATAAAAATATGACTGAGATTTTGAGTAAATCAGCAAAAAAAATCATTGGAGATAATAGAGTAAGAGAATTAAAAAAAGCAAATATGGGAGGAGAAGACTTTTCTTATTTTGCTGAAGCAGTTCCTGCTAATTTCTTTTATTTAGGAATGGCTCCTTCAGAAGATGAAGTTATAAAACATCATCAGGCCAAATTTGATGTAGATGATAGTGTTTTAAAAGAAGGAATAGCGGTTATGGTGCAGGCTGTAATTGATTATTTTAAAGAGGAAAAATAAGATAGATTAGAATAGTCCTGTTACATACTTGACAGGACTATTTTTTTATGTTATATTCTTTAGTGTAGTAAAGCATTAAAGCAAATAATTGATCTGGAGGTAAAAAAATGAATACAAATTCTCCACGTGGGATGAAAAGTCACTTACCGAAAACAACTTATGAAATTAAGCAAATAAAAGAAAATATAGAAAATATCTTTGCAAAATGGGGTTATCAGGAAATAATGACTCCCTTAATGGAATATTATGATATTTTAAAAAAAGGAGTAGGAGAAAAAAATAAACAGGAATTATATAAATTAATTGATAGAGAAGGTAATGTGCTTTCTTTGAAATCTGAAATGACTGCTCCTATAGCCAGAACCGTTGCTAATAGATATTCAGAAATAGATTTACCTGTTAAATATTCTTATTTTAGTCCTGTTTATCGTTATAATCAGGATCAACAGGGAAAAAATAGAGAGATTTATCAAATGGGTGTTGAATTTATTGGTAGTAACAAAATTTCTGCTGATGCTGAAACTTTGATAGTAGCAGTTGATTCTATTAAAGCTACGGGAATAAATGATTTTGAGATGGATATAGGACATGTTAAATATTTAGAAGGTGTTTTTAGTGAGTTTAATTTAGATTTTTCAGAAAAAGAAAGAATTAAGACTTTGTTAAATGAAAGAAATGTTGTTGGGCTTCGTAAATATTTAAAAAGTTTTGAAAGAAATGATTTATTAGAAGAACTCCTTTTATTAAGAGGAGGAAAGGAAATATTTTCTAAGGTTAGAGAATTAACTGATAATAAATTAATTTTGGAAGCAATAGCTAATTTAGAAGAAGTGTATGATTTTCTTAAAGATTATGGAATTGAAAAATATATTAATTTTGATATGAGTCTTATTCGAGGATTTAACTATTATACAGGAATAGTTTTTGAAGCCTTTAATAAATCTTTAGGCTATTTGATTTGTGGTGGAGGAAGATATGATAATTTAATTGAAAAATTTTCAGAAGAACAAATTCCTGCAGTTGGTTTTGCGATTGGGGTAGAAAGAATAAGACTTGCTTTAAAAGGTGAAAAGATAGATTTTAATATTGAAGATAATAAAGAAATTATAGTTTTTACTAAAGAAAAGAGAAAAAAAGCTTTATCTTATCTTAAAAAACAACATATCCAGGGAAAAAAATCTTTTATGTACATGCTAAATGAAAAAGAAAGTAAACATATAAATGATGTAGATTATTTAAAAGAAAAAATATTAGAAAATTATAATGGGGAAAAGATAAATAGATTACTTTTATTTACCGGTCAGAAAGATGAACTTCCACAGGTGATTAATGTTAATTAAAAAATGGTAGGAGGAAAAAAATGAGTAACCTGACAATAGCTATGCCTAAAGGTAGATTATTTGACAAATCAGTTGATATTGTATCTAATATGGATTTAATTAATAATTCTGCAGATTTTGATATTCTATCAAGAAAATTAATATATAAAGATGAAGAAAAAAATAATAATTTCTTGCTTGCTAAACCAAAAGATGTTCCAGCTTATATTGAACATGGAGCAGCAGATATAGGAATTACAGGAAAAGATGTGATTATGGAACATAATAAAAATTTATATGAACTACTTGATTTAGGTTTTGGAGCCTGTAGACTTGTAGTTGCTGTTCCCGAAAAATCAGGTATTGAAGAGGTTGAAAATATTCCTGAACATTCAAGAATTGCAACATCCTATCCTGGTATTACCAGAAAGTTTTTTGAAAAACTTGGTATTCAGGTGGATATCATATATTTAAGTGGTTCAGTGGAATTAGGGCCTCAAGTTGGACTTTCTGATTTAATAGTAGATATTAGTTCAACTGGAACTACTTTAAGAAAAAATAATCTTGTTCCTATAGCTGAAATAATGGAATCTTCAGCCAGACTTGTTGTAAATAATGTTTCATATAAAGCAAAACATGATGAGATTAAGAAATTATTAGCCTGGGGGAAGAAAAATGAAGATCTTGAATTATCAATCTGATAAAAATAAAATTGATGAACTTATAAAAAGTAGAGAATTTTCGATTGAAGAAGATGTACGTAAAAAAGTAAAAAATATACTTTTAGATGTTAAAAATGATGGAGATAAAGCAGTTTTTAATTTCACTGAAAAATTTGATGAAGTTAAGCTAGATGATTTTCAAGTAAAGGAAAGAGAAATTGAAGATGCTTATAATATAGTTGAAAATGAATTTTTGGATTCTTTGAAAAAAGCTGCTAAAAATATAAAAGAATTTCATCAAAAACAAAAAGAGGAAAGCTGGTTTGATAATAAAAATGGTAAAATGACCGGGCAATTAATAAATCCAATTAATAGAGTGGGCTGTTATGTGCCAGGTGGAGGAGCTGCCTATCCATCCTCTGCTTTAATGACCGTTATACCAGCTAAAGTAGCAGGAGTTAAGGAAATAGCTGTTACTACTCCTCCTGGAAAAGATGGAAAGATTAATCCTTATACTTTAGTAACTTTAAATGAATTAGAAGTTAAAGAAATTTATAAAATAGGGGGAGCACAGGCAATTGCTGCTCTGGCCTATGGGACGGAGAGTATAAAAAAAGTTATGAAAATAGTTGGCCCAGGGAATATATTTGTGACAATTGCCAAAAAAGAAGTTTATGGAAAAGTTGATATTGATATGCTGGCCGGTCCCAGTGAAGTAATGGTTCTGGCTGATAAAAATGCTAATCCAACCTATATTGCAGCTGATCTTCTTTCTCAGGCAGAACATGATCCAAGAGCTATTTCAGTTTTGGTCAGTCCCTCATTAAAATTAATTGAAAATGTAAAAAAAGAAATAGATAAACAGCTGCTAAAACTTTCTCGAGAAAAAATTGCTCGCAAATCTATCAAAGAAAATGGCGTTTTTATAGAAGTTGAAAATATAAATAAAGGGCTGAAATTAGTTAATGATTATGGGCCAGAACATTTTGAATTAGCTGTAGAAGAACCATTATCATATCTTGGCCAAATTGAAAATGCAGGAGCAGTATTTTTAGGAGAATATTCACCTGAACCTTTAGGTGATTATTTTGCAGGTCCAAACCATGTTTTACCTACAGGTGGTACCGCTAAATTTTCATCACCATTAACAACTGATGATTTTATGAAAAAATCAAGTATAATTTATTATAATCAAGCTCAATTAGAAAAATGTTCTCAGGATATAATTAATCTTGCTCGAAAAGAAGGTCTTGATGCTCACGCTAAATCAATTGAAATCAGGAAAAGAGGTGGTCAGGATGAAGGATGAGTTAAATTTAGATTGTAAACTTGATGCTAATGAAAATCCCTATACACTTCCCTTGAAAATCAGAGAAGAAATAGAGAAGGGGATTAAAGGATTCCAATTTAATAGATATCCTGATTCAAAAGCCAGAAAATTAAAGAAAAAAATAGCTGATTATACAGACCTTGCTAGTGAAAATATATTAATTGGAAATGGTTCTGATGAACTTTTATTAATGATCATGACTAAGTTTGTAGCACCTAATAAAAAAGCTGTTTTAGTTCACCCTACTTTTGGGATGTATGAATTTTATGCTGATATGGTAGGAAAAGGTAGTTATGATTTAAGTTTTAATAAAGATTTTAGTATAGATTGGGATAAGCTTGCTACTTATTCAAAAAAAGATGATTCTGCATTAACTGTTCTTTGTTCACCTAATAATCCAACTGGTAATATTTTGGATTTTAATAGGCTAGAAGATTTTATTAAAAATACTGATAATTATGTTCTTTTAGATGAAGCCTATTATGAATTTTGTGGTAAAACTTTAATTGATTTAGTAAAAAAATATGATAATTTGATAGTTACTAGAACTTTTTCTAAAGCTTTTGGGATAGCCGGGCTGCGTATTGGTTATTTAGCTGCTGATAGTAAAGTTATTGATGAAATTAGAAAAGTCAAATCTATTTATAATGCTGATAGATTCAGTCAAAAAATAGCCACTTTAGTGTTAGATGAAATTGATGAATTTAAAAAAATATGGAAAACTATTAGGGAAAATAGAAAAGAAATTTACAGGCAACTAGTTGATATAAAGGGAGTAATTCCTTATAAATCAGAAGCAAACTTTGTACTTTTTAATACAGAAAAACCAGAAAAAGAGATTTATTTAGCTTTAGCTAATAGAGGAATTCAGATTAGATTTCTGGAAGAACTGGAAATTTTAGGTGATAGTTTGCGAGTAACGGTGGGTACTGAAAAACAAAATGAAAAATTTATTTGTAATTTTAAAGAAATTCTAGATAAAAAATAGAGGTGATAAAATGATTGAATTAAAAAGAGAGACCACTGAAACAAAAATTTATTTAAAATTAGATCTTTATGGTGAAGGTAATTATGATATAAAAACTGGAATTGGATTTTTTGATCATATGCTAGAACTCTGGAGCCGTCATGGTTTTTTTGACTTAGAGTTAAAAGTTGAAGGTGATCTAGAAGTTGATGACCATCATACAGTAGAAGATACGGGGATAATGCTGGGAAAAGCAATAAATAAAGAGCTGGGAAATAGAGCGGGGATTAAACGTTATGCAGATATTATTCTTCCTATGGACGAAACTTTGCTAATGACTGCAGTTGATCTTGGTGGTAGATCTTATTATAAAAGTGATTTTTCATTTAGTAGAAATGAAGTTGGTGGATTTGCAGTAGAGTTAGTAGATGAGTTTTTCCGTTCCTTAGTTTCTCATGGAAAACTAAATTTACATTTTAGTCAAATCCGAGGAGAAAATACTCACCATATAGCTGAAGGGGCATTTAAGGCATTTGCCCGGGCCCTTGATAAAGCTACTGATCCAGAAAAAAGATTGAAAGATAAACCTCTCTCAACTAAAGGCCAATTACAAGAAGGAGGTAGACATTGATAGCAGTTATAGATTATGGAGTAGGTAACATTGGCAGTGTTTTGAAAGCGCTTGAATATCTTAATATCTCGGCCAAATTAACCTCTGATAAAGATGAGATAAAAAAAGCTGATGGATTAATTCTACCTGGGGTAGGTGCCTTTGGTTCAGGAATGAAAAAGTTACATGAAAGAAATCTTGTAAAATTAATTAAAAATGAAGTTAAAGATGGTAAAGCAATTTTAGGAATTTGTCTTGGATTACAGCTTCTTTTTGAGACAAGTGAAGAAAATCCTTCAATAAGTGGTCTTTGTTTGATAAAAGGAAAAGTGAAAAAATTTGATAAAAATAAGGTAGAAAAAGTACCCCATATGGGCTGGAATAGTCTGGAAGAAACAGAAGAAATTAAACTTTTTTCTGATATAGATAATCCCCGTGATTTTTATTTTATTCACAGTTATTATGTAAAACCGGATAATGCAGATTTGATAAAAGCTGAAACTAGTTATGGTAATACTAAATTCACTTCTCTTGTTAATAAAGGTAATATCTGGGGAATACAACCTCATCCCGAAAAAAGTAGTCAAAAGGGATTACAATTATTGAAAAATTTTGCTGAAAAGATAGTAGGAGGTAATTAAATGGAAGTAATTCCAGCAGTTGATATAAAAGATGGTAAATGTGTGAGATTAACTCAGGGAGACTATAATAAAGAAAAAATATATAATAATAGCCCTCTTGCAGCAGCTAAATATTGGATAGAAAAAGGAGCAAAGAGTATCCATTTAGTAGATTTAAATGGTGCCAAAGATGGAAAAACAGTTAATTTTGAAAAAATAAAGGAAATAACTGAGAATATAGATATTCCGATTCAATTAGGAGGCGGGATTCGTAGTTTTAGTGATATGAATAAATATTTTGAGCTTGGGATTGATAGATTAATAGTAAGTACTATTGCTCTTGAAAATAAAGAACTTCTCAAAAAAGCATTAAATAAATTTGGGCAGGATAAAATTATTGTCAGTCTTGACATCAAAGAAGGGAAAATTGCTGTCAAAGGTTGGCTTGAAACTGCAGAATTAAATCCAGAAGAATTTTTGGATAATTTGATTGAATTAGGAGTTAAAAATATAATTTTTACGGATATTTCAAGTGATGGAATGTTAACTGGCCCTGATTTAGAAATGATAAATAAATTAAATAGAGAAGAAATTGAACTTATTGCTGCTGGAGGGATTTCTACTAAAAATGATTTGAAAAAGCTAAATAAAATAGGAATAAAAAAAGCAGTAGTTGGTAAAGCTCTCTATGAAGAAAAAATAAAACTTGAAGAATGGAATTAATATAATAGGATAATATTGAAAGCAGGTGAAATAATGTTAGCCAAAAGAATTATACCCTGTCTCGATGTCAAAGATGGGAGAGTTGTAAAAGGAGTTAATTTTGTTAATCTTAGAGATGAAGGAGATCCTGTTGAACTGGCAGAATATTATGACCAGGAAGGAGCAGATGAACTGGTTTTTTTAGACATAACTGCTTCTTCAGATAAAAGAGATATAGTTATTGATTTAGTTGAAAAAACTGCTAAAAAAGTTTTTATTCCTTTTACAGTAGGTGGTGGGATCAGAAGTATAGAAGATATGAATGCTATACTTGAAGCTGGTGCTGATAAGGTTGCCATAAATTCTGCAGCAGTGAAAAATCCCGAATTAATTACTAAAGGAGCTAGAAAATTTGGATCACAATTTGTTACAGTTGCAATCGATGCTAAAAAAATCAATGAAAAATGGAAAGTATTTATTCATGGAGGAAGAAAAGATACTGATATTGAACTTGTAAACTGGATAAAGGAAGCAGAAAAAAGAGGTGCTGGAGAAATTCTTTTGACAAGTATGGATCGTGATGGTACCAGAGCAGGTTATGATCTTGAGATGTTAGCTGCTATTTCAAAAGAAATAAATATACCTTTAATTGCTTCAGGAGGGGCAGGAAAACCAGTTCATTTAAAAGAAGTTCTAGAAAAAAATTTAGCAGATGCAGTTCTGGCAGCTTCTATATTTCATGAAAAAGATTATTCTATACAGGAAGTGAAAGAATATCTAAAAGAGAATGGTATTCCAGTAAGTCTTCATTAATTTATTAAGCTATGGAGTTAGGAGTGAAAAAATGAATATAAATACAGATGATTTAAAATTTAATGATCAAGGACTTTTACCAGCAATTTTGCAGGATTATAAAAGTGGTAAAGTATTAATGTTAGCCTATATGAATAAAGAAGCATTTCAAAAATCAATTAAAACCGGTAAAGCAACTTTCTGGAGTAGATCCCGGCAGAAATTATGGGTAAAAGGGGAAACATCCGGTAATTATCAATATATTAAAGATATGAAAATTGACTGTGATAAAGATACCTTACTATTATTTGTTGATTCTGCAGGTCCAGCCTGTCATACAGGAAATGAGAGTTGTTTTTATAGAAAAATTGATGAAAAATTTTCTGAAGATGAAAAAGAAAAAGGGAAAGATAAATCTTTTTATAATAAATTGTATGAAATTATAGTAGATCGGAAAGAAAATCCACAGGAAAATTCTTATACAAGTTCACTTCTCAAAAAAGGAATAGATCGGATTGGAAAAAAAATAGTTGAAGAAGCAGGGGAAGTTATAATTGCCGGTAAAAATGAAGATGAAGAAGAAATAATTTATGAAACTGCAGATTTAATTTATCATCTATTTATTTTATTAGTTCTTTACGATATAAGCATTTCAGATATAGAAAATGAGTTAAGAGAGAGACATAAATAGATTTGATTTTAGAGGGAGCAGCTAAGACTGTTCCTTTTTTTATGTTTGGATAATTATTTTTGCTAATTATCTTGACAGTTATATAGTCTAATGTTAGAATAAATGTGAAGTAATTCACAATAATAATATATTCTTATAGATTACAGTAAAAGGAGGGCCAGTTTTATGGAAATAAGTATTTGTGTGGGAAGCAGTTGTCATCTAAAAGGTGCCCATGATGTAGTAGATATTTTCAAAAAAATGGTAAAAAAATATGATTTAGAAGATGAAATTCATCTCAAAGCCAGTTTCTGTCAGGGAAGATGTACTGATGGAGTCGTTATAACTGTAGATGGTGAATTTATCACCGGCGTTAATCCTGAAAATGCTCGTGAAATATTTTACAATAGATTTGTTGATAAAGGTGGTGATACTAATAATGGAAGCCAAAATGAGTGTGCTTGAAGTTCATGATGCCAGTTGTAAAGATTGTCACCGCTGTCTTCGGGAGTGTTCTGTAAAAGCAATAGCTTTTGAAGATGATCAGGCAAAAATTATTGATGAAAAATGTATTTATTGTGGTAAATGTATAAATGTCTGTCCTCAGGATGCAAAAGTACCTAGAAATGAGCTTAAAATGTTTTCTTCATATTTAAAATCTAATAAAAAAGTTGCTGTGTCTATAGCTCCCTCTTTTGCTGCAGCCTTTAATCTTGATTCATCTTATAGAATTGTAGGGGCTTTAAAGGAATTAGGAGTTGATATTGTAGCTGAAACTTCTCAAGCTGCTGAATATATTGCAGCCGAATATCAGGATTTAGTTAGAGATAATTTTAAAAGTTTAATTTCTAGCTGTTGTCCGGCAGTTGTAAATCTAGTTGAAAAACATTACCCAGAACTTATTCCTTATTTATCACCGATTATTTCACCTATGAATCTTCATGCTGAGTTATTAAAAAAGAAATATGGAGATGATATAAAAGTTGTTTTTATAGGCCCCTGTATAGCTAAAATTGATGAAGCTGATTCACATCAAGGAAAATATAAAATTGATGCTGTTTTAACTTTTGATCATCTTAAAGATTTTATGAAAGAAAAATCTATTTCACCTTATGAAGAAAAAAAGCTTTCTTTTGATGAGTCCTGTTTTTCAAATGCAAGTTCCTATCCTTTAGAAAAAGGGGCAATTAAAACTGCTGCTTTGGAAGAGGGATTAGAATCGGAAGAAATAGTTTCTGTGAGTGGAGTAAAAAATTGCATGGAAGTTCTGGATGACCTTAAAAAAGGTAGTTTGAATGCTAATTTCATTGAACTTCTTGCCTGTGAAGGTGGTTGTATTAATGGTCCTGCTATTGATAAAGAACTAAGTAAAGCCAAAAGAAAACAGTTAATAAAAAAATATACTGCTGAAAAAATAGAAAGAAATAATGCTAAAAATGAATTTAATAGAGATAAGTTAAGTTTAGAAAGAATTTATAAAAATAAAAAGTATAATTTTCCTGAACCTTCTGAAGAAGAGATTGAAGAGATTCTAGAAAGTATAGGAAAATATAGTAAGGAAGATGAAACTAACTGTGGTGGTTGTGGTTATGATAGTTGTCGCGAAAAAGCTATTGCAGTTTATCAGGGACTGGCAAAAAGAAAAATGTGTATTCCATATATGAAATCAAAAGCTGAATCTTTATCAGATATAATTGTGGAATCTTCTCATAATGCAATTATTGTAGTTGATAATGATCTTATAATCCAGGAGTTTAATCCTGTTGCTAATGAAATGTTTAATAAAAAAGGTAGATCACCTGTTGGAGAACCTCTTTCTCGCTTTATAGACCCTGAATTATTTGAAAAAGTATTAAAAGAAAATACAGGTATAAAACATAGAAAAGTAAGTTATGAAGAATATGATCTTGTAACAGATCAGACTATTTTTCCTCTAGAAGAATATGGGGTTGTAATTGGTATTTTTACAGACCAAACTGAACAGGAAAGACAAAAAGAAGAAATGAGAGAAATGAAAGAATTAGCAGCAGATAAAGCTGCTGATGTAGTTCATAAGCAAATGGAAATTGTCCAGGAAATTGCTGGATTACTTGGAGAAACTACTGTTGAAACAAAATCAGCCCTTTATGAATTAACTGAATTGATTCAGGAGGGTGATTAAATGAAGTTAGTTGTAGAAGAATTTTATAAAAGTATTGCTAAAGATGGTGAAGAAGTTTGTGGAGATAATGTAGAAGTTATAAAACAGGATGATACAACTATTATTGTTCTTTCAGATGGTTTAGGTAGTGGAATAAAAGCAAATATATTATCAACTCTTACTTCTAAAATTGCTATTGGACTATTAAATAAAAACTTACCTTTAGAAGAAATAATAGCAACAATTATTGAAACTCTACCTATTTGTGAGGTAAGAGAAATAGCTTATGCAACCTTAGCTGTTTTAAAAATTGACAATAAAGGTAAAGTTCAGTTAATAGAAATGGACACTCCTTCTGCTTTTTTATTAAAAAATAATAAAGTAAAATCTATTAAAACAACTGAAATCAAAATAAGAGGCAAAAGAATAAAAAAGGCGGAATTTGAAATGGATAGGTCTGATATGATTTTTATGGCCAGCGACGGTGTTCTTCATGCCGGTATTGGTGGTCTTTTAGATTTTGGTTTGGGCTGGGAAGGAGTAGCTGATCATCTTGAAAAAGTAGCAAAAAAGAAAAAAGAATTAAAATATATAATAAATAAAATGGTAGGAATCTGTCAGGGTTATTATTTTACAGAACCAGGTGATGATTTTACTATTTTAGGAGTAAAATATAGGCGAACAAGAGAAGTAACGGTTTTATCTGGTCCTCCCCAAAAAAAAGAAGATGATCCAGAAGTTATAAAAGAATTAATGAACTCCTCAGGAAAAAAAGTGATTAATGGAGGGACAACTGCCCAAATAGCAGCACGGGAATTAGATGAAGAACTGGAAACTTCTTTTGAATATCATGATAGAGATATACCGCCTGTCAGTTATTTAAAAGGTATAGACCTTGTAACAGAAGGATTGCTTACTTTAAATAAAGTTCTTGAATTTCTGGATGATTATAAACAGGGACAATTATTACCTGAAAAAGAAGATGGAGCATCACAACTTATAAGATTATTATTAAAAAGTGATCAAATCAATTTTTTAGTTGGGAGAGCAATGAATGAATCTCATCAAAGTTTGAATCTGCCCCTGGAATTAGGGATTAGAAGTCAAATTGTTGATCGAATAGCTAATTATTTAAAAAAACTTAATAAAAAAGTTAGTATTGAATGGTATTAATTTTTGATTCAAATGTGAACAAAAACACAAAAGAGGTGATTTAGAAAATGAATAAAATACAAGTGGAAATATGTGTTGGGACTCCCTGTCATTTGATGGGAGCAGAAGAATTATTGGATTTGGTTAAAAATCTACCAGATAAGTATGAAAATGAATTTGAATTTAAATCAAGTCATTGTATTGAAGACAAATGTGAGATGGCTCCAGTAGTAAAAATTGATGAAGAGATATATGGTGAACAAAATCCAGAAAAATTACGAGATTTATTAGACAAGTATCTAAAAGAAAACCTTTAATAAAGATAAAGGAGGTAAAATAATGGGGAATAATACTATATCAGAAGTTGTGAAAATAAGGAGAAGAGTTTATACTGAATTAGTAAGACTGGAATTGGAAAATAAATTAGAAGAAAAAATCGATAAAATACCGAAAAAGTTAATTAATGATGATTCTCCTCGGCATCGATGTTGTGAATTTAAAGAAAGAGCAATTATCAGAGATAGGATAAAGTTGGCCCTAGGGTTTGATCCTGAAGACTATCCGGAAGCTCCTTTATCAAAATTAGCAAGTAAATTAAATGAAGTTGATGCAGATTATAATGCTGTAAAAGTATTGGAAAAAGCCTGTGATAGTTGCCCAATAGACAAGTATATGGTAACAGATGCCTGTAGAAATTGTGTGGCTCATAAATGTGTTAATGCCTGTCCTAAAGATGCAATAGTAGTTATACAAAATAGAGCTTTTATAGATCAGGATAAATGTATTGAATGTGGAAGATGTGCAAAAGTTTGTCCATATAATGCAATAAATGAAAATAAGAGACCCTGTGTTAGAGCCTGTGCAGTAGATGCAATTACTTCTGATGAAAATAGAAGAGCTGAAATTGATGATGATAAATGTGTTAATTGTGGAAGTTGTATAGTAGCCTGTCCTTTTGGAGCTATTGATTATATTTCCTATATTGTCCAGGTTTTAAAATTATTAAAAAATAGAAACACAGAGGTAGCAGCATTACTGGCACCTTCTTTTACCGGTCAATTTGGGGTTAGAGTTCAACCAGAAATGGTTAAAAAAGCATTAAAAGAAATAGGATTTACTGAAGTTGTTGAAGTAGCCTATGGGGCTGATAAGGTGGTAGAAGAGGAGTCAGAAGAGTTTCTAGAAAGGATGGAAGCAGGGAAAGAAGTAATGACAACTTCCTGCTGCCCTGGTTTTAAAACTTTAGTTAATGAACATTATCCAGAATTAAGCAATTATGTTTCCACAACAGTATCTCCTATGATTAAGACAGCAGATTATTTAAAAGAAAAAAATGAGGAGATAAAGACCATTTTTATTGGTCCCTGTATAGCTAAAAAATCTGAGGCTGCAGCTTATGAAAATATAGATTATGTATTAACTTTTGAAGAACTTGTAAGTATTATTGTCGGTTTTGGAATTAATTTAGAAAAAATGGATACTGGAGAAAAAATAGATGATGCCAGTAAACTTGGTAGAATTTTCCCTTACAGTGGAGGGGTTAGCACAGCAATAGAAAGTTATTTGGAAAATAAAAAAATTGATATAGATAATATTAAATTTGAAGCAGCTCAGGGTTTAGATGAATGTAAAACTAAACTGGAAGCTATTAAAGAAAATGAGGCTGAGTTTTCGTTTTTAGAAGGTATGGCCTGTGAGAAAGGTTGTGTAGATGGCCCGGGTAATTTAATTAAAGCTGTTGTTGCCAAAAAGTTGGTAAAAGATTTTGCTGATGAAGCTAAAAGGGAGAAAATAGGATGAATTTAAAATTGTTAGAAAATATAATAGAAATAAAATTTGGAAATAAAAAAGAAATGATAATATTTAAAAATAAAAATATGGCTCAAAAAAACTTAATAAAGATAAATAATGAGGTAAAAAATAGAGATGATTTTATGGATTATTTACAAAATTTAGATTATAAAGTTATATTAAAAACAGAAGAGTTGGAGTTTATTAATGAAAGTATTGTATCAACACCTCCAATTTATAATATGGCCCTGAAAACAGGAGTAGATCAGTTGATTATAGTCAACTGATTTACTTTAGAAGTATAATATTATATAATTAAATAAAAGTAAATATCTAGGAGGATTTTAATGCAGCTTAAAAATATTTTTTTAAAATATAAAAATTATATAATTATAATTTTTATGAGTTTCTTTATAATTTCTTTGATTGGAACCAATATTGTATCAGCAATAGAATGGAAAAAATATGAAAGTGATAATTTTTTAGTATTTTATCCAGAAAATTATGATTTTCAGGCAAAAGAGACAATATATTATTTAGAAAAAGAAAAAGAAAAAATAGTTAAATTAACCGGTAATAATTTGTCAGAAAAGGTAGTAGTGGTAGTTGAAGATAGAGGTCAGTTTTCGAATGGTTATGCTGATAACATAAATAATAAAATAGGAATTTTTACTTATCCTCCTGGAAGTAATTCTAGTTTAGCACCATATGAAAATTGGTATGAATTTTTAACTATTCATGAACTTACTCATTTAGGACACTTAACTAATACTTCTGAAATGAGTTCTATTTTACAATATTTACATGGCAATTTATTATCTCCTAACTTGCATTCTCCTATTTGGTTAATAGAAGGAACAGCTGTTTATAGTGAATCCGATTTTTCTGGATATACTGGGAGACTAAATAGTAGTTATTATGATGCAATTTTTAAAGCAAAAAGTGCAACCAATAATCTTCCTTCTTTGAGTGAAATAACTTATAATCATAATCATTTTCCCCGAGATTATCAATATTTATATGGAGCAAAATTTATAGAATACTTAAGTTTAGAATTTGGAGAAGAAAAATTGGCAGATTTATTTGATACTTATGGTTCTTATTTTTGGTCTCCATTTATAGGAGATGTTTTTCCAATGATAGGACTTGATATGGCAGCTAAAAAAACTTATGATAGTAGTTTTGCAACTCTTTATAAAGAATGGAAAGATCAGGTTGAAAAAACAAATAAAAAATGGGAAATAAATGGAGAAAAATTAATTGAAAAGGAAAATGGGTATATTACTAATTTAACTTCTAATAATAATGGTAAAATTTATTATTTACTTACAGAAAAAACTCAAGTTTCTCATTTTAATTATAGAAAAATAAATAAACTAATTGAATATGATATAACAAATAATGAAGAAAAAGTTATAAAAAGATTTTTAGCTAATAATTATGGAACTTTAAAAATTAAAAATGATAAACTTTATTACCTTTTAAGTGATACTAAAAAAGGATTTAATAATTTGAGTAATGATTCTTATGGTACTTATACAACTCTTTTTTGTTATAATCTTCAAAATGGTGAAACTAAAAAAATAGTAAGTGATGAAATTAGAGATTTTGTTGTTATTAATGATAAAAAAATTATTTATAGTTTGACTGACAGGAATAATTTTGGCACTAAAATTATTAAATATGAAGATGATAAGAAAGTAATGATAGGTTCAATACCTTTATTAATAACTGAGATGAAAAAATATAAAGATAAAATAATTACTGTTAGTAAAGAAAAAAACAGTAGTTGGGATATATATTATTTAAATTATAAAAATTTAAA
>Ga0207414_1000447_pt1 | contig 18502 bp, 14 predicted proteins | sample PonA231FremontCA_2_FD_187269 | JGI IMG/M metagenome (GOLD analysis project Ga0207414, IMG submission 187269) | Marine sediment microbial community from Fremont, CA, USA - Pond A23 Sediment 1 (SPAdes) | ecosystem: Environmental > Aquatic > Marine > Unclassified | place: USA: Fremont, California...
GGCCCTGCTAGTCATCGGGCTGTGCCTGGGCTATGCCACTGTCACCGTGGCCGTATTGCCCTTCTGGAGTCTGATCCCCATCGTCGGCGTCTGGCTGGGCACTGCCTGGCTGCTACGCTGGGGAGAGCCCGCCCGGCCACGCCCACAAAACCAATGCTGGCCCTGGTCCCTGGTGCCGCTGTGCCTGTGGGGCGTCTATGTCTACCTCTCGGAAAGCTTCGGCATCGTTGAGCTTGGGTCGATATTCTTCCACCTGCAGGCCGGCATGGCCGATCACGGCGGAGGTGGCCGACTGCTGGTGGCCATCCCCTATACTCTGACGATGCTGACGATGCTCGCCGCCTTCACCTGGCTGGCACGACGCGACCATCGTTGGCGCATCGCCGACCGACTGCTCGCCCTGGTGCTGATCGCCAGCAATCCGCTGTTCTTCAGCATGGGGCAGCGCAGTGCCGCCATCATCACGGACGACGGGGCATGGCTGGAGCGCCGCTACGTGACGCCGACGATCGAAAAGGCGCCCGAGCGCCCACCCAACCTGTTGCTGCTCTACCTGGAAAGCATCGAACACACCTACGCCGATCGCGAACGGTTCGGCGATGCCTATGCCTTTCTCGATGCCCTGGGCCGTCGCGGGCATGTGTTCGAGGGGGTACGCCAGCTGGAGAATACCGGCTGGACGATGGCAGGCATGATCGCCAGTCAGTGCGGCACGCCGCTGATGCCGGCCGGTCTGCTCCACGACAATCAGTTCGAGCCGCTGAAACGCGTAGTGCCCGGCATCCGCTGCCTGGGTGACCTGCTAGCCGATCAGGGCTATCAACTCAGCTTTCTGGGTGGCGCCAGCACCGAATTCGCGGGCAAGGGCATATTCTACGAAGATCACGGGTTCGACCGCGTCATGGGACGTGAAGCGCTCGAGCCACGGCTCGACGAGCCGGGCTACGTCAATGCCTGGGGCCTGTTCGACGATAGTCTCTACGATTTCACCGTCGAGGAGATCCAACGCCTCGAGCGGGAAGGGGAAGGCCCCTGGGGGGTGGTCAACCTGAGCATCACCGGCCATGCCCCCAGAGGCTACCCCGCCCGTGCCTGCCTGGATCGCCAGGGGGAGTTTGACGGCGAGGACATCCTCTACTCGGTAGAATGCTCGTCCTGGCTCGCCTTCGACCTGGTGGATCGTCTGGACAACGCTGGGCTACTCGACAATACCGTGGTTGCCATCGCCAGCGACCACCTGACGATGCGTGTCTCGGCCTGGGAAAAGTTGACCAGCCAAAGACGCGCAAACACCTTCCTGCTGCTCGGCAACGGCATCGAAGCCGGGCAACGAACTGAACGAGAAGCGGCCACCCTCGATATCTTCCCCACCCTGCTCGAGGCCATGGGGTTCACCATCGATGACCATCGCGCCGGTCTCGGCGTGTCACTGCTCGGCGACGCGCCGACACTCGTGGAACGGCACGGCCTGCGCGAGCTTGCAGCGCGCATGCATGCCGAAACGGGCCTGCAGGAACACCTCTGGGAAGGCCTGGTGCCGGCAGGGCGCGACGAGGAGCAGTCCCCCGAGGTGCCACAGCAGGTGCTAGAAACACCGGAAGACGAGGCCGACCCGCCGGTAAGGGAGATGCAATGAGCCCTTTCAGCCGCGGGCTATCGTCTCGGACGAATCGAGAATGGCCCGCTTAATGCGCTCGGGTGATAGCTCCTTGAGACAGCGGGTGTGCCCCAGCGGGCAGGTGCGCTGGAAACAGGGCGAACAGTCGAGGGCCAGGTAGTGCACCTCGGCGTTCTCCGTCAACGGCGGCGTATAAGCAGGCGACGATGACCCGTAGAGGGCCTGTACGCGGGTGCCTACCGCGGCAGCGACATGCATCAGACCGGAGTCATTGGTCACGACCTGCTGGCAGTCACCGAGCAGGTCGACGGCATCGGCCAGCCGTGTCCGGCCACACAGGTTATGGGTATGGGGGAGGTCCTCGGTAATGATGTCACCGGCATCCGCGTCCTTTGGGCCGCCCAGTACACGGACCTCGAACCCCTCTACCACCAGTGACCTCGCCAGTTCACGAAAATACGCCAGCGGCCACTGCTTGGCGGGGCCGTATTCCGCACCGGGCATCATGCCGATGGCGGGGCGTGACGAGAGCCCGAGCGTCACGCGGCACTCGACCAGATTCTCGGTATCCAGCCGCAGCGCTGGCCGGGGAATGACGAAGTCACCTCGAGCCGCTTCCTCCTCGGGCAGGCCAAGGGCCACGAAACGCTTCACCGTCTGATCCAGCACCGCCCTGTCGAGCTGCCTGCGATCGTTGAGCAGCCAGAGGCGCTGCTCGCCGGTAAAGCCGGTACGCAGCGGAATACGTGCCAGAAAGGGGACCAGCGCCGATTTCCATGAGCGAGGCAGCACGATGGCGTGATCGAAGCGTCCCTGCAACGTGAGGGCGAGTTGCCGCCGGGTGCCCAGACCGAACTGGCCATGCCCCACCTCAAGGCTGGCCACCTCGTCGACCTCCTCCATCCGCTCGAGAATAGGACGTGACCAGGCAGGCGCCACGACGGTAATCCGACTGTCGTGTCGCCTGGCCTTCAAGGTCTTGAAGAGGCTCTGCGCCATGACCATGTCGCCGACCCAGGAAGGCCCCACCACCAGGATGCGAGGCGCCTCGACGTTCGACGTCTGCCGGGCATCAGGCATTCAGCCACTCCAGGTATTCACGCACCCCCTGGGCCACGGTACGGAACTCACGGTCATAGCCGGCCTCGCGCAGACGGCTGATGTCGGCCTGCGTGTAGCTCTGGTAGCGTCCCTTCAGCTCCTCGGGAAACGGGATGTACTCGATGCCGCCGCGTCCGTAATAGTCGACCACAGTCTCCCCGATGGCCTTGAAGGGCTCGGCGCGCCCCGTACCCAGGTTGAAGATACCGGAGGACTCGGGATGGTCAAGAAACCACAGATTGACGTCCACCACGTCCCCCACATAGATGAAATCACGGCTCTGCATGCCGGCCTCATAGCCATCCCACGCACCGAAAAGCTTGACGTTCCCGCCGGCACTGATCTGGGTATGGTGGTGATAGGCAACGCTGGCCATCTTGCCCTTGTGCTGTTCACGGGGCCCGTAGACATTGAAGTAGCGAAAGCCCACCACCTGACTGGTCAGATCGTCATGCCGGGCACGCACGTACTGGTCGAACAGCAGCTTCGAATACCCGTAGACGTTTAGCGGCTTCTCGTACTCGGGGGCCTCGAAGAAGACCTCGCTGCCACCGTAGGTCGCCGCCGAGGAGGCATACAGGAAGGGAATATGCTGGCGCTGACAGAAATGCAGCAGCACCTTCGAGTACTCGAAGTTGTTCTCGAGCATGAAACGTCCGTCCCACTCGGTCGTATCCGAGCAGGCGCCCTCATGGAAGATCGCCTCGATGGGCGGAAGATGCGATGTCTCGCCATTCAGCGCAGCCCTGACTCGGGCAATGAAGTCCTCCTTGTCCAGGTAATCGCCGAGCGTACAGTCGGCAAGATTCATGAACTTGGTGCCGTCGCTCAGGTCATCGACCACCAGTACATCGTCATGGCCACGGGCATTGAGCGCCTTGACCAGATTCGAGCCGATGAACCCGGCTCCGCCTGTTACTACGATCATGGGAATCCTCTTGTCTCCGGGCATGCGCCTATAACCGGTCTTCCGGTGATTGTATACTTGGCGCCTCGTGAATTCATGGCCAACGGTGCTTCCAATGACACAGTCGACGCCAGACGTGACAACCTTCCAGGGCCTGATCCTTGCCCTGCAGCAGTACTGGGCCGAGCAAGGCTGCGTGATCCTTCAGCCCCTGGACATGGAGGTGGGCGCCGGCACCTTCCACACTGCCACCTTCCTGCGTTCCATCGGACCGGAGACCTGGAACGCGGCCTACGTTCAGCCGTCCCGACGCCCCACCGATGGCCGCTATGGCGAAAACCCCAATCGCCTGCAGCACTACTACCAGTTTCAGGTCGTGATGAAGCCTTCGCCCATCGACCTCCAGGAACGCTACCTGGGGTCCTTGAAGCACCTCGGGCTGGATCCGCTGGTCCATGATATCCGCTTCGTCGAGGACAACTGGGAATCTCCCACGCTGGGCGCCTGGGGGCTCGGCTGGGAAATCTGGCTCAATGGCATGGAGGTGACCCAGTTCACCTATTTCCAGCAGGCAGGCGGTCTGGAGTGCTACCCGGTCACCGGCGAGCTCACCTACGGTCTGGAGCGAATCGCCATGTACCTGCAGGATGTCGACAGCGTCTATGACCTTGTCTGGACGGTGGCACCGGACGGCAGCCGCGTCACCTATGGCGATGTCTACCTGCAGAACGAACGCGAGCAGTCCGCCTATAATTTCGAGCACGCCGACATCGACTTCCTCTTCGCTTCCTTCGACCACCAGGAGCGCGAGTGCACCAAGCTGCTTGATGCCAGCCTGCCACTTCCCGCCTACGAGCAGGTGCTCAAGGCATCTCACACGTTCAATCTGCTGGATGCCCGTCACGCCATTTCGGTGACCGAACGTCAGCGCTATATCCTGCGCGTGCGTACCATGGCTCGTGACGTGGCACAGGCCTACTTTGACTCGCGCAAGGCCGCCGGTTTCCCCCTGGCCCCCCAGACCCTGCGCCGCGAAATGCTTACCGAACAGGGAGACGCGTGATGGCTGCCAATACCCTACTGGTCGAACTGGGCGTCGAGGAGTTGCCTCCGGGCGCCATCGACGCGCTTTCCGACGCTCTGGCCGAGGGCGTCCGCCAAGGTCTGGTGGAGGCCGACGTCGATGTCGGCGCGGTCCATGCCTATGGCGGCCCGTGCCGCCTGGCCGTCCAGGTGCAAGAGCTTGCCGACAGGCAGCCCGATCGCGAGATCGAGCGTCGTGGTCCGGCCCTGGCCGCTGCCTTCAAGGACGGCCAGCCGACCAAAGCCGCCGAGGGCTTCGCCCGCTCCTGCGGCGTAGGCGTCGACGAGCTGATCCATATGGAAACCGACAAGGGCGCTTGGCTGGGTTACCGGGAACAGCAGACGGGTGAGGCGACCACGGCCCTTCTGCCCGCCATCATCGAGAAGGCCATCGATGCCCTGCCCGTCCCCAAGAACATGCGCTGGGGCACCTCCCGGGTAGAGTTCTCTCGCCCCGTGCACTGGCTGATCGTGCTCTATGGCGACCAGATCATCGAGACCAGCGCTCTGGGTCTGCAGGCGGGACGCACCACGCGTGGTCACCGCTTTCATGCCCCGGGAACCATCGAACTGGCCCACGCTGACGACTATCTCGATGCCCTGGAAGGCGCCTGGGTGCTGGCCGACCGCGACAAGCGCCGCGAACGCATCCGCGAACAGGTGCTGGCAGAAGCCGAGATTCACGACGCCAAGGCAGTCATCGACGAGGATCTGCTTGTCGAGGTCAGCGGTCTGGTGGAGTGGCCCGTGGCGCTGACCGGCAGCTTCGACCAGCGTTTCCTCGAGGTGCCCGCCGAGTGCCTGATCTCGTCCATGAAGGCCAACCAGAAATACTTTCACCTGCTGGATCGTGATGGCCGCCTCAAGCCGCTGTTTATCACCATCGCGAACATCGACAGCCTGGAGCCGGAGCAGGTCATCCAGGGCAACGAGAAAGTGATCCGTCCTCGTCTTGCCGATGCCGCCTTCTTCTATGAAACCGATCGCCGGCGCCCGCTGTCGGACCGAGCCCCTGAACTGGCCGGCGTGGTATTCCAGAAGACACTCGGCACCCTGGCCGACAAGGCACATCGAAGCGCTGCCGTGGCGGCGTTCATCGCCGGTCGCATCGACGGTGACGTGTCCCAGGCCAGACGTGCAGCGGAGCTCGGCAAATGTGACCTGGTCACCGAGATGGTTCTCGAGTTTCCGGAGCTCCAGGGCATCATGGGCCGCTACTATGCTGCCAACGATGCCGAGACTGCCGAGGTGGCCCAGGCTCTCGAGGAGCAGTACCTGCCGCGCTTTGCCAGCGATGCCATCCCCCAGACACGCACCGGCCTGGCCCTCGCACTGGCCGATCGACTGGATACCCTCACCGGTATCTTCGGTATCGGCCAGCGCCCCAGCGGTACCAAGGATCCCTTTGCCCTGCGCCGCGCTGCTATCGGTGTCATCAACATCCTCGTGAAGGGCGAGCTGCACCTCGACCTGCGAGAGCTGCTGGACCTGGCGGCAGCCCAGCACCAGGAGCTGCCTTATGCCGAAGGGCTGGTGGACGAGGTCCTCACCTACATGCTCGACCGCTTCCGTGCCTGGGCACGCGACGAGGGCATCGATACGGAGGTCTATCTCGCCGTCCGAGCGCGTCCGGTGACCCAGCCCCTCGACTTCGCGCGTCGACTGCGTGCCGTCCAGGGCTTTTCTCGCCGCGAGGAAGCCGCGGCGCTGGCTGCCGCCAACAAGCGGGTCTCCAACATCCTCGGCAAGCAGCAGCACGATGGCAGCACCGAGGTGGACGCCCGCCTCCTTCAGGAAGTTGCCGAGAAGACGCTCTACGAGGCCCTGACATCGCGCCGCCGGGACGTCATGCCGCTCTTCGCGGAGGCTCGATACAGCGAGGCGCTGGATTCCCTGGCCGGTCTTCGCGAACCGGTAGACGCCTTCTTCGACCAGGTCATGGTCATGGCCGAGCAGCCTGCTGTACGACGCAACCGCCTGGCGCTACTGGCCGGTCTTCAGGCGCTTTTCCTGGAAGTGGCGGATATCGCCCTGCTCCAGCAGTAACGTCATGACACAGGAACCGGGGCCGGCGAGCAATCGCCGGCCTTTTTCATGTCAGGGTTTCGTGTTCCATGTGAAACATGAGATCGCGAAGTCGATTCGGAACTTGGCAACGCCATCGAACGCACTATCGAACGCACTGTCAGTACACTATTTGGCAGAACGTGTTCCACGTGAAACACTCTCGCTCATGGATAAACTTTCAGGAAGATTGCCACCATGACCACTGCCGACAGACTCGTGATTCTCGACCGTGACGGCGTCATCAATCAGGACTCCGATAATTACGTGACGTCGCTTGAGGAATGGATCCCTTATCCTGCGGCCATCGAGGCCATTGCCAGCCTCAGCCGCGCCGGCTGGCGAGTGGCCGTCGCGACCAACCAGTCCGGCATCGCCAGAGGCTACTATGACATCGCGACCCTGGAAGCCATTCATCACCGGCTCCGTACGCTTGTTCAAGCCGCGGGGGGCAGGATCGACTATATCGCCTACTGTCCGCACGTGCCTGACGACGACTGTGAGTGCCGCAAGCCCTTGCCCGGGCTGCTGGAGGAGATTCGGGAGGCATTGACTCTGGCAGACCTTGAGGGTAGCTGGATGGTTGGCGACAGCCTTCGCGATCTGAAAGCCGGGGAGCTGATGGGTTGTCGTCCGGTTCTGGTGCGCACCGGGAAAGGGCTCAGGACCGAAGAAAAACAAGAGGGATTGGAAAGCGCGATGATCTTTGACGACCTGGCGGGCTTCGTGCACTGGCTCCTAAAGGCAGAGTCACCGTGAAGAGACAATGTGACTGTCAAGGCAGCCTGCAGAATACGACAAGGCCGGCCATCGATGGCCGGCCTTGTCGTATTTGCGTATCGGTCAATCTGACATGTTTCACGTGGAACACAACGCTCCAACCGTCAGATATCGAGGTTCGCAACCAGCGCGTAGCGCTCGATGAAGTCTCGTCTCGGCTCGACCTCGTCGCCCATGAGTGTATTGAACATCATATCAGCGGCGACGGCATCCTCAATGGAAACACGCAGCATGCGGCGGGTATCAGGGTTCATGGTCGTGTCCCAGAGCTGATCCGGGTTCATCTCGCCCAACCCCTTGTAGCGCTGAATGGACAAGCCACGCTGGGCTTCGGCCATCAACCACTCCAGCGCGTCATAGAAGTTCGCCGCCGGCTTCTTGCGCTCGCCACGTGACACATAGCTGCCTGCCTCCAGTAGCCCATCCAGCGTCTCACCCAGCGCAGCCATGGCGCGATAGTCGACGCTGGTGAAGAATTCGATACCCCACACATAGTCGGTCGTGACACCGTGTGCAGTCAGCGTCACGGCCGGGAGAAAGACGCCACGGTCGCTCTCCTCCTGGAGATGGAAGGTATAACGCGGCCCGCCTTCATAGGAAACCAGCACATCCATCTCTTTTTGCAGGTAGTCGATCCAGTTCTGCATGGTGACGCGATCGCGCAGGCTCTTTTCGCCGTCGAGAGGTGCTGCGTGAACGATCTTGCGTAATACCACGCTGGGATAGACACGTGACAGGCGATCGATACGCTTCATCACGTCGCGATACTGGTTGACGAGGGCTTCCAGTTGAGCACCTCCGATACCCGGTGCGTCGGCATTGACATGCAGTCGAGCGCCATCGAGTGCCGTGGTCGTCAGGTAATCGATCATCGCCTGCTCGTCCTTGAGATAGAGTTCCTGCTTGCCACGCTTGATCTTGTAGAGCGGCGGCTGGGCGATGAACACATGGCCACGCTCGATGAGCTGTGACATCTGCCGAAAAAAGAACGTCAAAAGTAGTGTGCGAATGTGGGACCCGTCGACGTCGGCATCGGTCATGATGATAATCGAGTGATAACGCAGCTTGTCGGGATCGAACTCCTCACGGCCGATACCGCAGCCCAGTGCCGTGATCAGGGTGCCAACCTCGGCCGACGAGAGCATCTTGTCGAAGCGGGCCTTCTCGACGTTAAGAATCTTGCCCTTGAGTGGCAAAATAGCCTGCGTACGGCGGTCGCGGCCCTGCTTGGCACTGCCGCCGGCCGAATCGCCCTCGACAAGGAAGAGTTCGGAGAGGCTAGGATCCTTCTCCTGACAGTCAGCCAACTTGCCGGGCAACCCTGCAATGTCCAGAGCCCCCTTGCGACGCGTCATGTCGCGAGCCTTGCGGGCAGCCTCGCGAGCACGCGCCGCATCCAGCATCTTGTTGACGATGGCCTTGGCCTCGTTGGGCTTCTCGACCAGATACTCGGAGAAGAGTCGCCCCATCTCCTGCTCCACTGCCGTCTTGACCTCGGAGGAGACAAGCTTGTCCTTCGTCTGAGCCGAGAACTTGGGATCCGGAACTTTCACGGAGATGATGGCGGTCAGCCCCTCGCGGGCATCGTCGCCAGAGGTGTTGACCTTGGCTTTCTTGAGAAGACCCTCGGCTTCGATATAGTGGTTCAACGACCGGGTCAAGGCCGCCCGAAAACCGGCCAGATGGGTCCCGCCATCACGTTGTGGGATGTTGTTCGTGTAGCAGAAGATATTCTCGGAGAAGGTATCGTTCCACTGCATCGCCACTTCTACACCGACGCCATCCTCGCGTTCGGCATTGAAATGGAACACCGGGTTGAGGACAGTCTTGTTGGTATTGAGGTGATTGACGAACGCCTTGAGGCCACCCTCGTAGTGGAAGAGTTCCTCTTTCCCGCTGCGTTCGTCCATCAGACGAATGGCAACACCCGAGTTAAGGAAAGAGAGTTCTCTGAGTCGCTTCGCGAGAATGTCGTAATGGAACTCTATGTTGTGGAAGGTTTCGGTCGAGGGCCGGAAGTGCACGCGCGTTCCGCTCTTCTCCGTCTTGCCTATCTCGGCCAGAGGGGCATCAGGCACGCCATGATGGTACACCTGCTCGAAAACCTGGCCGGCACGCCAGATGGTCAGCCTGAGCTCCTCGGACAGCGCGTTGACGACAGAGACACCTACCCCGTGCAGCCCGCCAGACACCTTGTAGGAGTTGTCATCGAACTTGCCGCCAGCATGCAGTACCGTCATGATGACTTCGGCTGCCGACACGCCCTCCCCTTCATGGAGGTCGGTTGGCACGCCGCGGCCATTGTCGGTCACCGTCACCGATTCATCGGGATGGATGATGACGCGAATTTCAGTGCAGTGTCCGGCCAGGGCCTCATCGATGGAGTTGTCCACCAGTTCGAACACCATGTGGTGCAGGCCAGTCCCGTCATCGGTGTCGCCGATATACATGCCCGGCCGCTTGCGTACGGCATCCAGTCCCTTGAGGACCTTGATGCTCGATGAGTCGTAAGCCTGTTCGCTCATTGACTACTCCGTCGTGAAGTCTGTCTGTCCATTGGCAGCAGCTGCCCCTGCCCCGATTCGGAATGTTTCACGTGGAACATGGCTACCCGAGTGTCCGGTTGCCAGAGGCCTACCAGGGCGTCAGGATCGACGCTCGTGATGAAAACCTGACAACGCATTCGCTCCAGCCAGCCGCAGAATATTTGGCGATGTTCGCTGTCCAGCTCGGCGGGAAGGTCGTCAATCAGGTAGATGCAGGTGCGGCCGGTGACCTCCTCGAGCAGACGCCCCTGGGCCAGCTTGAGGGCGCTCACCACCAGCTTCTGTTGCCCGCGGGAAAGCACGTCTACTGCTGGACGCTTGCCAAGGCGAATACCCAGCTCTGCGCGCTGCGGCCCTTGCTGGGTAAAGCCCATCTGCCGATCGGTATTGCGTCCGTGCCGAAGAATATCTGCCAGTTCACGCTTTCGATCCCAGCCACGCAGATAACGCAGGCTCAGGCCCGGTATGGCGATCAGCTCGGCCAGAGTGTCCTCGAATACCGGGAGAAACATCTCGACCCATTGACGCCGCATCTCGTCCAGCCGAGCGCTCCAGTGCACCAGCTCGTGTTCCCAGGCATCCAGGGATTCATCTGTCATTCTACCATGCCTGAGAAGCGCGTTCCGATGTTTCAGCGCGCGGCGAAAACGCCGCCATGTGTCAAGAAAGTCGTGTTTCACGTGAAACACACCCCAGTCGAGGAACTCGCGACGTCCGCCCGGCGGACCCTCCAGGAGGCGAAAGGCGTCGGGATTGATGAGCTGAAGGGGCAAGGTTTCCACCAGCCGCGAGACACGCTGGAGACGCTCCCCTGACAGCCGCATCTCAAGCTCTCCCCCCTCACGTTGCCGGCGTATGCCGATGGTCACCGGCGGGTCGCCGACAATCCGGCCATGAAGGGTCATGGCATGAGCGTCGTGAGAGATGGCCTGGCGTAGCTGGCGAGCACGAAAGGAACGCCCCATGCCAAGCACATGAATCCCCTCCAGCAGGCTGGTCTTGCCACTGCCGTTGGCGCCGATGAAGAGGTTGATGCGTGGACCAGGCTCCAGGTCCACGGCCTGCAGGTTGCGCAGGCCATGAAAGGCAAGGCGTTCGAGTGGCATCAGGCTGGATCAACCGAAGTAGAGAAAACGCACATGACGGGCGCCCCCACCCCCACGTCAGTCAGAGCCGCATCGGCATGACCACATACATGGCATCACCACCGCCAGGTTCTTCCATCAGTGCACTGCTGTTGGGGTCGGCCAGGGTCATCTGCACCCGATCCTCGTCCAGCACACTGAGGACATCGACGAGATAGCCGACGTTGAAGCCGATTTCCATGGAGGGTCCGCTGTAGTCGATCGCAACGTTTTCCTCGGCCTCTTCCTGCTCGGGATTGTTGGCCATCACGCGCAGGTTGCCCTCGTCAAGATGCAGCCGCACGCCCCGGTACTTCTCGTTGGAGAGAATGGCCGTGCGGGACAACACCTGGCGCAGCTCGGCACGATCGGCAATAAAGACCTTGTCACCACCACGAGGCACTACCCGCTCATAGTCGGGAAACTTGCCATCGACGAGCTTGGACGTGAAGGTGAAGTCACCGGTATGCGCCCGAACATGGGTGGCACCAAGTATCAGGCTAACCGGCTCCTCGCTGTCATCGAGCAGTCGCACCAGCTCCATCACCCCCTTGCGAGGGACGATCAGTTTCTGTGACGACTCAATCTGGATCTCGGCCGGCCGCGAGCAGACAGCCAGACGATGACCGTCAGTGGCCACGGTCCGCACCAGATTGCTGCCCAGTTCGAGCAACATGCCATTGAGGTAATAACGGACATCCTGCTGCGCCATGGCGAACGACGTTGCATCAATAAGATGCTTCAACGTGCCCCGCGGCAGACTGAGTTCCACGTTGCCCTGATCATCCTCGATATTAGGAAACTCGGCCACCGGCAAGGTGGAGAGAGTGAAACGCGAGCGACCGCTGCGCAGCACGGCTCTCCCCTCTTCGAGAGACAGCTGTATTTCCGACTGATCCGGCAAGGACTTGCAGATGTCCATGAGCTTGCGCGCCGGCACGGTTGCCGAGCCTGTGGCTTCCACCGTGCTCGCGGCAGTACGGCCGATCAGCTCTACCTCGAGATCCGTACCGGTGAGGGAAACCTGGTCCTGATCGACCTGAATCAGCACGTTGGAGAGTACGGGCAGGGTCTGGCGCCGCTCCACAACGCCGGCAACCAGCGTCAGCGGGCGCAGCAGCGCTTCTCTGGAGATGGAAAATTTCATGTCGGCTCCATTACTTGGAGAAATTGAGGCCGGCGACCCGACCACCGGTGTTCCTTCAGCTGGTCAACAGCCGCAGTAGATTCTTGTAGTCCTCACGGATATCCGCACTCTCCTCCTGCAACGCCTTCACCTTGCGGCAGGCATGAAGCACGGTGGTATGATCTCGGCCACCGAAGGCATCGCCGATCTCCGGCAGGCTATGATTGGTCAATTCCTTGGCCAAGGCCATGGCGACCTGTCGGGGTCGAGCCACCGAACGCGACCGACGCTTGGAGAGCAGATCGGAGAGCTTGATCTTGTAATACTCGGCAACCGTGCGTTGAATATTATCAACACCTACCTGCTTGTCCTGAAGCGCCAAAAGGTCCTTAAGCGATTCGCGAATGAAGTCCTGAGTGATCGTCTTGCCCATGAAGTGTGAATCAGCAATCACTTTCTTCAAGGCACCCTCCAGCTCGCGCACGTTGGAGCGGATCTTCTGAGCGATAAAGAAGGCAGCATCGTGAGGAAGCTCGACCTTGGCCTGATCGGCCTTCTTCATGAGGATCGCCACTCGCGTCTCGAGCTCCGGAGGTTCGATCGCCACCGTCAGTCCCCAGCCGAAGCGGGATTTCAGTCGTTCTTCCACGCCGCTGATTTCCTTGGGATACCGGTCAGATGTCAGGATCATCTGCTGGCCGCCCTCGAGCAGCGCGTTGAAGGTATGAAAGAACTCCTCCTGAGAGCGCTCTTTCCCGGCAAAGAACTGGATGTCATCGATCAGGAGAGCATCGACGCTGCGGTAGAAGCGCTTGAAGTCGTTGATCGCGTTGAGCTGAAGTGCCTTGACCATGTCGGCCACGAAGCGCTCGGAATGCAAGTAGATTACCTGTGCATTCTCGCGTCGTGTCGCCAGTGCGTTGCCGACGGCGTGCATCAGGTGGGTCTTGCCAAGACCAACACCGCCGTAGAGGAACAACGGGTTGTAGGCACCACCAGGATTCTCTGACACCTGACGAGAGGCGGCTCTGGCCAGCTGGTTCGACTTGCCCTCGACAAAGGTCTCGAAAGTGAAGTTGGGATTGAGGCCACTATTGTGCTTCAGGCTACCCTCGACCTGTACCTGCCGCTCACCGCCACGTCGCTGGCCACTCTCTTCCTCGCGAAGGCGATCGATCTCACGCTCGTCACCGACGTCTCCCCGCGATGGGGCGTGAACCTGGGGGGCGGCAGGAACACGTGTCGCCGACACGGGATTGCCGAGCTCACGGGGCTGGGGATTCGGTGCAGCATGACGAGTGCCTACGGTCAGCACTACCTTGGGCGGCTTGGCCGGAGAGAGTTCACGCATCAGCTCACTGATTCGCTTGGCATACTTGTCACTGACCCAGTCACGCACGAAGCGGTTCGGCGCCAGCAGTCGCAACTGATTGGACTCCGCTTCTTCCGCCTGCAGGGGGCGAATCCAGGTATTGAACTGCTGGGAACTCAGCTCATCCTGCAGGGTATCCAGACAGTGTTGCCAGAGAGCCAGTGACACGCGACCTCACCTTACATTGAAAAACGGCCGCCTATTGTATCGATCAGACGCCAGGTTATCCACACGCAGCTCACTGCAGCCCGACCTGTGGAAAACCCGTGAACAAATCACGAAACAGCCTGTGTCACATGGTTCGACACAAAAGGCTCTCTCTTTACCGGCCGACGAACCTGCCCGCAATCCCCACGAAATCCCCACCTTATCCACAGAAGCAATATACCTATAAATTACTGTTAATAAAGAATTAAAATGAATTACTCACAATACATATCCCCACTAATGATAACAGGGTGAATCCTCGGCCAGCGTCGTCTGGCACCTCAGCGAGCGATGATCCGGACGTCATCCGTCACTCGACGCGCTGGAACGCACGTAAGAATTGCACCGCGGGACTGAAATCACTACAATTTCCGGTCTTGAACAGAATACTCCCGGAGTCGTCAGCGACATCCGGATGCCTTCGAATGATCAATTCGTTCCAAAAACCACGTGGGAATAACGAGTTATGAAACGTACTTTTCAACCCAGCGTTCTCAAGCGCAAGCGCGTGCATGGATTCCGTGCGCGCATGGCCACAAAGAATGGTCGTGCCGTCATAGCCCGTCGCCGTGCCAAGGGCCGCAAGCGCCTGAGCGCCTGACCGCGGTCATCGAGTGTCCACTCAGGGCTATCCCCGGCAGATGCGATTGCTGACCGCCAGGGACTATCGACATGTGTTCGAAACGGCGGCATTCAAGGTCCACGGTAAAGGCCTAATGGCCTTGGCCTCTCCCAGTGAATGCGGCCACCCTCGTCTTGGCTTGATATTCAGCAAGAAGAATGTCCGCAGAGCCGTTGATCGCAACCGCCTCAAGCGTATCGTGCGTGAATCCATCAGGTTGCATCAGCATCGTCTGCCGTCGGTGGACATCGTGGTACTGGCCAGACGAGGCGTTCACGAACTGGACAATGCCACCGTGCATCGGCAACTTCATGGCATGTGGCGTCGCCTGGAACGAGAGGTGCGCAAGTCGTCTGAAAACACCGACTTGACCAGCCATGCGAGTGATAGTACGAGCCGCAAGCGATGAGGGTCACCTCAGCGTGCCAATGCATCCTGGAGTCCGCATGAGCACCGCCACGACCAACGCTGCGTCTACCCTCCACGCAGACGCCGCCGGTGCCGCCGGTTCGCGGACATTGTCCAGCCTGCCCGCGGCAGGCCTGCGTGTACCACGGGCGGGCGACCAGCGTTGCGCCCCCGGATTGTTCACTACCCATCGGGCAGACCCCTCATGGACGTAAAACGACTTCTCCTCGTGATTCCTCTGGCGATACTAGCCTACCTGCTGATTGTCCAGTGGAATCAGGACTATGGACAGATAGCCCCCGAGCCACAGGCTCCCGACGTCACGACAGCAGGCTCCCAGGAAGGTGCTCGCCAGGACGCCGCATCGCGCGGCGACGATCTCTCGGTACCCGCGGCAACTCGCTCGTCAAGCGACATGACGCAAGACATTCCCGGCGAGAGTCCCTCTGCGTCGAGCAGCCGTGATCTGGTGGCCGTCGTGACCGACGTTCTCGATGTCCGCATCGATCCCCAAGGGGGAGACATCGTCTATGCGGCACTGCCTCAGCACCGCTTCACCCTCGATTCGGAACGGCCCTACGTGTTGCTGTCCGACAGCGAAGGCCGCAGCTACGTGGCGCGCTCGGGCCTTCAGCTCGAGGGCAATGAGGGACGTATCACCTTCCGCCCCGAGGCGACCGAATACCGGCTGGGTGAGAACCAGGAACGTGTCGAGGTCGATCTGACGGCTGAGGTGAATGGCGTCGAGGTGATCAAGCGCTTTTCCTTCGAGCGTGACAGCTATGCCGTGGACGTGAACTACTACCTGGCCAACAACACCGAAGAGCCGGTAACGGCACGCTTCATTGGCCAGCTGGCTCGCGACAACAGCAGCGACCCTTCCAGTGGTCCAGCGCTCGGCATGCAATCCTTTCTCGGCGCAGCCTACTCCACCCCGGAAGATCGCTACCTGAAAGTCGACTTCGAGGAAATCCAGGAAGGCGCGTTCAACAATCGGGATGCCGAAGGTGGCTGGGTCGCCATCATACAGCACTACTTCGCCTCAGCCTGGGCCCCTCCCCAGAACCAGCAGAACCTCTTCTACGCCACCACCGATTCCCGCGGCCGAAATGTGGCCGCCTTCGCGGGCCCCACCAGCAGTGTGGCGGCCAGCGGCGAAGCGACGCTGGGCGCGACTCTCTACATGGGTCCCAAGATTCAGGAGCGTCTGGAGGCGGTAGCCCCTAACCTGGAGCTGACGGTGGACTTCGGCTGGCTCTGGTTCATCGCCAACCCGCTTTTCTGGCTGCTGGACCAGATCCACGACCTGATCGGCAACTGGGGTTGGTCCATTGTTCTTCTGACGCTGCTGGTCAAGCTCGCACTGTGGCCGCTCTCCGCCAAGGCGTACAAGTCCATGGCCCGGATGCGCAAGCTCGGCCCGGAGATGAAGCGCCTCAAGGAACAGTTCGGCGACGATCGTCAGAAGATGTCCCAGGAGATGATGAAGTTCTATCAGAAGGAAAAGATCAATCCGCTGGGCGGCTGTCTGCCGATACTGGTGCAGATGCCTGTGTTCATCGCGCTTTACTGGATGCTTCTGGAATCCGTGGAGCTGCGTCACGCACCCTTCATGTTCTGGATTCAGGACCTGTCGGTGAAGGATCCGTACTTCATCCTGCCGATCCTGATGGGCGCCTCGATGTTCGTCCAGCAGATGCTCAACCCGACACCGCCGGATCCCATGCAGGCAAAGATCATGAAGATGCTGCCCATCGTCTTCACCTTCTTTTTCCTGTGGTTCCCGGCTGGCCTGGTCATCTACTGGGTCGTCAACAACTGCATCTCCATCGCTCAGCAGTATGTGATAACGCGCAAGATCGAAGCCGACCCGAGTATCGGCAAGGGCATGAAGACCAAGTAGCGCGGTTCTTCTCTCCCGTTCCAGACCCCCGCTTAGGCGGGGGTCTGGCGTTTAGGGGGCGCGATCCGGACAATACGTTTTCCCCCCGAACAGGAACCGCCGATGACCGTCAGTCTTAATGATCAGGACACCATCACCTCCCTGGCCACGCCCCCAGGACGTGGTGGCGTCGGCATCATCCGAGTTTCCGGACCCGCCTGCAGGGCAATCGCCAAGGCCATGATCGGCTGGTGCCCCGCCCCGCGATACGCCCACTACGGCCCCTTCCAGGGCGAAACAGCGGTCATCGATGAGGGCATCGCGCTGTTCTTTCCCGGCCCCCACTCCTTCACGGGGGAAGATGTCCTGGAATTGCAGGGGCACGGCGGTCCGGTGATCATGGACCTGCTGCTCGAACGCTGCGTGCAGCTGGGTGCACGGCTCGCCCGTCCCGGCGAATTCTCGGAGAGGGCCTTCCTCAACGACAAGCTGGATCTGGCCCAGGCCGAGGCCATCGCCGACCTGATCGACGCCAGTTCCCGGGGCGCGGCCGAGAATGCCGTGCGCTCGCTGCAAGGGGAGTTCTCGCGCCGCGTGGCGTCACTGGTACAGCGGCTGATCGAACTGCGAATGTACGTCGAGGCGGCCATCGACTTCCCCGAGGAGGAAGTCGATTTCCTCGCCGACGGGCATGTTGCCGACAGCCTGATCACGATCCAGCGAGAACTGACTGATGTGCGGGCGGCGGCCAGTCAGGGCGTACTGATGCGGGAAGGGATGAGCGTGGTGATTGCCGGACGGCCCAACGCGGGCAAATCGAGCCTGCTCAACGCGCTGACCGAACAGGACACCGCCATCGTTACCGATATCGAGGGCACTACCCGGGACGTGCTACGTGAGCATATCCATCTGGACGGTATGCCGTTGCATATCATCGACACGGCCGGGCTGCGTGATACCCCGGATGCCGTGGAGAAGATCGGCGTCGCCAGAGCCTGGGAGGAAATCGAAAAAGCCGATCGCGTGCTGCTCATGGTGGACGCGGCCACCACCGATGCCATCGATCCCATGGCGATCTGGCCCGAGTTCGTCGCGCGCCTCCAGGACCCCTCACGGTTGACCTTGGTGCGCAACAAGATAGACACCAGCCACGAGGTCCCGGGGCTCGAGACGGATACTGCCACGCCGGTGGTCCGGCTTTCGGCCAAGCGTGCGTCGGGCATCGAAAGTCTCAAGGAGCATCTCAAGTCGGTCATGGGCTATGCGGCCACCACGGAGGGACGCTTCTCGGCCCGCCGCCGTCACGTGGAGGCACTCGATCGGGCCGATGCGGCCCTTGCCAGCGGCATGGCACAGCTCGCCGGCCATGGCGCCGGGGAACTGCTTGCCGAGGACCTGCGAGATGCCCAGCAGGCACTGGGCGAGATCACCGGAGAGTTCAGCGCGGACGACCTCCTTGGTGAGATATTCGGCAGTTTCTGTATCGGTAAATAGCGCTTACCCGCGGAACCGCAGTGACTGCGCGGTCGGTATCCCTCCTGCTGGGAGAGCATTGCGGCGATTGTCGCGTCGGCACGTCGCGGTAGCTTCTACTCTCCTACCCACCAGTCGCCACGATGACGGCAGGTCTCGCCCAGCAGCGGCATGATCTGCCGAAGGGCC
>Ga0207414_1000448_pt1 | contig 18498 bp, 14 predicted proteins | sample PonA231FremontCA_2_FD_187269 | JGI IMG/M metagenome (GOLD analysis project Ga0207414, IMG submission 187269) | Marine sediment microbial community from Fremont, CA, USA - Pond A23 Sediment 1 (SPAdes) | ecosystem: Environmental > Aquatic > Marine > Unclassified | place: USA: Fremont, California...
GTCGATCCCTTCCATCGCGGCAAAGCCTTCCGCCTGAGGCAATGAGCGCTGCTCTGCCTGGCTCTGCGACGCTCCGGCAGTGGCCAGCACTATACATAACGCCATAACCATCAAGGTCAGTTTTCGGCGAGGCAAGAGGAAAAGAGACAATCTGGCAAATGTTACAAGAGGGGAACTGACTAACAACGCCTTCATGGCTTTGGCTCCTGATGTCTAGTCCTTGGGAACAGCTCACCATGGGAGCCGGTGGAGTTACCCCCACCAGCTCCCGCTTCTTGCTAGGGCATCACACGCCCTGGACTATCAGTTGCCGATGCTCACGTTGCTATGAGCCGCGACGTTGGTGCCAGCCACCTGAGAGTTATAGAGGCCGGTGGACACGTTCATGTTATTGATGCCGCCGAACACTCCGGCACCAACGGACACGCTGGCCGCCCCGGTAGCGAAGCTCACAGCACCGCCGTTGCCGCCGTTGCCCCCTGCCCCGCCATTGCCGGCGTAAGCATAGGCATCACCGGTAGTGGCACTGCCACCACCGCCGCCGCCACCGTTGCCATTACCGCCGTTACCGGCTGCAGCATTAGCATCGCCACCAGTACCCCCGGCACCAGCTGTAGCAGTACCAGTACCAGTTCCATCCCCCATACCTGTGCCATTACCATTGCCACCCTCACCCGCAGCAGCAGTGGCACCGGCGGAAGAATCGGCAGCAGCATTCTGGTTGCTTCCGAAAGTAGAGCCGTCATCGAAGACATCATCATCGACGTCACCGATAGCGGCCATACTGCCGTTGGTAGACCCCGCGCCAGAGGAGGAACCCGCACCGGCATCAGCACTTCCGCCCTGGCCGGTAGCTCCCCCCATCCCAACGCCATAGCCCATACCCCCGGCATCGCCACCCGAAGCATCGGCACCATTTGACGCAGAGGCACCACCACCAGTGCCGCCATTCCCGTTGCCGCCTTGACCACCAACTCCCATACCGAGATTGGCAGACATTGCACTACCACCTGTTCCACCGCTCGACCCAAAAGCACCGCTACCACCATTGATGGTGATGCCGGCACCGTTGACGGTGGAACTCATTTCTTGAAGGGAAATGACGCTGGTGGAGGTGTTGTAGGACTCGCTCATGGCCCAGGCGTCGCCACCGCGGCCAACCGAGCCGCCGTTACCGCCGGTCCCGGTACCAGCGCCATAGCCGCCACTACCGGCACCGCCGCCGCCGCCAGAAACCATATTGTTGTCGTCATCATCGACGCTGGCATTGGCGTTACCGCCGAAACCATTACCTCCGTTACCGGTGCCGCTACCACTACCGCCATAGGCGCCACCGCTGCTGCCGCCGACCGCCGTGGCGGTAGAAGTCACCTCTTGGTCGACGGTGTCAGCAACCCCCGTGCTTGGGTTGGCACTCGCCGTGGAGATGGCCAGCGCGAGGGCCAGAAGCGGGGTACCCGCTACTACGAGATACTTTTTCATGATCATGTCTCCATGTGTTGTGTCTGCTGCAGCCTGCGAACGCGCGCCATCGTCCTAAATTTCCGATGCCGGACCCTTGAATGACGCATCCTGCTCGCAGTCGCTCTCTCAACGCATGATCCATGCCACATCAACAACCGCCTTATGTAACTGATTGCAATGATTGAAAATTTATACTTTCTCGACACTTCCTTTGCCAGTCAGAGAAGCAACAAGCTCTTTGTAACTCAACGGTTACTGCTTCAAAAAAGAAACATTGGGACCGAGCAATTGGCGCAACAGGAAAAAACTCGTTAACAAACGAGCAGTTGCTAAAAAAACCAAAAGTGATGCGGTAACGAGACATTCAGAAGCCAGATACGCGCTGGTATCGCAGGCTCAAACCCGGCGGGCAGGAAGGCACAGAGAGCAAAAGCCAGGGTGCAGTGGTGATTTGGTAGGGAAAATAAGCCCGCGAGCAGCGGGGGATCTGACTCTGGGCATCATGCTTCACGGTCAGCCGGCACCCGGCACGCGCGACACGCTATCTAGCGGCGCAGGAGGCGGCCGTCGTCGTCGTAGAGCGGATAGCTGCCCTGTTCGTCATGGTCCTCGGGGCCGACCAGGGCAGGCGTGAAGACGCACAGCAAGGTCATGCCGCTGGTGCTGCTGAGAACATGCTGCTGATGCTTGTCCAGGGCATACAGCACGCCCGGTGTCAGCGCGTACCTGCCCCCCTCGGTCAGGTCCTCGATACTCCCCTCCCCCTCCAGGCAGAGCACCGTTTCCCGGTGGTTGCGGTACCACATGTGCAGCTCCTCACCCGGCTTGATATAGGTCTCATGCACGGAGTGCCCCATGTTGTCGGCGCGAAGCGTATAGCGACGACTGATGAACTTGTCTTCACGGATGGCATGCCTTTCGGCGTCTTCGCGGGTCCGTATGATCATGTTTGCTCGCTCCTGTCACGATTGAAACTCTCCGTTTGCAAGGCCTCAGGCTTGCTGGGAGGGATCCGGTATGGTGGGAAAGCGCGGGGGGTATGCCTCCATGAAGGCATGACATGCGCGCAATACCCTGACGTCATCATGCTTGCCACCCGCCAGCTGGAAGCCGACCGGCAGCCCGGCATCGGTAAAACCGCAGGGCACCGAGGCCGCGGGTTGCTGGCTGAGATTGAAGGGATAGGAGAACGGTGCCCACTCCTCCCAGTCCTTCATGCCGCTTCCCGGCGGGACTTGCTGATTGGCCTCGAACGGCGAGATGGGCACGGTCGGCGTCATCAACAGGTGATAGTCCTGGTTGAAGTGCTCGAGACGCTCGGTGAGTCTTGCGCGCTCCAGCAGCACCCGAAAAAGGTCCACGGCACGCCATTGCTCCGCCTCTCGCGCATTGGCCACGAGGCCGGGGTCCAGCTTTTCGCGAAGGTCATCATCGAGTTGTGACCACTGTTCCAGCGAGGCCGTGAACCACAGCTTCTTGAAGATTTCCAGGGGAGACGCGAAGCCAGGATGAATTTCCACCACCTCGGCGCCCAGCTTTTCCAGCTTTCGCGCAGCCTCGGCCACGCGGTCGGCGACTTGCCGATCAACCTGGGCGTACCCCAGGTCGGGCGAATAGGCAATGCGCAGTCCATGAAGTCCCCGTTCGAGGTCCTGCCCCCAGTCATCCGGCTGTCCCCGAGAGGCGTATGGATCACGGTAGTCATAGCGACCCATCACATTGAGCATGCTGACCGCATCACGCACGGTGCGGGTCAAGGGACCCAGGTGCGAGAGGGTCGGCTCCTTGGCCGGCGGCCATTGCGGCGTCCATCCGAAGGTGGGCTTGAACCCGAAGACACCGGTGAAGGCCGCGGGAATGCGGATAGAGCCTCCGGAGTCACCGCCCTGGTGAAGCACGCCCATGTTGAGCGCAGCGGCCACGGCGGCACCGCCTGAGGAGCCACCCGGGGTCAACCGCGTATCCCAGGGGTTGAGGGTGGCGCCGAACACCCGATTGTCGGTGACCGCCTTCCACCCGAATTCCGGCGTATTGGTCTTGCCCAGGATGACGGCACCCGCTTCCCGCAACATCCGGGCCGGCGGCGCGTCCTGTTCGCAGGGCGTGTCCGGCACGGTCAGTGATCCCTCGCGACATGGCATACCGGCCACCTGGGTGAGATCCTTCAACGAGACGGGCACGCCATCGATCGGGCTCAGCGGCTTACCCTGCCCCCAGCGACGCGCAGAAGCCGTGGCCGCCGCTTCGGCACCCTCGGAATCCACGTGGACATAGGCATTCACCTTGTCGTTGAAACGCTCGATGCGTTCCAGAGCGGCCCGCGTGGCTTCCAGTGGCGAGGCGTCGTGTGACCTGAAAAGTGCCACGAGACATTGTGCGTTCATCATACCCAGATCCGACTCGCTCATGTCGTTTTCCCTCCGGAGATCGAAAAGCGTCGCTGAGGCAGCGTTGACGACCGGCTGTTCTATTGCATGGCAGCATATCAAATGACCCTCCATGCTCGTCACAGGATGGCACCTTGCCCTCCAGGAGGTATCTAACCAGACACCACTTCGGAAGAGGAGGCGAATGTCGTACCGAGCGGGACGGCACCCCGGTCCCCCTGTCATGTCGCTGACACAGGGCGCCGGCAGTGTCGACACCATGACGAAAAGGAGAAGCGCCGATGGTACGCATCGACAAGAAGGCCACCCGGCTCTATGTGCTGGACACCAATGTCCTGATCCATGATCCTGCCGCCCTCTATCAGTTCGACGAGCACGACGTGGTCATCCCCATGACCGTGCTGGAGGAACTCGACAAGCACAAGAACGGCGTCCGCGAGATCGCCCGCACGGCCCGACAGATCAGTCGCACCCTGTCCGACCTGACCGCCCGCGTCGATGTCGATCAGATACGCAACGGCATTCCCATCCCGCGATTCCTCGGTCCCGAAGGCCGCCTGCGCCTGCTCTGCTACACCGACCTGAAAGCGCTCGATCCACTCGATGAAAGCCCCGACAACCGGATTCTGGCCGAGACCTGTCGACTGCGTGACGAGCGTCCCGATGCCTCTGTGATCCTGGTGACCAAGGACATCAACCTGAGGGTCAAGGCCGCCGCGCTGGGCGTGCCCGTGGAGGACTACCTTACCGATCGTGCCTTCGATGACAGCGACGCCATGATCGAAGGAACCCGTCTCTACCCCGATGCCGGCCACGACGGAAGCGGTCTCTGGGACAGTCTGGCGGTGGATGTCATGGTCGAGCGCCTGAACCACAATGTCATCTACCGCCTGGCCGGCGAGATCCCCCGCGAGTGGCACCTCGGCATGCTGGTTTCCGATAGCGACAACGGGGCCAGCTTCGAGGCCATCGTGCGCGAGGTGGGACCGAAACACGCCCATCTGGAACTGCTCACCAACTACCGCCACGGCAGCAGTGTCTGGGGGGTCCATGCCAATGATAGCCGGCAGAATTTCACGCTCAACCTGCTGATGGATGATGATATCGATCTGGTGACCATTGCCGGCAGCGCAGGCACCGGCAAGACCTTCATGACCCTCGCCGCCGCCTTTCAGCAGACCCTGGACACCAAGCGCTTCGAGCGCATCGTCTTCACCCGAGCGCCGATATCGATGAGCGAGGACATCGGTTTCCTGCCAGGCACCGAGGAGGAGAAGATGTCGCCCTGGATGGGCGCCTTTCATGACAACATGGACAACCTGCTGCGCGATGAGCAAGACGGCAGCAGCACATGGAACCAGGATGCTACCCGGCAGCTGCTCGGTTCCAGAGTGCAGATCCGTGCCCCAGGCTTCATGCGTGGGCGCACCTTGAATGACACCTTCCTGATCATCGACGAGGCGCAGAACTTCACCCCCAAGCAGCTCAAGTCACTGATCACCCGCGCCGGACGCAACACCAAGATCGTCTGTCTGGGCAACGTCGGACAGATCGATACGCCGTATCTGACCGCCAACACCTGCGGCATGGCAGCGGTGGTCCAGCATTTCCGCGACTGGCCCCACGCCGGCCACGTGACGCTCAAGAGCGTGGAGCGTTCACGCCTGGCACTGGCCGGGGAAGAGCTGCTGTAACCTGCCGACCGCGCCCGCCGGCCTGACCCGCCACGTTTACCGGCGGCTCAGGCCAGGCGAAACAGCATCAGCAAGGCCAGCCCCGCGGCCACGACCATCATCAGCACCGCCGCATGGTGGCGCAGCCATTCCTCGCCGCGGGTCATGCCGTCCAGGGCCCGGACGGCATCGCGCTCGCGCGCCACCCACCAGGCCACCCAGCCCGCCTGGGCACGACCGAGCCGTGCCAGGCGAACCTGCCCCCGCGTCCGCAGCGCCTGCCAGGCCCTCGCCAGCGGCCACCAGAGATCGCCGGGTGGCAGCCGATGGATGAACCGCAGTGCCCGACGACGCGCCACGGCCCAGACCACCACCGAACCCAGCAGGCCCAGGGCCAGCGGCCACAGCAGTCCCGGGAGCTCGGCCAGCGGTGGCCAGCCTCCTTCGACGAGCTCACCACCCAGCCACCAGGGCAGCGTCAACGCGGCCAGCAATGTCGTCACCCAGGCCAACGGCATGGACGAAACCAGGGGCATGGAGCCCGTCGGCGCCGCCTGACACTCGTCCTGCCACTGGCACCACAGGGTGCGGGCCATCAGCGCAGCGGTGCCCACCGCCGCCAGGGAGAGCCAGGTCACCACAGCTGGGTAGCCGCCCTCGTAGAGCACCGTCTTGAAGACCCATTTGGCGGCCAGCCCCGATGCCAGGGCACCGGAGAGCGACAGCGCCGGCAGCGCCAGCAGGGTCCAGAGCAGCCAGGCCGGCAGTCGTGGGGGGTGCTCGCCGATGCCGACCCCGAGAAACAAGGCCCCTTTGGTCAGCGCGTGGTGAGCGGCGAACAGCACCACCGCTACCGACAGTGCCGGCCACAGCGCGGGAGCGATCAATCCCATGGCGACCAGCGCGGTGATCATGCCCATCTGGCTGATGCTGGAATAGGCCAGCACCGCCTTGGGCTGACGCTGGCAGACCCCATAGAGTGCCGCGCCGATGGCGGCAACCAGACCGGCCGCCAGCATGGTCCGTCCCAGCCAGGCGAAAGGGTCGCCGGCGGTCGACTCGCCCAGCGGCAGAGTGACAAGCCAGCCGACCATGCCCGCCTTGATCATGGCCCCACTGAGCACCGCGCTGGCTGGCGTCGGTGCCACCGGGTGCGCCAGGGGCAGCCAGAGATGAAGGCCGACAATGCCTGCCTTGATCCCGAAGCCGAGCCAGAGCAGCAAGCCCATCCACACGCCCCCCGGCGCCTCGATCATTCCCTGGCGCAGGCCGCCCAGGGTGGTGGTGCCGATGCTGCCCGCGCCCCACAGCAATCCTGCCAGGATCAGACCTTCGCCCAGCACCGCCATCATCAGGTAGGCACAGCCACCCAGGCGGGCATCCCGGGTTCCGGAATGCACTACCAGACCGTAGGCGGCAAAGGTCATCATCGCGAACCCGGTATAGAAGCTGGCGATATCCTCGGCGACGAGCAGCAGCAGATTGCCCGAGAGGGTCAGCGGCCAGAGCAGCGCAAAGCGGGTGAGGCGAGCCTCGGCCGCACCGTCCCCCGCCACCGCCCTGACCTGCTCACCCGCCAGATAGCCACGGGCATAGATCCCCGCCATCAGCCAGAGCAGTGCCGTGACGGTCAGCAGCGGGCCCCGTGTGCCATCCAGGGTCCAGTGCCCACCGAGCAGCCACCAGTCGAAGACGAGCGCCCCCTCATCGACGCTCAGAGCCAGCGCCAGCGCAGGCAACGGCGCCGTGCACCAGATTGTATCGATCAGTATCGCAGGGCGCCCGCGGTCGGCCAGAGCCACCATCAGCGGTACCCTCAGCAGCAGCAGCAGCGGCCAGAGCAGTGCAACCGACAACGTCAATGCAAGCGGTGCATCGCTCAAGGCAGGTACTCCACGTTGGTCACCCGGGTTGCCCACTCCAGCGGACTGAACGGCAAGCCCGCCAGGGCGCCCGCCATCAGACAGAAAAGCGCCGTCGCCATCGTCGGCACGAGCAGCCAGGCATGTGTCTCCAGCCGACCCAGCCGTCGCTCTTCAGGCCACTCCCCTACGCCGTGATCAGGTCCGGGACGAAACCACAGCCGGTCAAGGAGAGGCAGGAAATAGGCGGCGTTGAGCAGACTGCTGGCCACCAGCACGGCGATCACCCACGGCATGCCGGCCTGGATCGACCCCATGCCGAGGTACCACTTGCTCAAGAACCCTACGACCGGCGGCAGGCCGATCATGCCCAGCGCCCCCACCGTGAAGGCCAGGCTCGTCAGCGGCATGCGCCGTCCGACACCGTCGAGCTCGTCGATGCGGTGGATGCCGAGTTCCTCGGCGTAGTTGCCGGCGCAGAAGAAGAGGGTGATCTTCATCAGCCCCTGGTGCAGCAGGTGCGACAGCGCGGCGATGGTGCCCAGCGGGCCGAAGAGCCCGACACCGAGGACGATGTAGCTCACCTGGCTCACCGTGGAGTAGGCCAGCCGCGGCTTGAGCTCCTGCTGCGCCAGGGCACGCAGCGAACCGTAGAGGATGGTCGCCGAAGCCACGGCCACCAAGCCGTTCAGCAGCCCCAGCTTGGCGCTCAATTCGATGCCGTAGACGTCGTAGACCAGTCGCACGATGCCGAAGGCGCCGGCCTTGACCACCGCCACCGCGTGCAGCAGGGCACTGACCGGCGCGGGTGCCACCATGGCGCGCGGCAGCCAGCCGTGCAGCGGCACAATGGCCGCCTTGACGCCAAAGCCGGCGATCAGCACCCAGAAAAGCCCCACCAGCATGAGGCGATCCTCGGGGCCGAACTCGGCGAGGAGCTCGCGCTGGCCGAAGCGGATGTCGCCGGCCAGGGCGTGCAGGGCGACCATGCCGATCATCAGTACCAGTCCGGCGGTAAGGGTGTAGCGCAGGTAGACCCTGCCCGCTGCCAGCGCCCGGTAAGTTCCACGATGCACCACCAGCGGATAGGTCGAGAGGGTCAACAACTCGTAGAAGACCAGAAAGGTGAAGAGGTTGCCGGCCAGGCTGATACCGAACGTGCTGGCCACGCAGAGACTGAAGAAGCCGAAGAAGCGCTTGCGGTTCGGCGAGTCCTCCAGGTAGCCGATGGCGTAGACGGTAGTGAACAACCACAACAAGGAGGAAAGCCCGGCGAACATGATGCCCAGGGCGTCGGCACGCAGTACGAAGGCCAACTCCTCCAGGACCGCAAATTCGACGGCATACTCGCGGCCACGACTGAGACCCCAGACCATCCAGGCCACCAGGCTGAGTTTGATCAGGGCCGCGCCGAGATTGAGACCGGTGCGCGCCCGGAAGGCTCGCTCCGGCAGCAGGAAGATCAACAACGCGGCAAACAGCGAGGTCCCCAGCGCCGCAAGAACAAGCAGTCCGCCACTCATGGGGTGCCTTCCTCACGCAGCAGGGCCAGCGGCCATTCGGCGCCGAGACCCAGCCCAAGGGCCGCCAGTGCCAGCAGCAGAGCGGTCAGGTCCACGCCCGCCGGCAGCGACCGCACCTCGGGGCGATGCTCGTCCTCGACGAAGGCAAAGCGGAACACCCGAAACACATAGGCGGCGGTGAGCAGGGTGCCGACCCCCAGCACGACGACCCAGGGCCACTGGCCGGCAAGGATCGCCGACGTCAGCAGCAGCCACTTGGCGGTGAAGCCGGCACTGGGCGGCAGGCCCATCAGGGACACGGCGGCCAGGCCAAAGGCCATCAGCGACAGCGGCAGCCGCCGGCTGGTTCCGGCGAGGTCAGACAGGCCGCCCTTTCCCGCGGCGAGCACCAGATTGCCAGCCGCCATGAACATCGCGCCCTTGGCCAGCGCATGCCCGGCCAGCTGTAGCCAGGTGGCCTGCCAAGCCAGGGTCGCCACCGCCGCCGAGGTGCCGGTCAGCAGCGGAAAGGCCAGCATCAGGTAACCCAGCTGGCCGACCGTTGACCACGCCACTACCTGCTTGAGCGCGTTGGTCCTCAGGGCCTGAAGACCGCCCCAGACCACCGCCAGGCTGCCAAGCCCGCCGAGCAGCCAGGCCGCGGCCACCGCCTCGGGCACCAGCCGCTGCCAAAGCTGCATCAGGATGAAAAAGGACGCCTTGACCACCAGGGCACCATGAAGGGCACTCACCGGCGCCCAGGCGCTGGCGTGCACCGGCACCAGCCAGCCATGCAGCGGGAAGATCGCCGCCTTGAGCAGCAGGCCGGCCGCCAGCAATGCGATGGCGATACCGGTTACCGCCTCGGGTGCGCCATTGGCCGCCAGGCCCGCCAGATCCAGCCGACCCGAGGCTCCCAGCAGAAGCGCCGCCCCCAGAAGCCAAGCCAGCGATCCCACCAGGGCATACAGCAGATAGCGCATGCCTGCCATCAATGCGGATTTCTCGCCGAGCAGCAGCAGCATGCCCACCGCGCACAGCCCCATCAGCTCCAGCGCCGCATAGAGGGTCAGCAGGTCGGCGGCTACCCATATCAGGCCGAGCGCCGCGGCCAGTCCGCCCAGCAGCGGCCAGTACCTGGCGTAGGCGCGCTGGTGCAGTGCCGAGACTCGCTGATAACAGACCGCATATGCCGCACTGGCCAGCAACACCAGTTGGGTCAACAGCAGCAGCAGCCCTGCCAGCGCATCCATACGCCAGTGAAGCAATAATCCACCGAGTGATCCGGCTCCCTGGAGCTCTCCCCCGACTGCGACACGATGCAGCAGCCAGAGGCTTGCCGGGAGCAGCAGCATGGCGATCAGAAGTACCGTCGCGATCCGCTGCGGAGGGAAGCGCCACGCCAGCATTCCCATCGGCAGAGGTGCCAGCAGCGCCGACCATAATACTGTCGCCTCGAGGAGCGGGAGGCCGTCCGCGATCACTGCATCAGCCCTCATCGCTCAGGGTCACCTGGCCGTCCAGAAGGAACAGCCTGCGCAGCAGCAGTGCGCCGAGCACTGAGCCTGCCAGGGCCACCACCAGCCCCACCAGGATCAGTCCCTGGACCTCGATCACCGGGCCGGCCAGACCGGCCAGCAGGAGAAAAACGCCCGAACCCAGCACGTTGAAGGCCAGCAGGCGTCGCAGCAGATGAAGGTGATGAGCGAAGCCCCACAGGCCCAGCACCATGATGGCAAGTCCCGTGATCAACAGGGATCGGCGCGACACCTCACCCGGCGTGACCAGCGCCTCGCCCGCCGCCACGCCCCAGACGGCAATGCTCGCAAGCACCAGCCAGACAAGGGCAGCCAGATAGCGAACCACCGTCTGAGGGGGCGGACGAACATGGAGGTCACGCGCGGGGAGAGGTCTCTGTGACGCGAAACGACCGAGACCCAGGCGCAGGGCGGCGCCGGTGAGCAAGGCGCCCAGCAGGCTTTCGGCCAGTGCCAGCCAGGGCGCATCGAGTTGCCACCAGGCCAGTGCCATCAGCAACGCAAAGAAAATGAAGATGAGGCAGGCTCTCGGCAGCTGGCGATCAAGGAGACAGGTCGCTGCCAGGATCACCAGAAGGCCGGCCGGAAGCAGCTCGGCCGATAGCGGCACCGTCGGCTCAGCGGCCGGCGCGGTTGACGGCCTTCTCGATGAGCGCCTCGCTCTCGCTGCCGGGCCCCTTGTTGAGCACCGTCTGAGCTTCGTGCCAGAGACAGATGTATCGGTGGCAGGAGGCGCAGTGCACCTCGTCATCGGGATTCTTGACCTGGGAGACCCGCATCAGATGGCTACCGCAGCTCGGACAGGCGACCGGCAGGCGAAAGTCTTCGGACAATGACATGGCAATACTCCTCGTGTGACGTTGTAGATAGTCCCTATCCTGCCGATATCGGCCAAAATTCTCCAGCCACCCGACCCGTCATGGCGAGATGTCCTAGCGGATTCTAGGAACGTCCGGTGATCCGGCCAGCCGATTGCGCCCCTCGTGCTTGGCCCGGTACAGCGCCTGATCGGCCCGCGAGAGGGCAAGGTCCAGACTGCCCTCCGGCGGCAGCAGTGCCAGGCCAAGACTTACCGTGATGTTGAGCGTGGTGTCTGCCACCTCGAGCTCGATGGCCTCAACGGCGGCGCGCAGACGCTCCAGAACGCCCCACGCCGCCTCGGGCGGGGTATCCACCAGCATGACGGCAAATTCCTCGCCACCGATGCGCGCGCAGAGATCGTAAGGACGCAGACAGTCGCGACAGGTCGTGGCGAAGATCTGCAGGGCCAGATCACCCACCGCATGGCCATGGGTGTCATTGAGATGCTTGAAATGATCAAGATCGAGCATCGCCAGGGGTACCGAGCGGCCGTGGCGGGCAGCATGGGCGCGCACGGCCTCGCCGTAGTCGAAAAAGGCGCGCCGATTGAGCAATCCGGTGAGCATGTCCGTGCTGACCAGCCGCTGGGTTCGCTGCTCTTGCTGCTTGCGCACAGTGATGTCGACCAGCAGGCCGTCCCACAGGGTAGTGCCATCGCGGCGGCGAGTGGGACTTGCCCGCCCCTCGAACCAGCGGAGACCTTCGGACGTGTCGAGGCGAAACTCCAGCGTCCAGGGCGACAGGCTTACCGTCGAGCGGGCCAGGGAGGCCGTCAGGGCGGCTCGGTCTTCTTCGGGAATTCGTTCCAGCAGCGACTCGGCACGCGCTATTACCGCGTTCGATGAAAGGCCCAGGGACGCCCGCAGCCCGTCGCTGAAATACAGAAAATCGAGCTCGCCTCGGCGACCCTCGCGAAGCTGGAACACGCCTCCCGGCAGCCGAGAAAGCGTGCCTTGCAGGCGATCCAGCAGGGTCCGGTCATGCAAGGCCTGCTGACGCAGCGCCGTGATGTCATGGAGCGTCACCAGCAGATGGGGAGGATCGATGCGTCCCATATCCAGAGGCTGGAAGACACCATCCTGGTGAAGCAGCTGGCCATCGGCTCGTCGACACAGAATGACACCCCGCCAGGTCTGGCGGCGCGCGACGCAATACGCCAGGGCATGGCTGATGTCGCCATGCAGGGGATCCACGTCCAGGCAGGTGATACGGCGACCGATCAAGGCGGTGGCCGGATGGCCGCCATGCTGCTCGACGCCAGGGTTGACCCGCTGCACGACCCCATGGGCATCAGTGAGCATGACCATCCCCGGGAAACCGTCAAGAAGTGCCTCGGCAAACGACGCACGCCTCTGCCGTTGCGATCGCCATGTTCGCCACTTGTCCCTGATTCGCGCCATGCCCCGCACCCTGGGGATCTCCGCACCGGTGTCAGAAAGGGGCTCCTGCCCCTGACCTCTACCCTACCCCAGGATGACAGGCGACACATCGGAAATTGACATCGGCGGTGGCTGCCTTTGAGTGCAGATGATCCACCTTGAACCTCAGGCCGCGAGACATAACCCGAGGTTGAGCAGCGCCAGACTGCTCAACAACAGGGCCACGTTGAGCCCCAGCCAAGGCAGCAGCGGGGAGGGATCATCAGGTGCCATGTCGGCAGGCAGACGCCAGAGACCAACGGCCAACCAGAGGGCCATGGGAGCGGCCAGCCACATCAGCCCGGCCGATGCGGGCAGCCAGCCACCCAGCCATGCCAGCGGAATCACCGCGAAGGCCGAAAGCACCAGCACCACTACCAGACGGGCCGCACGTGCCATGCCCAGCACGATGGCCAGGTGGTACCGTCCGGCCCGGCGGTCAGGCTCGATATCCGGAAGCTGATTGGCCAACAGCAGTGCACTGACCATCAGCGTCGGCACCAGCGAGGCAACCAACGCCGTGAGGGAGATCCCGCCGGTAAGCGCCTGATAGCCGCCCATCACCATCAGGGTACCGAAGCCTATTCCCGGCGCCGCCAGGCAAAGCCAGGGGCGGCGGGTCAGCCAGCCCGTGTAGGCGACCACCAGCGCCAGGCCGAGAACGCCGTAGAGCAGCATGAGCGGACCGGCGCGCCAGAGAAACCAGGTACCGATCGTCACGACACCGGCCAGGCAAGCAAAGCCAGCGCACCGCACCGCTTCGACGGCCCCGGGATGCCGAGGAAGTGATCCGCTGCCACCCGAGAAGGGCGTACGAACGGTGGTGGCATCCAGGCCGCTGACGAAGTCGTGATGCTCGTTGAACAGGTTCACGGCGGCATGAGCCAGCAGGACGGCCAGCAGCACCAGCAGGATGGCCAGCCCCCCGGGCGCATGACCGTCGTACCAGGCAGAGGTCACGGCGAGCCCCGCGCAGAGCGGTGAAAGCACCAGAAACCCCGGGCGGGTGCTGCGCCAGCAAGCGTGCAATTCGGAGAAGGCGGTCGTGGTCGCGGTCATCAAGCATCCGCCATCATGGCGTGGACGAAACGCTCAGCGGGCGAGCCGCTCGGCGAGCCATTGGCCGATGTCGCTGATCTGCTGCGGACAGAGTGCATGGGCCATGGGATAGCAGCGATAGTGTGCCGGATAGCCCAGCGCTCGCACCTTCTCGTAGCCGGCCTTGCCCAGGGACTCGGGCACCACAGGGTCAAAGCTGCCGTGGTGCACCTCGATGGGCAGCGCACGGTTGGCCTCCGAAGGCTCGAGGCTCTCGGTCGTGGCAAGATAGGTGGAGAGGGCCAGCAGTCCCCCCAGCGGGGCCTCGAACGTGAGCGCGGCCTGGTAGGCGACCGCGCCCCCCTGGGAGAAGCCCGCAAGGATGATTCGCCGACTGTCGATGCCCTGCTCGATCTGCTCGCGCATCAGGGCCTGGATACGATCAGCGGATGCCAACAGCTGGGTCTCATCGATCTGGCGATCGAGGCTCATCTCCTTGATGTCGTACCAGGCCGGCATGGTCATGCCGCTGTTGATAGTGACCGGCAGGCGTGGCGCGTGAGGCAGGATGAAGCGCACGCCGGCCTCCTTGGGCAGGGGCAGTGCCGGCACCAGCGGTTCAAAATCGCGTCCGTCAGCGCCCAGTCCGTGAAGAATGATGACACAGGCGTCCGCGGGCTTGCCGTTCCTCGGCTCGATGATCCGTTCGCCGGGTTGGTTCATGGAAGGGTCTCCAGTGCCGCTCAAGGGATTTGTCAAAAGTCGACACCCTACCGCAAACGCCGCCTGGCGGCGAGCGCGCTCAAAAGGGCCAGATCAGCGGAATCAGGGCCAGGGCCACCCCGGCAGTCAGCAGGTTCAGAAGTCCGCCGAGGCGAAGGAAATCTCCGAAGCGGTAGCCCCCGGGACCGAAGACCATCAGGTTGGTCTGATATCCGATGGGCGTCAGGAAGCTGGCCGAGGCGGCAAACATCACCACGACCACAAACGGCATCGGACTCACTCCAAGGTTCTCGGCACTGGCCATCACCACCGGGAAGGTGATCACCGCGGCAGCATTATTGGTGACCAGAGAGGTCAGCAAGGTCACCAGCACGTAGACTGCGCCCATCAGCAGCCAGGGGCTGCCGTCGGCCAGTGTCAGAGCAACATCGGCCAGAGTGGCGGCCGCCCCCGAGCGTTCCAGCGCTGCGCCGAGGCCAAAGGAGGCAGCGATGGTCAGCAGCACCTGGGTATCCAGCCCCCGCTTGGCAGCCCCTACCGAGCAGCAGCCGGTCAGCATCGCCAAGGCCGCGCCGAGCATGGCGGCATTCATCATGCTCATCACGCCCAGGGAGGCCAGCAGCACCACGCCGGCCAGGATGCCCCAGGCCAGCCAGGCCTTTTCATGGACCGGGCGGGCGGAACCATTGACCTTGCTGATCAGCAGGAAGTCGCGGGACTGGCGGTGCCGTTCGATGAAAGGCGGACGTGCCTCCAGAAGCAGCACGTCGGCAGGTTGCAGGCGGACCTGACCCAGGTTGCCAGCAACGCGTTCACCGCCGCGACATACGGCCAGCACGGCAGCGCCATAGAGCGTCCGGAAATGGCCGTCGCGAATGCGTCGGCCGATGAACTGGCACTGATTGGAGACGACTGCCTCGACCAGGCGGCGCTCGGTGAAGTCCTTCTCGAGATTCGAGCCGCCCTGCCGGGTCGGCACCAGGCCGCGAATCTGCTGGAGCTCGATGGCGCCCTCGCTGGTCCCGGCGAAGACCAGCCGGTCGCCGCCCTTGAGTCGCTCGCCAGGCCCCACCACGCTGACGATGTTTCCCTCGCGCTCGATCTCGACCAGGAAGAGCTCCTGGAGATGGCGCAATCCCGCCGCCTCCACGCTGCGATCGACCAGCGGACCGCCGGCGTCCACCTCCATCTCGATGGTGAATTCTCGCGGGTTCTCGAAGGCCGCCTCTGCCCCCCGCCGCGCCGGCAATAACCGGGGTCCCACCAGGACCAGGTAGGCCAGGCCCACCACCGCCACCGGCACGCCCACCCAGGCGATATCGAACAGTCCCATGGCCAGGCTCGGGTCGCGATCGACCAACAGTCCATGCACCACCAGGTTAGTACTGGTACCGAACAGCGTGATGGTGCCCCCGAGGATCGAGGCAAAACTGAGTGGCATCAGCAGGCGATGGGCCGGCACGGCCACGCGTCGGCTCCAGCTCAACACCGCCGGAATGAAGGTCGCCACCACCGGGGTGTTGTTGAGAAAGCCGCTCAGGGAGGCCACTGGCAACAGCAGACGCATCAGCGCACCCCCTTCGCTGCGCGGGCGTCCCAGCACATGACGAATGATCAGGTCGATGCCGCCGGTTTCCCGGATGCTGGTCACCAGCACGTACATGAAGGCCACGGTGAACAGCCCCGTACTGGAAAAACCGGCCAGCGCCTGGTCGGGCTCGATGACGCCAAGCGTCAACAGCAGAATCACGGCGCCAAGCAACACGATATCCGGACCCAGACGCGAAAAGGCCATCAACGGGAAAACGGCAGTGACGACGGCAAGCGAGAGCCAGGCATCCAACGGCATGAGACGATCCGGTGGCGAAGGGGGAAGGCCCCATTGTGATCGCCAGCCGTTATTCTAAAAAGTTATTTTTAGACATTCATTTAGAATTCAAATGAATAAAAGAGTGCCAGAAAAGGAACGAAAAAGGCCCGCGTAAGCGAGCCTTTTCACCTGCCGCAAGGCAGTCACATCAAGGTCGGTCGACGTTCAGCCGATGACCTGGATGTTGGAAGCCTGGAGGCCTTTCTTGCCCTGGGTGACGTCGAAGGAGACCTTCTGACCGTCTTGCAGGGACTTGAAGCCATCGGCCTTGATCTCGGAGAAGTGGGCAAACAGGTCGTCACCGCTGTCGTCCGGAGAAATGAAGCCGAAGCCTTTGGTGTCGTTGAACCACTTGACTGTGCCAGTAGCCATTATCGAATTCCTCGAATAGCGTTAGATAGTGCCGGGAAATACCCGAGTTGCAGTGGGTAAAACAAGAAACTTACACCGGGAGATCGACGCTATGAGCTTTCGATGACCACTTGCGATGTTCCAATTGCTAACCTACTGCGACGCATAGTGAGCTGATGCCGGGCCCAGGTCAAACACTATTTGCTCGGCATGACAGAAACGTTACCCGGCTTGGAGAATCCACCTCGCGGCCTTCTCTGCAATCATCAGTGTTGGCGAGTTGGTGTTGCCACTGGTGATGGTGGGCATGACGCCCGCATCCACCACGCGAAGCCCCGCCACCTCGTGCACGCGCAGTCGCGAGTCGACTACCGCCGTGGGGTCGTCGTTGCGCCCCATCCTGGTCGTGCCCACGGGGTGGAATATGGTGGTGCCGATATCACCCGCCAGGCGGGCAAGGTCATCGTCACTCTGATATTCCAGGCCCGGCTTGACCTCCTCCGGCGAGTACTTGGCGAAGGCCGGCTGCTCGGCGATACGCCGTGTGACCCGCAGCGAGTCCGCGGCGACCTTGCGATCCTCCGGCGTGCTCAGGTAGTTGGTGGCAATGGCCGGCGCCTGGCGAGGATCGGCGCTCCTGATGCGCACCGTGCCCCGGCTGGTCGGATTGAGATTGCACACGCTCGCCGTGATCGCCGGAAAGTCATCCAGCGGCTGGCCGAAGGCGGGAAGGCTGAGGGGCTGGACGTGATACTCGATGTTGGGGTGTTCATACTCGTCGCTGCTGCGCGTGAAGGCACACAGCTGAGAAGGTGCCATGCTCATGGGGCCGGAGCGCTTGAGCAGATATTCGAGCCCGATGCCGGCCTTGCCGATAAGGGAATTGGCCATGGTGTTGAGGGTCTTGGCCCCTTTTACCTTGTAGACCGAACGGATCTGCAGGTGATCCTGCAGGTTCTCGCCGACGCCCGGCAGATCATGGATGACCGGGATCCCATGCTCGCGCAGCAGGTCGGCCGGACCGATGCCGGAAAGCTGTAGCAGCTGCGGCGAGCCGATGGCGCCGGCAGAGAGAATCACCTCGCGGCCGGCCTGTACCGTGATCGCTTTTCCGCCGCGCTCGACGCGTACGCCGGTACAGCGTGGCTCGTCGCCATGGCTGGTCTCGAGCTCGAGCCCCAGCACCTGGGTGGAGTGCCACAAGGTGAGGTTGTCGCGCTTCTCGGCCCCGCGCAGAAAGGCCTTGGAGGTGTTCCAGCGCCAGCCCGAGCGCTGGTTGACCTCGAAGTAGTCGACCCCCTCGTTGTCGCCGCGGTTGAAATCACGGGTCCGCGGGATGCCGGCCTCCACGGCCGCAGTGGCGAAGTCGTCGAGCACCTCCCAGTTGAGGCGCTGCTTCTCGATCCGCCATTCGCCCCCATGCCCGTGGTAATCACCGTGCTCCTCATCGGCATCACCGCCGGCATCCAGGCGCTGGTGATTTTCGTGTTCCATGAAGTCGGGCAGGCAGTTGTCCCAACGCCAGGCGTCGTCACCGGTAGCCTCGGCCCAGCTGTCATAGTCGCGCGACTGGCCACGGATGTAGAGCATGCCGTTGATGCTGGAGCAGCCGCCCAGGGTCTTGCCGCGGGGATAGATCAGCGACCGCCCGTTGAGGCCAGGGTCGGCCTCGGTGCGGAAGCACCAGTCGGTGCGCGGATTGTTGATGCAGTACAGATAGCCCACCGGGATGTGGATCCAGTGGTAGTTGTCGCGGCCGCCCGCCTCGATCAGCAGCACCCGGTTGGCCGGGTCAGCGCTCAGGCGGTTGG
>Ga0207414_1000449_pt1 | contig 18471 bp, 15 predicted proteins | sample PonA231FremontCA_2_FD_187269 | JGI IMG/M metagenome (GOLD analysis project Ga0207414, IMG submission 187269) | Marine sediment microbial community from Fremont, CA, USA - Pond A23 Sediment 1 (SPAdes) | ecosystem: Environmental > Aquatic > Marine > Unclassified | place: USA: Fremont, California...
CATTACAAACCTGCCCGCCGGAGATTGAACGATGAATTTCGATGATAGATGGTAGATGATAGATGGTGGATGATAGATGGTAGATGGTAGATAGTAGATGGTAGATGGTAGATAGTAGATGGTAGATGGTGGATAATAGATATTATGAGAAAAACACTAGTTTACCACTAAATAAAACATCAGGATTCGGATTCAAAAAAAGAATATTAAATTCATAAAAATAAATAAACATCGAACATCGAACATCTAATATCAAACATCTAACATCAAATATCGAACATCAAAAATCTAAAAACCATGAGTTATAAGGAGCTTGATATATGGAAATTGGCAAAAGATAATGTGAATCAAATTCATAAAATGACTATGGAGAATCTGCCAAAATTTGAAATGTATGAGACCGCTTCTCAAATAAGACGTTCATCAAAATCTGTAAAAGCAAATATTGTTGAAGGATATGGCAGGAGAGCTTACAAAATGGAATTCATCCGTTTTTTAACCTTTGCCCTTGCTTCCAATCACGAAACTATCGACCATCTTGAAACATTATATGAAACAAATTCATTAACGGAGCTTTCTCTCTATAAAGAAATTCATGAGAGAACAGAACATTTAGGCAAAAAATTATCCAATTTCTTAAAAGCGGTAAATAAAGGCCACAAAACATCGAGAAATTAGAAACATCGACAAACTTTTAATATCGAACATCAAACATCAAATATCAAACATCGAACATCAAACATCAAACATCGAATATCTAACATCTAACATCGAACATCAAACACCAAAAACATGAACCTAAAAGATATTTTACGACCATTCACAGCATGGAATAATTTGGCAAGGGACCCTGTAACCATTAAGGACCCGATAAATGAAAGGCCGGGTGCTCCACGATACAGAGGCTTTCACAAAAATGACATAGAAGAGTGTATCGGCTGTGGCGCTTGTGCGAGCATTTGTGAAACAGAAGCCATCAAAATGGTGCCGGTGGAAGGGGTAGAAACTAAAGAAGGAGACAGTGGGCTTCGTCCTGAAGTTGATTACGGAAGATGCTGCTGGTGTGCGCTTTGTGTTGACATCTGTTCTACGGGTTCGCTCACAATGTCAAACGAATATATTTGGGTAGACGAAGATCCGGAAGCATTCACATACATTCCGGGCATCGACAAAAAGGAATGGGATGAAAACGAATTGGGATGGAAACGGCCTGAACCGGATTACGAGCTTAATATTAAGGAAAGAGTTCAGATGCCGGAACTTGAACCCGACGAACGAGACAATTCATTTGTAGAAATTGTAAAAGGATATTCCAGAGAACAGGCAATTAACGAGGCCGAAAGATGTATCGATTGTGGCTTATGCCAGGCTACATGTCCTGCCCACATGGACATTCCGGATTATATAAGAGCTGTCCGGGAAGAAAATCTGGAGGAAGGTTTTAGAATTATGTATAAAACCAACCCGTTGCCCGAGATTTGTGGCCGTATTTGTACGCATAAATGTGAAGATGTCTGTGCTATGGGTCATCGGGGCGACCCTATTGCAATCCGTTGGCTGAAACGCTATATAGCCGACAGCGTAGACAAAGAAGATTACCAGGAGGCGCTTCAACTGGAAAATCCGGCTAATAAGGACAAAAAAGTAGCCATCATCGGAGCAGGGCCAACTGGCTTGTCAGCAGCTTACTATCTTGCGCTGATGGGTTATGGGGTGAAAATATTCGAAGCCAATCCAAAAGCAGGCGGCATGATGCGATATGGCATCCCGGAATATCGCCTCCCATACGACGCGCTTGATGCGGATATCGATTATATTCTTTCCCTGGGTGTTGAAATTCAATATAACACAAAAGTAGGCCCGGACATTAAAATAGAAACCCTACAGGAACAGTTTGACAGTGTAGTAGTAGGAACCGGACTGCATGAAGGCCGAAGCACAAAAATCCCGGGAACGGACCATAAGCATACGTATCAGGCAGTAGACTTGCTACGAGAATTCAGTAAAGGGAATGAAATTCCGCTTTCAGACAAAATTGTTGTGATCGGTGGCGGAAACGTGGCAATGGACATTACCCGCACCCTGGTTCGACTGCAAAAACAACAATACGGGAAAGTAAATATTACCACCACTTCACTCGAGTCAGAAGATATTATGCCGGCTGATCAGGAAGAAATTGATGAAGCAAGAGAAGAAAATGTAAACCTGAAACCCGGCTGGGGGCCACAAAAAATTGAAATTGAAAACGACCAGATAAAAGGCTTACACGTTCAACGCTGTCTGTCTGTATTTGACGAAAATGGCCGGTTTAATCCAAAATTCGACGAAGACGATACGGATTTCTTCGAAGGTAATATGGTCATAGAAGCAATCGGGCAAGGAATGGATATCAGTTTTATCTCCAAAAATATAAGGGAAGGAATGGATTTTTCCGAACGTGGAAGAATTAAGGTTAATGACTATTTTCAATCTAAACAGGAATGGCTCTTCATTGGTGGCGACATCATTCAGGGCCCCGATGTTATACACGGAATAGCAAACGGACATAAGATTGCAAGGGGAATCGATAAATATTTTAACGGCGAATTAAAATACGAAGAATAAAAGCAAAACAAATCTGTAAATTCAATCATCAAACTAAAAACCTGACATATGGCAAATTTATCCACAACATACATGGGATTCGAGCTGAAAAATCCAATCATTGTTGGCAGCTCGGAGCTGACAAATAAAGTCAGCAAAATAAAAAAACTGAGTGATGCAGGTGCAGCTGCAGTAGTGATTAAATCACTATTCGAAGAACAAATTATGATGGAAGTAGATGCTCAACGCGTCAACAACATGTATGGCTCTTTCGATAATGTAGAAGATTATGTCTCTTTTTATACAAAAAAACACAACCTGGATGAATATCTCAGCCTAATTAAAGGCGCTAAAGATGAAGTGGATATTCCTGTTTTTGCAAGCATCAACTGTATTTCAGCAAGCGAATGGATTGAATTTGCGCAAAAAATAGAAAAAGCGGGAGCAGACGGACTCGAGCTTAATATGTTTATCATGCCGAATGATCCAAGTTTTGAGGGCAGTGATATAGAAAAAGTATACTTTGAAGTTGTAGATAATATACAGCAATACATCAACATTCCTGTTGCTTTAAAGATAGGAACCTATTTTTCCGGTCTTGCCAATACTTTCATAGAACTTTCCAAGTCGAATATTTCGGCAATGGTGCTTTTCAATCGTTTCTACTCTCCAGATGTCAATCTTGAAAAGGAAGAAATTCAAGCCTCTCATATTTTCAGCAAACCGGAAGATGTAAGCAATTCATTGCGCTGGATAGGTATGCTTTCCGATAAAGTACAATGCGACCTGGCCGCCTCTACCGGAGTTCATGATGGATATGCAGTTTTAAAAAACTTGCTCGTAGGAGCGAAAGCAACTCATGTAGTCTCTGCAATCTATAAAAATTCACCGAAATTTATCACAACTATGCTGGAGCAAATGGAAGGGTGGATAGAAAACAAAGGCTACAAAAGCATAGAGGATTTCAGAGGTAAGCTGAGCCAGTCGAATGTGAAACAACCAATGATGTTCGAACGTGCTCAGTTTATGAAATATCATTCGAATTACAACGATGCCCAATATTAATATCTCTCTGCTTTAAACATTGAAACTAGCTCATCTAACCCTGAACATCAAACCAGGCAGCCTAAATTTTCAGGAAATACAGTTTTTTTCATACCTTTAAGGCCAAATTCAAATAATACTTCAAGCTATGCAGAAAAAATTCGATGACCCCGCGGATATTTTAGAATTCGCTATCAAACGCGAACAAAAAGCTTATGATTTCTATCTACAGCTCAAACAAAAGGTTAAGTCGAAGGAGCTAAAAGACACGCTTCATCAGTTTGCAGTGGAAGAAATGGGACATAAAAAAAAGCTCGAGGCTATTGTAGAAAAAACCCAGGAATATGGATTTACCAAAGAAGAGATACAAAACCTAAAAATAGACGATTACCTGGTTGAAAAGTCACCTCATCCGGATATGTCCTACAAGGATTTGTTGATCATTTCAATAAATAGGGAGAAAAAATCACATCTGCTTTATATGGATTTAGAAAAAAGTGTTTCCAACCCGGAATTAAAACAAATTTTTGCAAATCTGGCACAGGAAGAAGCAAGCCACAAGCTTCGTTTTGAACTCGAATATGACAAGAACATCCTTCCTGAAGATTAATAAACAGGAGTCATTAAATCGGGCAACCTCAATATAGAGGCAAATACTAAAATGAGCATCAATTAGCAAATGAGTAAGCAGTAAGCTCTCTGAGACAGGCAGTGAATATGTAAAACAGTCTTTCCTCAATACCTTCAGCGTTTTTAATTCAAGATGTTTCTAACGTGCACCAAACCTAAAACATTGAACATGAAACTTCAAACATCTTAATCTAAACAAAAAACCATCAGCATTGTATTTCTATGTACATTAAAAGAAAACAATTATGAGCAATGAAAATTTATCACGCAAATTAGGAAATACAGATCTTCAATTAACTCCAATAGGACTTGGCACATGGCAATTCAGTAAACGTAAAAATCTTGCCGGGAAATTCTGGCCCGAATTATCTGATAAAGAAAGTTTTGAAATCGTCAAAACAAGTTACGAGCATGGCATCAACTGGTTTGACACAGCGGAACTATACGGAAAAGGGGAATCAGAAAAAACCCTCTCTCAGGCTTTACAAAATGCGGGAATTAAAGACACAGATGTAACAGTGGCTACAAAATGGAATCCTTTTTTCAGGTCTGCCGGCTCCATTCTCAAAACCATTGATGACCGCCTGAAATTTCTCAATGGCTATACCATCTCATTGCATCAGGTACATAATCCCATGTCTTTTTCTTCAGTAAAAAAAGAAATGGAAGCTATGGCTAAGTTAGCAGACCAACAAAAAATAAAATACGTAGGTGTAAGCAACTTTTCAGCCAAACAAATGCGGAAAGCACACGCAGAATTATCTAAACACGGACATGTCCTTGCTTCCAACCAGGTTCAATATAGTCTCCTTCAACGAAAGATTGAATACAACGAAATCATGGAAACAGCCAAAGAACTTGGCATCGCTATAATTGCTTATTCGCCGCTTGCCCAGGGAATACTAACGGGAAAGTATCACCAAAACCCTGAGGATATAAAGTCCAAGAAAGGTTTTCGAAAAAGGATGCCTTCTTTCAAGCAGAAAGGCTTAGAAAAAAGCCGTCCCTTAATTGATACATTAACAAAAATTGCAGAAAAACATGAAGCTACATCGGCACAAGTAGCCCTCAACTGGCTGGTTAATTTTCACGGTGAACATGTTTTTGCTATTCCGGGAGCTTCCAATTCAAAACAAGCGCAAAGCAATGCCGGGGCAATGAACTTCAAATTGACCAATGACGAATTGAATGCACTGGATGAGGAAAGCAGGAAAATACAATAAAACACTTTTCCCATAACTCCCCACTCTTTTTATATTATTTAATTAAGACTGAGAACTTTACTTTACATCTCAGTCTTTTTTAAATGTTTATTATATTAACTTGTTTTTATAACAGTTTAACAAACAAAAATTTATAATTTTCGTATCGTAATTATAAAGCAACCATTGCAAATAAAACAATAAAAAAGATGAATAACCTTCGGGATAGTAATATGACAATAAAACAAATAAAGGTTTCTCATCTCTAATCTCAGCTTATCCTATGGAATGTGAAAAAGATTGAAAAAAGAATAAAATGGCAAGTTATTTAAAATATGAATTTCATGAGCTGTTAAAAAACGATCACGATACCTTTAATTTCATCCTGGAAACCTCACCGGACGGACTTTGGTATTGGGATGCAGGCAATCCCGATAAAAACTGGATAAATTCACGCTTTTGGAAAACATTAGGTTATGATTCCTCAGAAATGTCAAACAAAGACATCTGGCAGGACATTATCCACCCGGATGATTTAAAAACCCTGACGACCAAATTTTCCAGTCCTCAAATCGATAATGACCCTAAAGAAGTACAAACCTTTCGTTATGTTCATAAAAATGGCTATAACTTGCCAATGCAGAACAGATGTAAACTTATCCGGAATGAAGAAGGAAAAATCATTCGAATGCTGGTCTTTCACTACATGATTAATTCCCAAAAAGATTGCGAAGAAAAATACAAAATATTACTGAACAGCATTAATGATAGCCTGTATGTAATAGATAAACAATGGAATTATGTTTTAGTAAATGATACTGCAATTGAACATACAGGAATGCCCAAAGAAAAAATGTTGCATTCCAATTTGAAGGAATTATTTCCGGGAGTAGAAGAGACTGATCTATTTGCTTTGTTTCAGAAAGTCATGCGTGATAGAAACTCTGGTGTAAAAGAAATTGAATATACTTTTTCTGATAACATAAAAAGATGGTACGAAGTCCGTGTCTACCCTGTTGAAGAAGGAATTCTTTGTATTTCCAAAGACATTACAGACCGGAAAAAAGCAGAAATTGCCCTACAAAAGAATAAAGAACGCCTTGAGCTAATGCTAAACAGCTCTATGGATGTTTTTGTTGAGCTTACAGCAGAAGGAGAACAAAAATACATCAGCCCGGTAGTTGAGAGATACACAGGCTATTCACCGGATGAACTCAAAGGGCCTTTCTCCCGGGTAATTCACCCCGACGATCTGGAACGGATACAAGCACACTGGAAAGAAGTCCTTGCTCAGCCAAAAATCATCCACCGGGATGAATACAGACATATCCACAAAACAAAGGGATACGTATGGATGGAGGCTACCTTGAAGAGTTTTCTGGACAATCCGAATATTCAGAGTATAATTTGTTCCGTACGGGATATAAGCGAACGTAAATCTGCAGAACAAGCTTTAAAAGAAAGTGAAGAGCGATACAAAGCTTTAGGTAATGCTGCAACAGAAATGCTTGCGCTTGATAGTCTTAAGGAAATTTACGATTACATTACGGAAACACTAAGCAAACACTATCCAAATGCAATAAATGTCTTTGTAACAGCAGATGAAAAACAATACAAAACTAAAGTCGCAAGCATAAAGGGTATTAATAATCCCTTAATGAAAAAAGTGATTAACATTAGTAAACATAATTTTCTTGGTAGAGAATTTAATTTCCTAACTGCCAACTATAAGCAATATAAAACTGGTAAATTAAAAGAATTCAAAGGCGGTTTAGCCCGTTTTGCCGGGTCTGAACTATCCCCGTTTATTGCAAATTCCATAGAAAAATTGTTAGACATTCATAAAATCTACGCAATTGGTATTAATAAGGGCGATAAGCTCTATGCAGTTTTACATTTTTTTACACGCAAACAAACAGAATTAACAAACCATTCTTATATTGAATCTTTCATTAAACAGGCCGGTATAGTTATTGAGCGGAAACTCATGGAGGCAAAACTGAAAGAAAGCGAAAAACAATTAAGCGATGCAATTGCAAGAAAAGACAAATTCTTCTCTATAATTGCCCATGACCTGAAACATCCGTTCAACATCCTTTTAGGCTTCAGTGAAATGAACCTCACGCATATAAGGGAAAAACAATATGACAAGATTGAGGAGTCGGGTAAAATGATTAAAGAAAGTGCTGAACAGGGGTACATTCTGCTTAACAATTTACTGGAATGGGCGCAGGCAGAACAAGGAGCCATTAAATTTAAGCCGGATTACCATAACCTGAAAGAAAGAATTCAAAAAGCCACAGCACATCTATCAAATAGTGCAAGGGAAAAGGAGATAACCATTACAAACAAGTATAAATCAGATATCACATTTTATGCAGATGGCGACATGTTTGATACCATTATCCGAAATCTGGTTTCCAATGCCATTAAATACACGAGATATGGCGGTAGTGTAACAATCAGGGCGAAACATCTCAAAAATAAATTAAAAGTACAGGTTAAAGACAACGGCATTGGGATAAAACCGGGGGACATCAACAAATTATTCAGGATGAAAGAAAATTTCACCTCTCATGGAACAAGTGGGGAGAAAGGAACAGGCTTAGGATTGATACTGTGCAAAGAATTCATCGAAAAACACGGCGGACAAATTGGCATAAACAGCGAACCCGGTAAAGGTTCATCGTTCTGGTTTACCTTGCCGGATCGGAACTAATTCACGGAGGTGTGCACGATTTGGCAACATCACAAGCAATCCAGGAATCCCAATTTATAGAAAAAATAAAAAACACATGTTCTCGTCTCATCCTATGCTTCTGAATGTTCCTTAATAAACGTTAAAATTTATTAAAAAACACAAATTCAGAAACCATATAATCTAATTTAAAAAAAAACTAACAATCAATGAATTAAATCCACAACCATCTTTCCGGTAAGTTTGAAAATTAAGGTAATGTCAAATACCTTTGTATTTTAGCCATTATAAATCATTAAAATTGTAAATATGTTGGATTAGTAAAATCCACAAAACCAAAATGTTTATGAAGAACACGCGATCTAAGAGCCTACTTATTATTCCCGGAAAAATGCTAATACCCCCCCAAATAGCTCTTTTGTTTACAATTTTAACCTCACTTCCGGCAATTTTATCAGCACAGGATCAAGACACTTTACTTGTAAAGGGCAGGGTTATTAACTCAAAGAGCCAAAAACCGCTTGCATACAGTCACCTTATCAAAAATGATACAACGGGTAGTGTAACAGACGAAAACGGAAACTTCTTTATCTCTGTAACTTCAGGAGATACTCTACTTATATCCCACATCAGCCACAAGGAAAAAAAACGCTCCTTTAGTGAAATTAAAAAGAGCTATGGGGACTCGCTCATTATAGCTCTGCAGCCTCAATCGTATTCTATTGACGCGGTTACAGTAAGGCCTTTGGGAACTTATGCCGAATTTAAGCAGGAATTTCTGAAATTAAACACCCTGAATAAAAGCGAAAAAAAAGCCGCTGCCAGGATAAGACACCTCCCCATGCTTCAGCCAAAAGCCAATAATAATCAAACTCAAAACCTATCAATCAACAAACAGTTAAGCGGCCCGCCATCCGTAAAAATTTTCTCTACCAGCAAAGATGAGGGAATCCTAGGGTTCATCAATGCACTGATGGAAAATGACTGAAATATAAACACGCCCATTTAACCTGAATTATTCAAGTTAAAAATTCTTTATACATTAACCGAAAAATTTATCGGCCTGCCAATTGGCGGGATTGTTTCTGATATATTCTGCAATCCGTTGATAAGATCCATAATCACGTATGACATGGTCATAAAAACGCGATTGCCATAAAAAACCATGTTCAATTTTCCGGCATTCAAATGTCATGCGTCCTTTGTACCATCGAATAACACGGGATAAATTATCATGTAACATGGGGTTTTTGTTACCGGTTTTGCCGCCGGGGATGGTTGATTTATTGGTTGGGGATGTGGATGATGTAGATACGCGATTAATCGCGTATCTACGTTCCGTTGTTTTGTTGATAATAACAATGCCGTGGATATGATTCGGCATAACCACAAATTCACCCAATTCGATATATGGGAATTGTTTCGGAATTTCATTCCAATAATGTTGTGCCAAATCGCCGGTTTTAGACAAATGCATGGTTGCATTGGTTATTTCGCCAAAAAAATGTTCGCGGTTTTGTGTGCAGATGGTGATAAAATAGGGTGCATTCCATCCATAATCCCAATTTTGCAGACGGGTGGTAGAAATACGGTACCGGCCGTTGAATTTGTCCATGTATATGTATTATTTAATTGATGTACGGTAGATACGCGATTAATCGCGTATCTACGATTAATCGCGTATCAACAAATATAAAAAAACATCTGTTTTTTACCTAACGGATGACAATAATAACTAAAAAATCCCAAAATAGTTGTTTCTTCTTCTTTAAACAAAATCAACACTTCATTTGTAGTTTATCAAAACAGAATATACTATGCATCGAATTTTCATTTTAGCATTCTTCCTAATTTTCAGCAACACAGTATATAGCCAGTTTCAGGGCAAAGTTTATGATGCAGAAAACCAAGACCCTATCGAAGGAGTGATGATTTCAACAGATGGAAATGTACTGACTATCTCAGACAAGCAGGGAAAATTCTATCTGAATAAAGTGAATATCTCAGACACACTTGTATTTGAACGAATCGGCTACCAGAAGCGCCAAATTGTAGTGGGCAGGGATTCCGTTCTAAATATTTCATTGAAAAGTAAAAGCATAGCTATTGAAGACGTGATTATCAGAGCTTATGACACACGCCAGGAAGCTTTTAAATCGCCGGGTGCTCTGGAGGTTCTTAATGCAGAACAAATCAACAGAATATCCGTTACTTCGCCAGAATCGGTTTTAAATAGCATGCCGGGTATATATATGCACAAAGGTGCCCGCAATACAAACCGCATTACCATCCGGGGTATCGGCTCCCGAAGTATGTATACCACCACAAAAATCAAAGCTTACCTGAATGAAATTCCATTGACTTCAGGAATAGGTGAAACAACCCTGGAAGACCTAGACCTAGACCTGATGGGCCGTATAACTGTTCTGAAAGGCCCCTCCTCTTCTATTTATGGCTCCGCATTAGGTGGAACAATTCTCTACAGAATGGGAATGCCGGCAAAAAAAGGATTAACTGTCAGGCAAAAATCTTCCATCGGCTCCTTCAGGCAGTTTCAAAACACCTCTCAGGTCAACTGGAAAGGAGATAAAAGCGGTTTACGCATCGCCTACAACAAGCTGAAAAGCGATGGATTTCGCAGCAACGACGATTATAACCGGGATGCATTAACCACCTATTTCGAACACCATCTGAGTGAAGACATTAAAATCAGTTACCTTGGACGCTATCATAATTTAAAGGCCTACATACCCAGTTCACTGAGCGAAGAAACATTCCAAAACAATCCTGCTTCAGCAGCCGAAAACTGGAAACAGGTCAATGGGCACGAAACGTATGAAAAATGGCTGAATGGCCTTTCTTTAAACATGGACTTCAACAACAACTGGAGCCTTGCATCCAGCATATTCGTCAAGCATTACAATGGCAAAGAAGTACGCCCGTTTAATATTCTGGATGACCGGTCAATCACCTCGGGCACACGAAATTTACTTAGGTGGAACACCGAATTCTCGGAAATAGAGATAACAAGCCATGCCGGCTTTGAATCGTTGTATGAAACCTATCACTGGAACGTATTTGAAACGCTACAGGAAGGGGAAAAAGGAGAAAAGCTAAGTAAAAACGAACAACAACGGGTACATCAGAATTTTTTTGGTTCACTGGAACTGGAATGGGGTCAATGGAGCCTGAGTACCGGAATGAATCTGAATAAAACGCGATATAGCTATAATGATCTTTTCAATGACAGTCTGGACTTTTCTGACCAAAAGAATTTTGACTGGATTATTTCGCCCCGCATCTCTCTGAACTGGCAACCTACAGAGCAACTCATTATTTTCAGCAATCTGAGTCATGGCTATTCAACACCCTCTTATGAAGAAACGCTGAATGCAGAAGGTTATGTAACCGGCTCCGTCAAACCGGAAACCGGATGGACAAGAGAACTCGGATTAAGAATGAAAGACAAAAATCACCGATGGTTTTTCAAAATTTCCGGTTACTCAGTAGCTGTAAATGACCTATTGGTTACCAAACGTTTGGCTGAAGACGAATTCTACAAAATAAACGCAGGAAAAACGCTTCATCAGGGCATTGAAACGCTCGGGCGCGTTCAGTGGCTGAATCACTCCATAATGAAAAGCACGTTTCACATCAGCTATATGTTCGCCGACTATCAATTTGAAGAGTTCACAGATGAAGGAAACGACTACTCAGGAAATGCGCTCCCCGGCGTACCCAAACACAAAGCACATGTTCAACTGGATGTAGATTTTGATGCCGGATTTTACATAACCGGCAACATGATTCTGTCAGATGCCATGCCAATGAATGATGCCAACAACAAATACTCCGGGTCATACACCAAAACAGACATCAGAATTGGTTTCCAAAAAACACTTTCCCGGAAATGGCATTTAGATGTATATACAGGAATACAAAACATGACAGACAATGATTACACCTCCATGATATTAATAAATGCTCCTTCTTTCGGAGGAGCACCACCGCGCTATTACTATCCGGCAGAACCCAGAAATTATATAATTGGACTTTCGGTAAGGCGTTCAATATTTTAAAACAGCGAAAAGGCAGGGCGGTGGAATTGCAAATTCCGTCGAGCTCCGGGGATGTCCAAAATGGGCTATAAAAGATTTTCAGTAAATTTTTGCCCCTGCTAAAGGGAGAAGTTGTTGAAACCCAAACCCTCCTGTAGCTGCTGGCAAGGGACAAAACCTGATTTTCAGCAAATCTTTTACAAAAACCTTTTTAGACAACCTCTATCCCCAAACAAATAATTTTAACTGTTGTATACCACAGGAAAATTTTATATATTCTACCCACACTTTATAACATAAATATTTTATGCTCAAAAACCTTTTCAAAAAGAAAGCCAATAACCAGGCATTCGAAATAATTTCTGAACACATTGATAAAATTATATTGCTTACCGACAAAAGCGGCAAAATTACTTTTGCTACCAAATCTACTGAAAAATTACTTGGTTATAAGGACAGTGAGCTTACAGGAAACAATCTGTCAAGTTTCATTCATCAGGAAAACTTTCCACTGATTCAGGAGTTTTATAACACATGCATTGAAAAAGGCGATTGCAGACAAAGATACTGGTTTCAGCTTAAAGAAGGAAATTATCGACTATTCTTGCTGGAAAGCAAATACCTCCCTAAAGAGTCAAAGATACTATGTAGCCTGACAATTTCGGAAAAATCCACTATGCCTGAACAAGAACTACATTTTCAGGACAGAAAATACAAATCTCTGCTTAACAAAATGACAGACTGCATAATTGTGATAAATAAAGCGGGAAATGTTATACATGCAAACGGGATGGAAGATTTCCTGGGATATAAAGATGAAGATGTCATCGGGAGCACTGCCTTTATCCCCGTCCACCCGGATGACCAACAAAAAACGCTAGAGATTTTTAATGAATTTATTGAAAAGAACGAATTGACTATCGAAAGAGAAGATTATCGCCTACAAAATACAAAAGGAGAATATATCTGGGCAGAAGCAAATTTCAGGGTAATTCAGGATGTGCATACAGGAGAGTATCAGATTCTGAACAACCTCAGGGATATTACGGAGAGAAAAAAGATGGAAAAAGAGTTAAGAGAGCATAATAGCACAAAAGATAAGCTTCTTTCCATCATTGCCCACGACCTGAAAAATCCACTGAATAACCTGGCAGGATACGCCTATCTGCTCAAGACCAATTTTAAAAATGAACCTGAAGAAGAATCGATAAACAGCATAAACAGAATATACGAAAGCAGCAAGCACCTCAATGAACTTGTAGACAACCTATTGAACTGGTCAAGAACTCAATATAAAAGCATTACTCCGGAACCAGAAGTACTAATAGTTAAGGAGGTTGTCTCACACATCTTGTCTAACTTCGATGAATTCCTGAAAAATAAAGACTTAACAGTTGAGACAAATTTTAAAGAGAACACAAAAGTATTCGCAGATAAAAATATGTTCCAGATTATATTTCGGAATCTACTTTCAAATGCTATAAAATTCAGCTATGCAAAATCAACCATAACAATCGGAAGCAAAGATCGTAACGAATCCTCTGAAACATTATTCGTTGAAGATCAGGGAGTAGGTATTACCGAAGACCAACAAAACAAAATTTTGGATGAAACTCAATTTTTCAGCACTCATGGGACAGAAAACGAAAAAGGTGTTGGTCTCGGACTAAAGATCATCAAAGAATTTGTTAAAAAGAATAACGGGGAAATATGGTTTGAAAAGAACCGAAGCGTTGGTACAAAAGTTTTTGTAAGGCTACCACGAAGCTAATGTTTTGAAATGGCGGAATTTGTAATTTCGCCAAGCATTCTTTGCGTGTATGCCGCCTGATGCTGAGCAGAATTTGTAATTCCCTGAGCTAAGTGGAATTTGTAATTCCGCTTTTTAACCTATAAAACAATAGTTTCACGTTGACGAAAACATTGAAACGGCGGAATTGCAAATTCCGCCTAGCATCTTTTCCGTTATGCCGCCTGGTGCTGAGCAGAATTTGTAATCCTGCTCTTAGATGCCTTGACTGTCAACCAATCGCTACTACTTTTTTAAGATTTATCTTCTACTTCTGAATATGCCCGCCTACATATTGCATTGTAATCCTTTATTTTTTAACTTTATAATATACTAATTTACAATGGCTATGAAACGAAATACCATTTTTATCATATTTCTTTTCCTTTTCTTCACGATAAAATTACACCCTATGTCAAAAGACACCCTGTTGATAAACTTATTGCCTGATAATAAATTTTTACCGGTAGAGTCGGAAAATATTTATGAAACAGATACTGAATTATATGATTATATCAATGGCGGTGCAGAGCTATACCTGCAATACGGATTTGAAAAATTGGCAAAACGCATATACACCGACAATAACCAGAATGAGATAAAAGCCGAAATTTTCGATCTGGATGCGCCGAAAAATGCTTTTGGCGTATTTTCCTACTCAATGGATACAGTCAATACGGATATCGGTCAGGGAGGCCAGTACATTGGGAGTTCGCTTATTTTCTGGCAAGACAAATATTTTGTTTCCATCTTTGCCCACAAAGAAAATGCAGAGATTAAAGAGAAATTACTCGAAACGGGAAGAAAAATAAGTAACTCCATAGGAAAAACCAGTGCCTTGCCCAAGAGTTATCACATCATTCCTGAAAAATCCATCGTGAAAGGAAGTACATTTTACTTTCACCATCCGGCATGGCAGAATAAATTCCGTTACATCTCAAACGATAACATTTTCAACATCAATCGGGATGTTAAGGCGTTTATCACACAATACGGCAGTCCCGGCAACAAATATTACCTGCTCTTACTTGAGTATCCGAACAACAAGAAAGCTCAAAAAGCCTATAAAAAAGGAAGAAAGAAAATATCGCCAAAACTAAAGCGCCAAAGGGTTGTTCAGAAAGAAAAAAAGCTCTGGATCGGTTGCGAAAAAAAAGGTGACTTGCTATTGTTTATTTTTGACGCTCCCTCTAAAGCAGATGCAGAATATTTACTGGATCAAACAATTGAAAACGCTACACAATTGCAATAATAAATTATTCTGAAAGAAGAAACCCATAAACTCCCTGAATATGGCTAAAAAAACATACACACGGCGTGAGGCATTAAAAAATATGCTTGTTGGAGCTGCGGGCACATTTTTTCTAAGCTCCCTTCCCTGGAATGCTTTTGGAAAGAAGCATGCAAAAAAATCTAAAGTTATCCTGATCCGGGATAAAAAACTTCTGGATAATTCAGGACAAATTAACAATAAAGTCTTAGCACAAATGCTCAACAGTGCTGTTCCTGAACTTACAGGCGAGCCGAATCCCAAAAGCGCATGGAGCAAACTTATCAAACCGAAAGATGTGGTTGGGATTAAATCCAATGTATGGAGCTACCTTCCCACTCCACCAGAACTGGAACAACTCATCAAAGCACACGTTATGGAAGCCGGCGTAGCAGAAAAAGACATCAGCATAGATGACAGGGGCATTTATGACAACCCGATATTCCAAAACGGCACAGCGCTTATCAATGCCCGTCCAATGCGAACTCACGACTGGTCAGGTGTAGGTTCACTGATTAAAAACTATATCATGTTCACAGACAAACCCTATAACTATCATCCGGATAGTTGCGCCGATCTTGCCAAATTATGGAAAAAACCTGAAGTAAAAAATAAAACCCGGCTAAATATCCTGGTGATGATTACGCCATTATTTCATGGTGTTGGCCCGCACCATTTCAATAAACAATACACATGGCAATACAACGGCCTTATTGTAAGTTTTGATCCTGTAGCAGCTGACTCCACAGGATTACGAATTATCAAGGAAAAACGAAAAGAATATTTTGGGGAGGAACGCCCAATCAGTCCTTCGCCAAAACATATTCAACTGGCCGACAAACGGCATAAACTGGGAAATGCAGATCCAAAAAACATTGAATTAATAAAAATGGGCTGGAAAGAAGGAATTTTAATTTAACCCGAATAATTTAGGTTAAACCAAAAACCCAACACTTAATATGCGTTATCAAATTCCCAAACCTATTTCTGCAGGTATCATGCTAAGCTACAAATGTTCGGCAGAATGCAAACATTGTTTATACGCTTGTTCTCCAAAATGGAGTGGCGACTGGATGAAAGAAAAAGACCTCTACCGATTGCTGTACAATCTTTCACCGAAGGTTGAAGCAAGTATGTTTGGCAGCAGCCACATTGGAGTCAATTCAGGAATACATTTCAGCGGTGGTGAACCTTTTCTGAACTTTGAATTATTGACAGAAGGAATACGAATGGCTAAAGAACTGGACATTCCGTCGATATTTGTAGAAACCAACAGCGTTTGGGCAACAAACGAAGATGTAACCCGGGAAAAACTAAATACACTCAAGAATCAAGGCATGAATGGCATCCTGGTATCTGTTAATCCATTTTTTGTTGAACATGTCCCTTTTGACCGGGTAAAAAGGGCAGCAAAGATCAGTTACGAAATTTTTGGTTCAAACACCATCATATATCAACCCGAATTCTTTTATGAATTTAATGAAATGGGATTAAGCGGGACACTTCCTTTTGATGCGTATATTGCCGGTAAATCGAAAGTTGAATTAACACAAAAAGTTGAATTTTTCATTGGCGGCAGAGCTCCTTATAAACTGGAATCTTATGGTCTCTTTCCACATTTCCCCGCTAACCTAATTATGAATATACCTTGCAACACATCTCTGATAAGAAGCTGGCACAATCATTTCGACAACTATGGCAACTTTCAGCCAGGATTTTGCGGTGGAATCTCTTTAGGTAACTGGAACGAATTAAATCAACTAGTTGAGGAAGGTGTCGAACTGGACGATAAACCGATATTAAAGTACCTCATTGAAGATGACTTTAGAAATTTATTAGAATACGCAAAAAACAAGGGTTACAGTGAACGGAAAAACGGCTATTTATCCAAATGTCATTTATGCACAGATATACGGAAATTCTTAGCTAAACAGAAAAATTACAAGGAACTACAGCCCAGGGCGTTTTACGCGTTTTTAGAAGAATAAAAAACTGGAGTTGATTGAGTTAATTGAGTTGATTGAGTTAACCAGGAAAGTAAATATTAAAACGGGCTTCAGTTAACTGCTGAGTAGATAGGCAAATTCAGAAACAGAGACAAATATTAAAATGAGCTTCAATTAGCTAATGAGCAAGCAGCAGGCACTCTGCAGCAGACAGTGAATATGCAGCACATAACAGATAAACAAATATCCTTCCATAATTAGGTTTTTATTCGAATAATTCATAACTTATTAACCGGTATTAATGTAATACAAGAATGTTATCAATACAACTTTACAATTAATGGCAGGTATAACAGGAAACAACTATTATAAATCAGTCGTTTTTTTACTATCAATTTAATAATATAATATGTTCTTTTACCAAAAATCATAAGTTAAACTAAAACTCAAAAACCATGAAAAAGTTCTATTTAGTAACACTGGTTTAATAGCGTTTCTTTCCATTCAATCTTTTTCCCAAGAAGAAAACGTTGACGATCAAGAAGACACTACAACATCAGAAGACTTATCCTATAACGAAGGAGATATAATCCTGCAATTGGGAGCTTCTTTTGGTTACTACGGCTACGGCTATGTCGGATCCCGTACCGGTTTCACATTACCACTTACAGCCACCGTGGAATACGGCATTACTGAGAACATCAGCGTAGGCCCATATTTAGGTTCTGCCAGGTGGTCTTATGAAGGCTATAATAACTATAAATATTCATGGACTTTTATTTCGCTGGGGGCAAGAGGTTCTTTTCATTACCTCCCATACCTTAATGAAATATTTGAAACTGATCTGGATGAATCAAAATATGATTTTTACCTGACACTTATTGCAGGAATTGAAATTCGAAATTATTCATCCAGCGATAATTACTATGATGATTATTACGATAACGACGTTAATGGGGTATTTGGCCCTGTATTTGGTTTCAAATACTATTTCAATCCATCATTCAGCGTATTTTTTGAAGGAGGTAGAGGATCATTTGGATATGGAAATATTGGGGTAGCAATGAAATTTTAGAGCTACTTGATTTTCATCCGATATTCTTTAGGTAGTTTTTTGAACTAACGGTAATTAGGGATATTCAGAATGGTGCTTCTTCGTCAAAGTCGGTATTGCTGCCCAGCCCATCTGAAGACGAGTTCTGCTCTTGCTCTGCATTCATTTTGGAACCAATTGTCATTGCGCCTCCATTC